>ERZ778022.2496-NODE-2496-length-19230-cov-5.271499_pt1 | contig 19230 bp, 12 predicted proteins | sample MGYA00375752_ERZ778022 | MGnify/ENA primary metagenome ERZ778022 (study PRJEB29350, sample SAMN05389826) | bioreactor metagenome | isolation source: Thiocyanate bioreactor | place: South Africa: University of Cape Town | collected 2014-04-04 ... | reverse complement strand
GGTGGGCCAGGGTGGGTGGGCGACTGTGTATGTCGAGTGCGTAGGGTCTTGGGTGTCGTCGGGAGTGTCGACAGACTGTAAGAGGGTCGAGGGCGTCAAGTATCGAGTGCCCCACTGCCCGACCAAGTCAGTCAACCACGGCGTGGTGCCCACCATGCGTGTATGTGTACCACCACACCGATATGTTTGTGTATACGTGGCGACACTTGCGTGTCACTGTGCGTCCACTCGCGAGTGCGTGCCGGGACCATGGTACAAGAGTGAATGCCATTAGAGTACCATGAACCCAGTACAAGAGGGTACCATGGCACACGAGCGGATGAGTACCGGCACAGTACCATGGACCATGACACCGGCACACGAGCGAGTACCATGGTACCAGTCCACCATGGCATGTGCCATGGGGTGCGTGTGCGTGTGCCGGTACGGTGGCAGGGAGTGAGTGAGCGGTACCGATACCACTGGTACCATGGTACACGAGTGAGTACCGGTACGGTACCAAGGACCATGGTACCGGTACCCGAGCGAGTACGAGACGACACTTGTGTGTACCAGTATCAATGTCTGTGTGAACACCACCATGGTATGGACCGAGTGCGCGACGAGACGACACTGTGCCGGTACGGTACCATGGTTCACAAACCGGTACCATTGGCGCCAACCAGTACACGAGTACGTCCAGGTACGGTACCTTGGTACCAGTACCAATGGTACCAACCAGTATACGAGCGATTGTACACCATCATGTCACCATGGCACACAATGGCATGGCAGCAAGTGAGTGCGTGTGCCGTTACGACCGCAGGTTGCCTGCTGCACGCTGCCACTGTCAGAACAAACCACACACGGCACCCGCCGCAACAACACCGGCACGACGCTGCCACACTCCCGATGGAGCATCTGTTGCAACCAGTGGCATTGGCACATGTGTGTGTGTGTTGTTACAGCAGCAGCAGTATAGGAGTAGTACCATAGTAGAGAGGGGGTTACTCAGGCTGTCGAAGCACCAACGCCAGCACTAACTACCGCAATTATCACAACAACCAGCCACCCTGCAACGACCCCCACCTCGGTGCGCCTGGTACAGTCCCTCCCCCGTACATACCTGCTCGCCCCTCGCCACCGCGTGACCCCGCGCCGTCGTCGCCGCGTGGCGACGCTGCGCCGCCCCCGCGCGCTCGCAGCGGCGACGCGCCGCGCGCGGGGCTGGCGCTGGCCACCGTGGTGGCCGCCATCTTTTTGGACGGCGGCGATTGGTACTTGATGCGGTAATGTGACGGGTTTGATGGTAGGTGTGATGGGTGTGGTGGTGGGGGGACAAAAATGGAGGGGTCGACCTGTCGACCTGTGAGACCCAGAGAGGGTGCCGTTGCAAGGTGGAACTCGTGTTGCTGTGTTGCTGCTGGAGAGGAGCGGTTGTGCAGGCTGGTGGGCGGTGCGGTGTTGGAATTCAACGGTGCACACGTGTCAGCGCCGATCACAAGAATGCCACCGTGTACATGCGCAATTCCAAGCCGTATGGATACCAGAGTCCTGGTATATTGTATCTCAGCCGCGACGCAGCGTGGTGACGCCCGTTGTGCGTTGATATCCAAGGTCGCCGACGCACCATCATCAGCGTCGTTTGAGAGCGTGTTGAGGCCTGCCTGGACCTGACCGTCAACCATGGCAGCACCGGCGGCAGCGGCCGATTCCGAGGTGGTGCTGCGCGGGCACGACCGCGGTGTGATGTCCTTGGCGCTGCTGGCGGGCGACCGGCTCGCCAGCGGTGATGCCGGCGGCGCTGTGAGGCTGTGGGACCTGGACGCCGCCGCGGCACACACCGGCAGTGAGGCGGATGCCGTGGTGTTGGAAGGACATCATGACGGAGCTGTGCTGGCGCTAGCGGCGCTGCCGGATGGTCGCCGGCTGGCTGCCGGTGTGTCGGATGACGGTGAGGGGAGCGGGGTCATTGTGGTGTGGGACACGGCCGTCGTTCCACCATCCAAGTGCGCTGCCGTTGAGTGCGGCAGCGGCGTGTATGCGTTGGCACTGCTGCGCGATGGCCGGCTCGCGGCGGGCTGCAAAGATGGTGGCATCCGGCTGGTGGAGGTAGACGCCGCACCGGCCGTGGCGGCGACGCTGGAGGGGCACACAAATGTGGTGCGCGCGCTGGCGGTGCTGGGCGACGGCGCAACACTGGCCAGCGGGTCGTGGGACCGGAGTGTACGGCTGTGGGATGTGGCGACCCGCGCGTGTGTTGCAACGTTGGGCGGGCACACGGGGGACGTGAATGGCCTGGCGGTGCTGGGCGATGGTCGGCTGGCGAGCGGGTCGGATGACAAAACGGTGCGGCTGTGGGACGTGAGCACCCGCGGCTGTGTTGGTGTGCTGTGCGGCCACACCGACGCGGTCAGGGTGCTGGCGGCGCTGTCGGACGGCCGGCTGGCCAGTGGGTCGGATGACGGCACGGTGCGGGTGTGGGACACGCAGATTGGTGGCGGTGGTGGTGGTGAGCGTGCTGTGTCCGGCGCGGTGGTGCTGGAAGGGCACGCAAGTTATGTCATTGCGCTAGCGCCGCTGCCTGGCGGCCGACTTGCGAGTGGCTCGTGGGATGGCACGGTGCGGATGTGGCACGTGCCGGTAGCGCTTTAGTTTCACGCGGTGATGCCTTCAATTGATTGTACAGTACCAGTGCTGCTGCACTGCTGCTGTGCGTTGCATTGTTTCGAGTCCAGACCGCCCCCATCTGCTGTCCGTCGCCGACATTTGCTCGGTGGCATGGGGTGGTCCTCATGACCTCAATGTCGACATGGACCAGGGCTCACGCCGTAGTTGCCCCTTTATATGTGCCTGAACCATCGTGCGCTGTGCCGCAGCAGCCTGCAGGTGGCAGCCTGCTGTAGCTACCGGTACATGATGCCTACATCCCCCATGGCAGCTGCAGCAGCCAAGTTTTCGGTCAACTTATGGCGGCACAATGTCGCATCAATACCACTGCACACATGTGCGCAACGTGCGCGCGCAATTCCGATGCGCATGAACAGTGGCGTGGCATGCCTACAGTGAGTACCGGTAGTCCGGGTGAGTGAGACGCGCCACCCCCCTTGGTGTTCTGTACCGGTACCGGTAGTACCGGTAGACACTGGCGCTCTCCAAGGCGCTTCAATTGGCACCTTATTGAAGGAGTTCAACCTATTGAGGGGGTTGCGCCCGCTTCATAGACTTAATGCGCCGTCTCGCGTTGACAAATTTGCGGGGAATTGCACCCTTTTGCGCACTGCATGTCATTTAAAGTTTGGGAGTGAACCGGCACAGAATTCCCATGCCGTAGCGACGATTACAGCTCAAATGGTGGAATATCAAGTCTTTAGCGCTGCGCCAAATGCGCATGGGACCCGTTATTCCACTCTTTTCGACCCAGAACAAGGCATCGTACTCCTTACCCATCTTGGGGAATGAAATTCGTATTTCGCGTGCCCAATGGAAATCCCCATCATACCACGCCGGGTCGGATGTTGGCGGGAAAAACAGCACCCGATATCCACCCGAAAGCCCATCGGGGCTCAATGTATCCACCGTTGAAAACGTTCCAATGACCTTACCAGGAGGAAGCGATATAGTGCCAGACAGCAGCTTCCACGTCTCGGTTTCAGTCCACGTCGGAATCCACGATGGAAGTGTTGGTAGTTGTAAGTGCATTTGCCTACCAACAGCGTAGCCAAAGCAATTGAATGACGACTCCATGTCCAACAGGGATGTTAGCGGTATGGTAGCAGCAAACCTAAGGTATGCGTTGGCCCTTTCGTCGTAAGCTATTGGTTCTACATCTTTCCACCAAACACGCGGATGGTACGCGGGACCAGTCTCACGAATAACACCAATTTCAACCTTTGGGCACCCGCACATGCAATACAAACAATTAACCCGCAGTGAACGTGCATATATGCAAAATGCGCACCAGTCTGAGTCGCTTATTCCCCCCAATGTCTCCCACCCCCAACACGTTCCTCGGAATCCTCCGCCACCACCCCCACCGCCAGCTGCTGCCATTGTTCTACAATTTGCCCCACAAATCCAGCACCAGCACACAAACAACAGCAACACGGGCAACGGAATGCGCGTGGAATTGCGCAGGCTAGCGCGGGGATAGCGACACATCGGGTGATGATTGGGCAGCTGCGGGGGATGGCATTTCTCGTTGGGAAAACTCGGTGCCCGCCACCTGGCCCGCCACCTGGTGTTTTCCCCGAGTGGTCATGTTTTGGGTCACCTCATAACAACACCATGCCGCATCAATACCACAAACACACCGAAACCCGCGCACGCAATTTCAATGCGCATGGACGGTAATGCGGCATGCCATCACGCTCCGGCACTTCATTGTTGCGCTGCCGCGTTGTACGCGTCGTTTTGCGTAGGATCCAATTGCGGCCACATCTGGGTTTTACACGCCACCGACGGGCGGGCATCACGTTGAAGCTCGGCCTGCTGCGTGCTGGGAGTTGTCCGTGTCAGCACCCCTGTTGAGGCAAACCAGACGATAAAGATGGCAGCCGCGGCAGCCGCAAGTGGCGGCACCGGCATCAGTATGGAGCTGGCATACGACGACGTGACGTGGGAAGTCAACAAGCGTGGCCACCCAATCAGCATTGGCCGCGGCGCAAATGGCACCGTGTACGCAGGCACGCTGCATGGGCAGCCGGTGGCCATCAAGGCGGAGGAGCTTCGTGCTGGCGAGGAGGAGGCGTGGATGAAGGCGGCGCGGCTGCATTACACGGCCACCTGTCCAAACATCGTGGCGGTACATGGTATCATTGTAGACCGCGAAGGCGGCAAGGTCACGCACCACCTCGTCATGGAGCGGCTGGCAGGCACAATGACGGCACTGCTACTGACCCCTGGCGGGCCGTATTACAAGGCGGACATGAAGCTACGCCTCCAACTATTAGCAGATGCAGCAGGCGGGCTGGCGTACCTGCATGCGGCGTCGGTCATCCACGCGGACGTGAAGCCGGACAACGTTCTGTTGACGGCAGTTACACCGAGGTCACCGTTCCCGGCAGCTAAGTTGGCAGACTTTGGCAGCAGCGTGCAGCGGCGCACTGGTTCCACGACGCACAGCACACTGCAAGGTGAGCGCGGCACGCTGATGTACATGGACCCGCGCCTGTTTGACCCTGCCACCAGCATCACGATGGCGAGCGACGTGTACAGCCTTGGCGTGATGGCGTGGCAAGTGTTAAGCGGCCACACGCCATACGAGGCAGAGATGATTGCGACGCTGCCGCCGACTGCGACGGTGCCGCAAAAGGTGGAGGCGCTGCGACGGCACGTGTTGGGTGGGGGACGCCCGGCGACGGCGGCGCTGGTGGAGCGAGGTGTGTCGGCGGCGATCGTGGCCCTGGTGCAATCGTGCTGGGCGCCGGCGCAAGTGTCGCGGCCGGCCATGGCAGCGGTGCACCGTGCGCTGGAGGCGGCGACAACGGCGGCGGAGGCTGGCGCAGCTGGTGGCAGTGATGGAGGGTGTAGGCCAGCTAGTGGACCAGCACCCGTACCTGCACCTCCACCGCCGACTACCCTGCATGCGGCTGCAGCGCTCACCGTGTTGTCTACTGCCGCACCAATCGCTGCGCTTGAACCTGCCGTCGCGGCATCATATGGACCGACACCGCTAGCGTATGAGTGGGATGACAAGTTGGTACTGCACGGCCACAACAAGCAGGTATGCTCCTTGGCGCTGCTACCAGGCGGCCGGCTTGTCAGCGGTGATTATGGCGGCACTGTGCGGCTGTGGGACGCGACGCGTAGCGGCGAGGCAACGGCAGTGCTGGAGGGGCATGTTAGGATTGTGAGCGCGCTGGTGGCGTTACTTGATGGCCGCCGCCTGGCTGCCGGCGTATGTTCTGGTAGACACCGTAAGGATGATGCAATCGTGGTGTGGGACACGGGCGTCGTGCCGCCCACCCGATGCGCCACCATTGGCTGCGGCAGCGGCGTGTACGCGCTGGCAGTGCTGTGCGATGGCCGCCTGGCTGCGGGCTGCGCCGATGCCTTTGTAAAGCTGGTGTATGTGGGTGCAGATGCGGGTGTTATGACAACTGCACTAAAGGGGCACGGACAAGGCGTGGCAGCGCTAGCAGTGCTGCCCGACGGCACCCTAGTTAGCGGGTCATATGACGATACGGTGCGGATTTGGGATGTGGGCGCGCGGAGCTGTGTCGCCACGCTGGCAGGGCACACAAATGGCGTTTTTGCGCTGGCGGTGCTTGCCGATGGCCGGCTGGCCAGCGGGTCGGCCGACGGGAGCGTGCGACTGTGGGATGTGGCCACTCGCGCCTGCGTGGGCGTGTTGGAGGGGCACACCGACGTGGTGAGTGCCCTGGCTGCGCTGTCAGACGGTCGGCTTGCCAGCGGATCGCACGACAACACTATTCGGGTGTGGGACACGCGCCCTGTCGCTGATGGCACTAGCGCTGCTGGTGATGCAGCTGGTGCTGGTGGCGGCGCAGCGCATGCCACGCCCGTGGTGGTGTTGGAAGGGCACTTTCGCGATGTCCTTGCGCTGCAGCCACTGCCTGGCGGCCGTCTAGCCAGCGGGTCGGTAGACGAAACGGTGCGCCTGTGGTGCCTGCCGCCGCCCTAGCCCCGCGCCGCGGCGTTGATTCTTTCAATTGGTTGTACCGGTACTGTATACTGCAGCAGAACAGAGCCAGTGCGCCCATACCGGAAGCGACTCGCGAGTCCTACTAGTCAGAATGCAAGTACGATGGCAAGAACGCCAGCACAAGAACGTGGGGCGCAGGGCGAGATCGAACACGTTTTCCATTTTTCTACCACGCCCGGCATGCCGTCATTACCGGTAGGGCTGCCAGCAGAGCAGCCTCGTGCCTGGTCATGCCAGCACCACGACCGCCACCACGCCGCGGCGCACACACGCAATTCCAGCGCGCATGGACGGCAATTCGGTATCCCATCGCACTCTACCTGTTTAATATTGCTGCCCGCCGCGCCACCACGTTGTGCGTACCGCTGTGAGTCGATTTTCTGCTACTACTGTAAGACGGGACCTCGCAGCCACGTGGCCACCGTGACCGCCAGAACGCCGCAGCGCGCTCGCGCAATTCTAACGCGCAAAAACGGTACTGTGGCATCTCCCTACACACTGCCTGTATCTGACGTCGACTGCGCTGCCTCGTTGTGTGCACCGCTGTAAGTCGATTTTCCACTCGGGTAACCAGGGTGCACCGTGCAACACCGGCTGTACTGGAGGGAAGAGTGCGTTGCAGCCTGGTGTGCCGGCAGAGCGACTCCCACAACTAACACCGAGGTAGCGCTGTGACCACGAGCAGACCCATCTCCCGAGCTGCGCGCGCACAATCCAAGGCACGCGGTGCGATACCATTGTACCTGCGCACCTTTCCGTCCCGTGTCCGTGCGCACCCGCAGCACAAGCGGCACCGGAATGGGTCAAGTTGATAGCAAGCCGCCGCCTGGCGGCGACGACGCAAGTTATGCAAGTTATGGCAGCCGTGGTGGTGGCGGCGGCGGCGGTAGCAGTGTCGACGGCGGGTCAGGTGACGGCGACGACGGCCTAATAGAGTTTGGCAACCTTGTGTGGGAGAAGCGTAAAGACGGTACGAAGGTGGAACTGGGGCGCGGTAAGTTTGGCACTGTGTATGCCGGACGGCTGCATGGCCAGCGAGTCGCCATCAAGGTGGAATGGATTGGCGACGCAGACGAAGCGGCGACATGGACCAAGGCAGTGGAGCTGCACATGCGCGCTGCGTGCCCATACGTTGTGCTCGTGTACGCTACGGTGGCGGTACCAGTTCCCAGGACCGTCAGTAGGACCGCGCGCTACATCGTAATGGAGCGGCTGGCGGGCACCATGACGGAGCTACTGTTGAAGCCGGAAAGCGCACATCATGACGCTGATTTAGTACAGCGCCTACAATTGCTGGCTGACGTGGCTGCCGGGTTGGCGTACCTGCACTCCATCTCCGTCATCCACGCGGACGTGAAGCCCGACAACGTGCTGATGACGGCGTCCATGCATGCCAAGCTGGCGGACCTTGGCCTTAGCGTGCAGCGGTTTGCAAGTTCCGGGACGCCGCACAGCGCGCTTCGAGACGAGCGTGGCACACTGCCGTACATGGACCCGTGCATGCTGGACGGCAGCGGGAGCATCACGACGGCGAGCGACGTGTATAGTTTTGGTATCATGGCGTGGCAGGTGCTGAGCGGGCGCGTGCCGTACAAGGCGGAGGTGGCGGCGGCGGCGCCCGCAAACATGGAAGAGGCTGTGAAAATGTTGAAGGCACATGTGTGTGGGCCGCGCGGCAAGCGGCCGCCGGTGGCAGTGCTAGTGGAGCGCGGCGTGCCGCCAGTTGTGGTGGCGCAGCTGCAGCGCTGCTGTGCGCCAGCCCAGAAGTCGCGGCCGATCATGGCAGAAGTGTACAGCACGCTGGCTGCGGCAGTAACGGCAGCGCCGCTGACATATACGTGGAGCGGCCGCAGTGTAGTATTGAGTGGGCACGACGCCGCTGTGAGAGCCTTTGCGCTGCTGGAAGGCGGCACGCTTGCCAGCGGAGATATACATGGTGTGGTGCGACTGTGGGACGCGGCGCACGGCCGCAAGGCAACTGCGGTGCTGGATGGGCATGGGGGTGCTGTGACTGCGCTGGCATCGCTTTCCAGTGGCCGCCACCTGGCTGTCAGCGTGCAGGGTTTCGTGTGTTCAATCGTGGTGTGGGACATGGGTGTTGTGCCGCCCGTCCGGCACGCCACCATTGATTGTGACAGCGGTGTGCGGGCGCTGACATTGTTGCGGGATGGCCGCCTGGTGGCGGGCTGCGTTGATGGCGGTGTGCGGCTGATTGAGGTAGGCGCAGGTGCGGGGGCTGTGACAGCGACGTTGGAGGGGCACACCCATGTCGTGGTAGCGCTAGCGGTGTTGCCCGGCGGCACCCTCGCCAGCGGGTCGTGGGACAAGACGGTGCGGCTGTGGGACATGGACGCGGCAGAGTGTGTCGCCACGCTTGCAGAGCACACTGGGGCTGTGAATGCGTTGGCAGTGTTGAGCGACGGTCGGCTAGCCAGCGGGTCGGACGATGAAAGCATCCGGTTGTGGGATGTGGCCACGCGAGCCTGTGTGGGCGTACTGAAGGGGCATAATTGGTCAGTGTGCTCCCTGGCAGTGCTGTCAGACGGCCGGCTGGCCAGCGGGTCGGACGACAAGACCATTTGTGTGTGGGACACGCGTCCTACCGCCGCCGCCGGCGGTGCTGGCGCTGCAGCTACAGCAGCTGGTACCGGTACTGGCGGCGGGGTTCCCGTGATGGTGCTGGAAGGGCATGCGCATTGGGTCCGCGCGCTGCTGCCGCTGTCTGGTGGCCGCCTTGCCAGCGGCTCATGGGACCACACGGTGTGCTTGTGGAACTTGCCTTCGCCACACCGGCACGAGGATGCATTGTTTTATGGCACGCCCACTTAATGACGATTGTGACGCAGTACTCCGTCCCGCCCTAGTTCATGGCCGCTGCGACCGTTTGCTTTGTAAACCTTCAGCCGTGTTGTAGGTGCCCTTCAACTTCCTTTTCATGATAAGTAACAAGTCGATACTACCGGTATGCATGCCCCCTCCACAACAACCCCAACACGCCCACCAGCTCCGCCGACGCTGCGCGGTTAGCAAACTCCACGCCTTCCCCACCTTCCGCGTCCAGCAGGGCCGGCCACAACGGCGCAAACGCATGCAGCGACGACAACAACGCACCCACCATGCGCGACGCCGCCACAACGTGCGCGCCGCGCAACTCTGCCGGCAGCGGGGTGGGCGGCGGTGGCTTGTGCGCCACAAACAGGAACAGCGACGTGACGCCACGCGCGGCGTCCGCTGCCAACACCGGCGCAACCTTGTGATACTCGCCTGCCACGTCGGCGTGCAATCGGCTGCCAACCGCCCTCCTGAACGCGGCAGCGGAGGCGGCGCGCCGGTCCCTTGCACGTGAACAGTAAGCTGCAGGCACCGGCGCAACGCGCTGGGCTGCCAATCCACCGCCGACGCACACTTCAACAAACTACTACTGTATCACACAAAAACCAGCGTTGCTGCGACCATGTCCCCGTGTCTCTTCCGCCTCGGGGCGCTGCCACATAGAGCCCGCCACACCCACCAGCTCCGCCGACGCCGGGCGGTTGGCCGCCTCCAATGCGGCAGGCGTGGTGTCCATCAGCACCGGCCACAGCGGCGCAAAGGCGCGTAGCGTGGTTAACAACGATCCCAACAAGCGTGGCGCCGCGACCACATACGCACCGCGCAACTCTGCCGGCAGTGGAGTGGGTGGCGGCGGCTCGGCGGCAACGTACAGGAACAGCGACTGAACGCCGCGCTCACCGTCAGCTGCCAACACCGGCGCCACCTTGTGGTACTCTACCGCCACGTCGGCAGTCACGGCGGCAGCAGCGGCGGCGGCAGCGGCGGCGGCGGCACGCGTCAAGCGGCCTGCACCAGCGCCTGCAGCCGGCGTGTGGTCATCTTGCACGTGGATGGTGGCACGCATGTGCCCCACACCGACACGGTCTGCGGTGGCGGCCGCGGACGTCGGGGCACAAGTGGTCCAATCCGGCACCGACCGTTCGAACAACAGGCATGCTATGATGTTGTCCCTAGGTGCCGGTGTCGCACCGCCAGGACGACGTGCCAGCGACGGCACGGTTGCTGACACTTGCACGCGCTTGCGGCCAATGTCGACATCCGCGGCGGCTGGGAATCCCAGCTCCGACAGCGGCATTGCCGTGGCACCGCACAGATGTGCGGCGCGGTACTTCTGCAGCAACGCGGCAGCCACCAGCACCTGCTTGCTGTACTGGTAGGACACATCCGCAGAATGCGAACCTGCGTCGTCGTTGATCACTCTGCCGAGAACTTGTTGCGGGCGCCGCCCGGCCAGTAGCAGCAGCGGGGTGATGCGGACAACACCCAATTCGGACGCCCTGCTGTCATAATCGTCAAGCTCCTGCCAATGGAGGAACCGTTGTGTCTCACCGTCCGCCACCTTGAACGCACCGCCAACCAGTTGGTTGCGCGTGACGGGGCGCTCGGACACGGCCAGCGACAGCATGGCGGCAAGACTCGCGTTGGGGAAGTGGAACCATTTACCCAAACACCTTATCGGCAACAGTGGCCACGATACCTATGATGGCGGGCATCGATGCCGACGCCAAGTACCGCCGCAGCTCAACCCACGTACATGTGCGCTTGCCCCACTCGCCAACCGCACTGCCAGCTGCCTTACCAGCTGCTTGTGCCGCCGACTCCACAAACTGTGATAGCACGCCCGGCGTGCCCCCCAGCCACCACAGCGCCACCGCCAGCTTTGTTGAGCGTACCAGCGCGTCCGCCGCCATGTCTGCAGCGTCGGCGCGCGACGCCCCGCCCCCTGCTCCCCCCGCAGCCCCCGCCGGCGGCGCCGTCAGGATGTGGCGCATGATGGCTTGCATGTGGTCAATGGTGAGCAGCGGCAGGCGGATGTGCGTCATCCGAAAGTATCTCCGTAGATCTTCCACGAACGTGTCCCGCCGCTCCACCACTCGCACCGCTAGCAGTACATACACCTGCTGGCCGTGCGCGAGCAGCGGTTCGTGCAGCTCCCTCAGCAAACGTCCCAGGTTGTCAAATTTATGACCACTGTCAATGGTAACAAGTACTGCCTTATCCTCGTTGCCGTCGCAAATCACCTGCAGCGCGTCCTCGACCGTGACGTAGGGCGGTACCCGCTTGACTGCGCTGTACACCTCCGTAAACAGCTGGCGGGCATCCTTGTCCGGCGCATCGGCGTGGCGGTAGAACGTGTTGCATGCCCAGGCAGTGAGCAGCGCAGCGCCGATGTTGACGTACCCACGCTCCTCTCCAAAATTCTGGAAGGGGTAGGAATCACAATCAAGCAGCACGCTGCGATGCTCATTGCTGGCCCGCCACAGGGCCGTCACCATCGCGGTGCGCCTCTTGGCGTCGGCAACCGGGTCCCGCACAGTAGCGCAGAGCAACTCCTCATTCTTCCAGGGTACAGACTTCTTGCACTGCGTCGGCTTCGTTCTCGGCGATGGCCAGTTGTTGCCGCATCAGGTGGTTTGCCGCCTCGTGCACAAACCGCGTCTTACCGATGGACGGCATGCCGGTGCAGTAAGTCAACACGGGCCTCGTCAACTTGAAAGCCTCGTCATAGCCGTGGCCATGAGTGTCCCTGGTGGGCATTCGTTTTGCATCCAACTGCTGCCTCCGAAGGTTATCAAACGCGACCAGCACCGCTTTGCATGCGTCGTCGCGATTCGTGAGCGGGAAAGCGCCGCCGACGTCATCACAACGGCGCGGAACGGTTCCAGGTGCGCTGCCGCCGGGCGGCCCTGCGTCGGCGCCGGCGCCGCTGCGCCGATGGCGGACGTCAAAGAACACCTCTAGCGCGTGGTAGATAGCCTCGTGCTTGGGGTTGCGCACTGCGCCGCCGACGCCACCGCCACCGCCTCCGCCGCCGCCACCACCGCCTGCGTGTTCATGCGTACCGGCACCGGGACCACTACCCGCCGCCGCCGCCGCTACCGTGCCGATGCTGCTACCGCCGCCACCGCCGCCTCCACCACCGCTACAGGCCCGCTTGTGTGCCACCGTCGCAACTGCTGCGTCACCGCTGCCGTTGTCCTGTCCCTCCGATACCGCAGCAGGAGCATTGCCACCAGGCTCGATGGTACCCCGCTTCCGCTTGCTACCTGCTGCATCTTTCTTTGGTGCCGCACCCGCGGCGCTTGACGACGCCGGCGGCGGCGGCGGCGGCGGCGGGGGTGGTGGAGCAACTGCGCGGCGAGTAACAGTACCGGGAAGCTTACCGGTGCCGGCCGCCTCCATCATGCTTGCAGTGCTGTCGTCCGCTGCCGCCAGCCCCATTGCCGCTAGCAGTGCCGCCGCAACCACCGCTGCACCGCCGCCGGTGCGGTTGTCGTTATTCGTCACGACGCGCGCGCCCAAGCCGCCGCCGCGCCAGTTGCCTGCCGGCATAGTCGCGGTGCATGGCGTCGGCCGCCAAGTCGCTAAGATGCGGTCCCAGCCAGCGCCAGACATGCCGCCGCCGCCGCTAGCCGCCGCCCCTAAGCCACGGCATGCACCGAGAACAGACAGGAGGGTCGTCAACTTCTTGTAACCAGTCGGAGTACCGGTACTGGTACTCAACGCCGGCATGCAAACAGTACCAGCACCGGCGGTGGCAACAGTGCCAGCACCACGCGTCAGAGTACCGGTAGTGGGGTGGAATGTGGCGTGATAGCGCGCCGCCCCTGTCGCCGCCGCCGCCACCTGCGTGGTCGTGTGGCGCAGCATGGAGGTGCGCACAGCCGCCGCGGCTGCCGCCGCCACCGACATCACAGACGCCATCACTGGTTGCACCGTTGCACAACAACTCACAATACTGTGGTTCACTGCGCGTGGCGCACTGTAAAATGCACGGGCCGCTGCGCGTGTTATCCCGCGTCGTGTGTGTTTGTTAACTGGTGGCGTTGCGTTGGTGGTGTCGGGGCACCCGAGTCGCAGCGGTTGCGCGTTGCAGCACCGAGTCGGCGATGTGCACGCAATGCACTCGCACGATGCAGCAGCAGGGCGCGTCAATGATCGCAGCATTCGCGCGCAGCCTCGCGCCGTGTGTCGCCACAGCAGCGCTGCACCGTGCCACCACGTGACCACATGGCCGTCACCACGTGGCCACGTCGTTGGCACCGTGACGGTGCGGCCACGACCTGCACCCTGCCACCCGCGCTGCCGGCTGCCGGCATCCCGGTTGCTGCCGTGAGTCAGTGACGGACGTTGCGCGGATGGAGGCGCTGCTGGCGCCACGACGATGCGCTCGGCAATGCCAAAGCACCGCCCCCTTTGCCGCCTACATTGCCGCCATGGCAGACGCGCTGGCTGCCAAGCTGCGCCGGCAGGGCCGCCCGGCCGCAGGGCCACCTGCCCGCGCAACCCGCGCTTGGGTGTCGTAGCGATTTGACTCGGACTCTTGACCTATTTTGTTCTCACCCAAAACGCTAAATTGGCGCCCGGGCGCAAAATTTGGACACACACGTGGTGTAAAATAGTAGTAGCAACGTGGTAGTACCTCTACTACCGCTGCCGGCATCGCCGCCGCCGCGCTACAGGTCGAAAGGTGTGGTGAGTAGGCAGCGAGAGGGAGGGTGGGTAATTACACCAGCAATTAGTGACGTATATGCACCAAAAGCACACGTTGGGAGGACCAAGTGTGTGTAATACACTGACACACACATGTGTGAGTGTGCGGCTGTGTGCTTCGTTTGAGTGCAGCCACGGGTGACAGCCAGTGGACGCGGTTGACGTCGTCATCGCCTGTCGTCGCCGTCGTCGTCGTCACTGCCGACGTTGTTGTTGCAGTTTTGCAGTCGTCGCACACCGCTGACCTTGCCGCTGCAGTCGTCGTTATCCGTCGACGGTCATTGTCGAAGTCGTTGCCGTAGTCGTCGCCGCCGCCGGGTCAACTACGGCCGAAGTCGTTGCCGCCGCTGACGTTGTTGCTGCAGTCGTCGAAATCGTTGCCTTGATCCATCGTCGTCGTCGCTGTCGTCGCCGCCACCCCTTCATCCCAGCCACAGCTTGCGCCGTCCAGCCGCCCTCCATCGCCACCGCCGCCGCCATCCCATCCAAAACCTCCTCCAATGGTGTGGCCGCCGCCCGCCACCCGCGCCTCCTCGGAGGGGCTGGCCGTCCCGCCACCCACCGCCACTGCCGCCGCCGCCTCAACCGCCACCGCCACCCGACATCCATCGTCGCGACACGCCACCCCGCTGCACGCGCCGCTGTCAGCGCCGCCGCCCTCCACCTCGCCGCCGCCATCGCCCCTCAGCAACAGCAGCGCCGGCAGCATGGCCAGCGGCGTGGCACGGCACGCCGGGCACGGCACCCGCCAGCTCGTTCTCCGCCCCGGACACGGTAGCAGCAGCGCCGCCGCCAATAGCAGTAGTAGCTCAGCAGAGGCAGCACTAGACTCCGGCTTAATGCCGCCCCTCACACTTAGTGTGGCGGCGCTACCAGCAGGCGGCACCGCCACCGCCACCGCGCCGCCCACCCCTACATCACCACCCCCACCACCCCCCCCCCCCAACCCCGCCCGCCGGCTGGCGGAGCTGCAGCGGCACGCGCACGCGGCGGTGCGGCAGGTGAAGGCGCTGTTGCCGCGGCCAGGCGCGGAGGGAAGCGTGTCGGCGTCATGGCTGCGCGCCGTCCTCTTCTTCCTAATGTACGCGCTGCAGGGCGTGCCGGTCGCGCTCATCGACTTCCACGTGCGCCGCGCGTGGCGTGACGCCGGCATGCCGCCCGCGGTGGACCGCCTGTGGTACGTCATCATGTACTGGCCGTACATGGTGCGCTGCGTGGTGGCATTTGTGGTGGACGGCGTGCTGCCGCGGGAGCCGCGCGCCAAGCGCACGTCCCTCTTCCGCCTCCTGCACTCCCTCACCGCCGCCCTGTGCGCTGCCCTCGCTGCCGCCTCCCTGTGCCCCATCACGCCCGCCGACGCCACGCCCGCCTCCATGTGGGCACTGCTGCTCATCATGGCGGGCACGTCCGTCATCGCCGCCTGCAGCGACGTGCTGCTGGACTCCCTGGGCTTCGAGGCCGCGTCGCTGGACGGCGACGACGCCAGCCGCAACGCCATGCAGATCATCGCCTTCAAGTGCGGCAAGTTTGGCGTGCAGCTGGCGGTGGCGTGGATGCTGGTGGAGCTGGAGCTCTCCTGGTTCGTGTCCCTGCGTTGGTGCTTCGCTGCCGCCGTCGCCGTCCTCTGCCTCTCCCTCGGCCTCCACCGCCGCCTCTTTGCCGTCGCGCCGTCTCTGCCGCCGCCACCGCCGTGGGGAGTGAGCTGGCAGACAACGATGGCAGTAGCACCGGCGATGGTGACGACGGCGCACGCGATGGCGACGCCGACCACAGCCCCGACTCGGATGCTAGCAGCGGCGACGAGGGCGAGCCAAAACATCGCGGTAGTGGCGGTGGCGGCCTGCGCGCCACCCTGCGCGCCTCCCTGCGCAAGTTCATGCGCACGGGCGGCGCGGCGGTGCGGTACCTGCGCGCCACGCGGTCGGGCCGCGCGCTGCTGGCGCTGGCGGTGCTGCACAAGTTTGGCGAGATGGTGTTCCGCGACCAGATGGGCAACATGCAGGACGCGCACTTCCGGGCGGAGATTGCAGCTGGCGTGCCGGCCGCCACCGAACTCGCCGTGGCGTCCACGCAGAAGGCGGTGTCGCTGGGCATTTCCAATGTGATCGGCTTCCTGGACATCGTCGTCACCGTCCTGCCGTCGCTGGCGACCAGCGTGGCGGCGGGGCTGGCGGAGCAGTGCGGCAGCACGTCGACGCCCTCTGCGCCGCCGCGCCGCTCCAACCGCAACCTCACGCTGCTGTTTGCCACCATGGCGTGCGTGTCGCTGGCGCGCAGCCTGTCGCTCATGCGCCTGGCGGAGCTGGCGTCAGACGAGGGCGCACCCATGCTGGTGCCGCCGCCGCTGCCGCCGCCGCCGGCACTGCAGCCGCTGACCACCGTGGAGCGCGATGCTGAGACCGCCGCCCACCTGGCAGCGTGGCGCGCCACGCACCTGACGCCCACCTGGACCGCGCCGCTCCTTGTGTCTGCCGCCACCACCGGCCTCGCCACCTCTCTGTTCTACATCGCCGCCATGTCCGGCGTCACCATGATCGTGGCGGAGGCGCCCGGCTCCGCGCCGCTGCGCATCAGCATGTACTCCATCCTGGAGGTGGCGGACGACGTGGCGCGCGCGCTGGGTGCCGCCACAGCAGGCGCCCTCGTGTCTGCCACCGGCGCGCACGCGCCCGCCTTTGTTGTCGGCAGCCTGTTCACGCTGGCGCCCGTCGCCATCGCCATCCTGCTGTGGCGCCACGCCGCCACGCTGCCGCTCCCACCCGCCTTCCCCGCCATCGTGTCCGCTGGGTAGCCAGGCGCACGCACGAATACCAATCCGTCCCCGTGTGCCCGCCCGTGCCCTTTCCACAGGCGACGGCCAGTGGTGCCGCCCCTTTCGGTTGGTCCCCCCCCCCATTACGACCCCCCCGCCGGCATGTGTCCGCCGTGTTTGGCGCAACAAATTGGCCTGGCGCGCCTCCGCGTGCCGCTGCAGTGCTCGCAGCGCGCACAGGGGGCACACAACTACAGCGAGTGTGTGAATGTGAGTATGATATGTGTTTGTGTGTGTTGTTTGCTCACCTAGGGTTTGCGTGCGACAACGTGAGGTCGGGGTTGCCCGCACCCCTGCCGCCTGTATGTATTTTGCGCTCCTTCAAAATACCGCCTTCGAATGATGCCAAACTACAATCGGCTCAAACTGCTAGCAGCGCGCCAAGGGCGCACTCCACGTCGGTGACGGCAAGCACGGAGAAGCGGGACAGAAGGCCGCAGCAGTAGCTGCGCTTGCCGCTGCCGGGCGCGCCCTCAAAGAAGTTGCCCCACAGGCACTCGGCGCTATATGTGGCGTCAAAGTTGTCGGGTGGCGCGGTGGCAGCCGGCAGGTCCTCTACCGCGCCGCCGGCGCGCAGCGCGGCTGGCACGGGCACGCACACCTCCAGCTCCTCTACGATGGACACCGCCGACCACTTGCCGTCTTGCACCGCCGGCACCACGTCGCCGTGGATGTGGTCGCCAAAGTAGATAACCTGCGCCCCCTTGCCGTGCGGCCCGTGGCGGCCCACCTGCTCCCACAGCAACACGTCTGCCTCCACGGCGGCGCACGCCGCAGTCACGCCCGCTACTTCGCCATCGTGCGCCAGCGGCGTCGCCGCCCGGTGTCCCTTCCCTCCTCCCGCTGCCGCCGCTGCCGCCGCCGCCGCCGTCGCCGCCCTGTGTCGGGATGAGTCGTCAGTTGGCGGCGCGTCTGTGAGGCTCGCGGTTTGAGGCGCGCTGCGCCGCACCGCAATGGCTGTGACGCCCTCTGGCGTGGCGGCAACCTCGCCTGCCGGCGTGAGCGGCGCGATCAAGTGTGCCGCCCCTGGTGAACTATAGATGTGGGCGTGGTCCTCCCCGCCAGGGCTTGCTACACCGCCACCGCTGCCGCCGCCGCTGACGTGGTGGTGCTCCCAATGCATGACGGCGTCCAGCAGGTGCTGCAGCGCGGCAGAGTTGCCGCGCATGGCAAGCGCCGCCGGCGTGAGTGCCCGTAGTGCAGGGCTGCCGTCATGCGGCCGCACCGGCATTGACAGCTCCGTCAGCGGTGCTCCAAGGGCTGCACCACCGTGCTCAGCAGCGGCCGGCAACGCGTAAAACAATGAGGCGCTGCCAAAGAAGGCAGGCTTGTTGGAGTCGAAGGTGACGAGGTCAAAGCAGGTGCGCCAGTCGGGCCCCAGGCTGGCGCCCAGGATGAAGGACGCAAACTGGACGTGGCTATTGGTGGCGAGCACTAGCGCGTGGCGGCCGTCCGCCCGCAGCGCGCGAAACTGGGCGGCCAGGGCGGGACGTGGCACAACATACGCCGCCGGGTCGTCCTTCAGCGCCGAGAAGAAGCCACCCCGCCCGCTGCCAAACGCCTCCACGTTGTCAAAGATGTGGTTGAACGCGTCCACCAGGTCGCGCCGCAGCTGCGCATACCGCGGCGTGAGCGGCACGTCGTCGTACGTGGTCCCCGCGCGGATGCGCAGCGGCGCTTCAGCGGCAGCGGCGGCAGCAGTAGGTGGCACCGACGCGGTCGCACCAACCGCAACAGGCGACCCTGCCAGGCCATCCAGCCAGTCTACAAGGCCCATGAAGATGCCGGTGGCCGGCATGTCAAAGTAGGTGAGCAGCACAAAGAAGGAGTCGTGCCGCTTGCGGTCGCGCAGCAGCGGGTAGCCCGGCCACACGCCGTCGCCGCCATACTTGGCTGCCACCTCGCCCGGTGTCAGCCGCCGCGTGCCGTGGTACGCCGTCACCACGGCGCCATGCTCGTCCAGCTTCAGGGCGTCGCCGGTGTGGAAGTCCACCACAACACCCTTTTGCAGCACGTGCCAGTCAAAGGGCGCCGCCAGGGCGGGGATGGCGGCTTCGTCCACGCCGTGCCGCGCCGCCAGGACGGGGCGCAGGAAGCGGGCCAGGCAGTCGTACACGAGGCGCGAGAGCGGGCGCACGGCGTACCGCGCCACCGTGTGGTCCAGGTCAAACACCAGCGCGTTGAAGTCGGCCAGCGCCACCTCGCTGCCGTACCGCAGCAGGCG
>ERZ778022.2491-NODE-2491-length-19281-cov-20.102830_pt1 | contig 19281 bp, 16 predicted proteins | sample MGYA00375752_ERZ778022 | MGnify/ENA primary metagenome ERZ778022 (study PRJEB29350, sample SAMN05389826) | bioreactor metagenome | isolation source: Thiocyanate bioreactor | place: South Africa: University of Cape Town | collected 2014-04-04 ... | reverse complement strand
CAGCAGGCAATCGACAACCAGCACCATGGCGGAGACAGCGGCAGCTCCAGCGGCGACAGCAAGCAGCGGTGAGGGCGCGCGGCGCGTGTCGCGGCACGAGGTGGCCAAGATGATTGACCACGCGGCGCTGCGGCCGGACATGACGAGCGAGGAGGTGCTGGCGACGGTGGCGCAGGCGCGCGCGTACGACGTGGCGACGGTGTGCGTGCGGCCGTGCGACATCGCCATGGTGCGGGAGGCGCTGGCGGGCAGCGCGGTGGGCGTGTCCACCGTCATTGGCTTCCCGCACGGCACCACGTCGCCCGAGACGAAGGTGTTCGAGGCGGTGGCGGCCATCCGGGCGGGCGCGGTGGAGCTGGACATGGTGCTGAACATCGGGTGGGTGCGCAGCGGCCGCATGGCGGAGGTGCGTGCCGACATTGCGGGCGTGGTGGCGGCGGCGGCGGCGCACGGCATCATCGTGAAGGTGATCCTGGAGACGGCGTACCTGAGCGACGCGCAGATCGTGGCGTCGTGCACGGCGGCGGAGGCGGCGGGCGCCGCCTTTGTGAAGACGTCCACCGGCTTTGCGGGCGGCGGCAGCACGCCGGCGCACCTCACCCTCATGCGCTCCACCGTGTCGTCGCGCGTCGCCGTCAAGGCGTCGGGCGGCCTGCGCAGCCTGGATGCCGTGCTGGAGGCCGCCGGCTGCGGCGCCACGCGCATCGGCACCTCTTCCACCGCCGCCATCCTGGATGAGTTCTCGCGCCGCGACCCCACCGGCGCCGGCCTGCCCCTCCCCGCGCCGCCCGCGCCGGGCGTCTCCGCCGCCTCCGCCGGCTACTAATTAAGCCCGGTTGTGGTGGGTGGTGACGACGCGTCGTTGATCACAAACGCATTATTGAAAACTTATCAAACTATGCAACGTTAACTTAATTTATCACACAACCGCGCCGCGCTTGTCGCCCGAGTACATCACAAAGCCGCCGCCGGCAGAGTGGACTGTGATGCCAGGGTGCAGCGCCTCCTTAGCGGCCGCCGTGCCTGCCACGTCCTGTTCGCCAGCCAGGTTGACAACCAGGTGGTGTGGAATGCCGGTGCCTTCGCTGGTTGGCACCACGCTGCCACCGGTACCGGTTCCGTTGGTGCCGCAACATGCGCGCCACACACGCTGGCGGCAGGCGATGAGGAGGAGAATGAAGGCCGCCGCCAGCAGGCCCAGTGCCAATGCGACAGCAAACATGTCCACCTTGGTGCCGCCGCTAGCAGCAATGGTGAGTGAGACGCGCCCGCGCTCTTAGAAATGTCTTATGTTTTTCTTATGATTTTTTTAAGGAACCGCCAAAATGGCATCAACGAAACTCTATGAGTTTTCTTATGTCACGTTTTGGGGGTAAAACCCCTTTTTTGCCCGCTGCATTCCCAACGATTTCAAGTGGGTAAGGTGAAGCCATCGGCTTCTTGTGTCAGGTCAGGATATTTCAAGAGCGTGTCTCGCGTTGACTTTTGCGGGGAATTGCACCCTATTGCGCCCATGTACACGCAATGCGTGTTGCGCCAGCACTCACCTTGTTGGCTTGGATCTTAGCCCGTCCTCAATTGCAGTAAGAATTGTGGGCATGTCTTCCCGTTTCACCTCTACGCCAACCCACCTGCAAATCAGCCAAATAATAATGGGGACGTTGGTTGACACTACGCTCGCCAAAGTGATGCCGGCATTAGTTCCAGCTCCTCCGTAACAACTCAGGTCGAGGGTGGAATCCGAAAGTAGAGCTGCGTGCACGTCGGCTTTTTTGCAATATAAACCTGTGCCAGAACTGTACATCGCTGGTTCCCTCGCCCCAGCAACGGGACCATGAGCAAGGACGCAAACACGTGTGCCAGGTGGTTGAGGCGCAGCTCCAAAGATCACGGTCGCAGAAATTTTGTACTTATCAAGGCCGTCGAGAACGGCAGTGAGGACGGGTCCATAGTCAAATGCTTCTTTCGGAAATGGGACACAAATCACCACAGGGACAGACATCTCCCACAAATTCCCGCGCAAGTCAAGCATCACCACACCAACAACTGTAACACGGGCAACAGAATGCGCGTGTAATTGCGCAGCGTTAGCGCGGGAATAGCAACAAATCGGGTGATGATGGGGGCAGGGGTGGATGCCGTTACGCAGGAGGGCGGTTGGAAATTTCCAGGGGATGCCGTTACGTGATTTTTTCCTATTCGGGGACAGTGTCCCCGAATAGGCACAGCGCAAACAACGACACTGAGATTGTGCGTCGTGTTGCACGGGGCGCGACAAGGGGCGTGCACAGTTGTCGCAGGCTCTCGGGTGGTCTGCAACCGCGGTGCATTGGTGCGCTCCCCTGTGGTTGTCACAAGATGGCAGCCGCAGGAGGTGGCGGAACTGGTGAAGGAGGAGGAGACTGGAGAGATGAGCTGCGTTCTCTGGTTACTGCAGACGAGACACATTGCAGGCGGTGGAAGGCATGCGCTGCACTCGTCGCTGCTGAGTTTCCCACGAGGGACGCATTTCATGCGAACCAGGATAGTATTGAGAGCGTGATTAAGATGGGGCTTGGTCCCGAATTACAGGATTGTCTCAGTCATCCTCCTCCTCGCAAGGGGAGAGGAGTCGCTGACCCCCCCGAAATTGCTCTTCGCCGCGTGCGCACACAATACGCGAGGCACACCGTGGCGAGTATGTTTAGGAGGTTGGAGAAGTATGCCTTTGGTGAAGCTGCAGATGTTGACGACTCTGACTCGCCGGAGCCAGCTCCAGCGCCAGCGCCCGCAGGAGCAGCAGCGGCACCTGCACCACGGCCAGCACGAGCAACTGCACCGCCTCCAGTCGATGCCAGCGAGCTGGATTCGAATGTGGCATCGCTTGAGGTTGTGAAGAATATGATTCATAGGGAGCTGTCGGTTGTTGATTCTGACGGGATGAGTGGTGCAACAGTGACGATTATTGCAGCAAGTGGGGCCGGGAAGTCGTTCTTAGTCGAGGCACTGTTCAACAGGCTTCTCGCTGGGCAGTGGGAAGATGTCGTTGCTGTAATGCCAGCGCATACGAAGACAACGTACCCATGGGCAACTCATCGCGCGGCATACTCGTCTGCGTTTCTCTCTGAATTCATGACGAATGCAGAAAAAGAGGTTCGGAAGGGACGCGCAAGGCGAACGCTCCTCATTCTGGATGACTGCACTGTTACCGCTCGCGACGCAGACGCTAAGCGGGCCCTTTCTGACTTCTCAACGCGGTGTCGCCATGTCAACGTAACCCTTGTCATAGTGTCTCACGACCTGAAGAATGTGCTGACTCCGACGGTTCGACGGAATGCACACGTGCAACTGTTTTCCGTTTTGAGTCGCAAGGATTATTCTGCAATTTGCGAGGAGCTTGTTGGCCTGCGCTCTACAAAGAAGCTATTTGTCGAGTGGTGTCTGGCCAACATCAAACAACACCTATTTGCCGTGACATGGAGAAATGCACCATCTGGGGCGCCTTGTGTGCAGTTGGTGAATGCTGCAGCGCCTGTTGGTGGCGCTGGTGGCGGCGGCACTTCTGGTGGTGGTGCTGATGATGCTATCGAGGATGATGAATGTGAAGACCCACGCACTTCCGTTCTCGAGTTGGAGGAGAAGGTGGTTGCTCTTGCACTAACTGACTCGCCACCTGTTACAACACTTCCAGATGTCGCCGCTGCAATCCATTGTCTCGCAAGTTATACCTCGATGCGTTCTCTTGCTGTCACCAAGTTCTGCATCATCACCACCAATAGCGAGGAGCATGGTGTTGGGTGCACTGCTCTCGCCGAGGTGCTTGAGCATATGGGGATGCCTATTGTAGATGATGTTGATTCCGATATCGTCCTCATGAGCCACGCCATGACGACAAATGACCTGAGGACCATTCTTTTTGACTGTGTGTCAAGGGAGGCTCGATTTGCTATCCTTATTCCTGCTGCCTTTCTGGATGTGCGTGATATTTTGGAATTTATCATTGACCTTCAGCCTGTTTCTCAACAGCACGTTCGCATGGCAATTTGCCCTGGTTTCATGTGGCTCTGTGGTCGCATGGTAGACGGTCACGACATCTTCTACGCAGCAGCATGAGTGCGACATTGTAAGCGATGCAATAGGGTGAGAGACCCCGCAATTCCCAACCGCGAAGGGAGCATCGACTATTGAACTTGGAGTCATTCCATGACCGCCTTGTCTTGCTTGGCGCGGTTGCACGCCAGGCACGCCAAGGTGCAGTTGGACGCGTCATGCGGCAGGCTGCTGTTTACCCTATCAACCGTCATCATACAGTCACCCTCGCAGCCCATGTGGCAGTTGCAATACGCGCACTTGCCTGCCGCGCTGTGATACTGCTGCAGCACCCAATCCGCCGTCAGGTCGCCGGCACGCATGCCGCGCTTGGTGTCCTGCGCGCGGTAGCCTTCCACCTTCCTTGCTACCCAGCCCTCAAACTTCTCCGCCGCCGTGGGCTGAAACTCGGTGCCGGTGTAGTAATGCACGCCGTCCAGGTCCCGGCAACGCGAGATGGCCGTGTACAGCCAGTGCGCGTCGCTGTGCCAATGCTCCCAGTCAATGATGGTGAAGTCGCCTTCAATGGACGCGCCTTGAAACGAATGCACGGTGCGGCAGTAGGACAGGCCGAAGCTGCCCAATGCCTCATGCGGCAGGCGCATCATGCGCTCGCTCTGCCCGTTCCACACCTTGAACGCGCCGCTCTGGAAGTCAACGATTTCAACGACAGCGTTGCGGTGGATGTCGCCCTCTTCCAGCTTCACCGGCTCCTTGCACACCAGCTGCTGTGTGTAGTAGTACGTCTTGCCCTTCACGGCAACCACATGCCCGCGCGCTGCCTTCGCCACCGCCGCAGCGTGCAGCTTGGAGTTGACCTTCTTACGCGTTTCGTTTGTCAGCGACAGGCACATGCCGCGCAACTCACCGGTTGGCTTCAAATGGCTCTTGACAACCACGGGAGTGTAGGTAGCGTTGTCAAAGATGTCGGTCATGATGGCATCCATGCGCTCGCGCTGCTCCACCTTCAAGCGCTTGTTCTGCAGCAGCTCCACGATGGTCTCCCCAAAGTAGCTCTTAATCATATTCCAGCGGTATGAAGTTTCAACCGAGTCCATCGGCTGCGTTTGATGCCAGTCGCCGCAGGCATACACTTCCAGCGGCCCGCTGCCCTCAAGCATCTTGATGGCGCGGCACAGCATGTCGGTGGGGATGGAGTAGACTTCATCAAATACCACAACATCAAAGACGCTGAGGTCAATCGGTGGGCTGTATCGGTCTTGCGGCATCCAGCGGGTCAGCTTGTGAGGCGTGATGACGGTCACATTGTCTGGCACGTCAAATGAAGCGTCATACACACGCTTCCACGTTGTGGTTCCCTTCAACACTCTGACCTTCTGCTCTCCACCATTGACGTTGCGCCGCAGCCGCCGGTTAACGTTCGCAATGAGTTCGTGAGTCGGCGCGCACACCAGGAACCTCTTTTCTGGATGTGCGTGTATGTATCGCACCACGCCCTCCGTTTTCCCGCAGCCGCCCGCACCAATGGCTAACACCTTCTTGCCTTGACCATACAGGCTCACCAGCTCGTCTGAATACTCGTCGGCGAGGTGCGTAACGACGCGTTTGGGATATGGCACAGCCAGTGTGTGCGATTCCATGTCAATGCTCTGTTCACGGCGGTCAATCACTCCATCCTCTGCCGTGTAGGTTACCTTACCAATGGACTCGAAGGTTGACTTGTCGATGGTCTCCTGCTTGTGCGAGATGTCGCCAACAACAAACACCGCATCGACTTTGACGCCAAGCACCTCATACCCCTCGCTTTCCATCGCTTGCCAACGCTGGAATGCTTCCCAGCGCTGCAGGTGGTATATCATGCTTTGAAGCACTCGCAGGCCACCATTTAACCGCTTCGCTTCCTGCTTGTCGGTCACCTGGTAGAGCTGCTGGTCATAGCCATCCGCTCGCAGCGGCAGCACGTCGCCGTTGCCTTTGTAGTGAGTAGCTTCGCTCACATCGCGGTAAAGCGAGCATCTAACACGTGTGTTATTCATGCGCCCGGTGCTACCAATCGCGGTGTTGACAAACGCTTTTTTGGCGTCCATTGGCAGCGCAGAAGCCCACAGGTCCTTCACCACGTCATGGATGGGCTGCAGCGAGACCAGCCGGTAGGGCCTGATGTGCGCCTTGATTTGGCTTTTGTCAATGATGCCATACTCAACCAGCTGTTTCACCACTACGCCAACCAACACGTTAGTTTTGCCGCGGAAGAGCGCCCCAAGAGCGCCCTTCATGCTCAGCGCTTCAATGTGGTAGAACGCGTAGTCCTCCACCTTCTCGCCCATGTATGGCCTGAACTCATCCGTGATGTTGAACACGGGCAGGTGCGCCAGCTTCAGCAGGAACGACGTGTAGGCTTTGCAAGTATCAACCTCAGTAAACACGCCGGCGTAGCTGCGAAAGAAGCTTGATGGCGCTCCATGCAGCTCTGAAACAAACTTCATGAGCGACGGCGAATAGGTAGAGATGCACTCAGGCGCATACAGCACCTTGTTCCAGCGGTCAACAAGGCCGCCGTAGGTGTCGTTTTCAAGCTGACTCGTGATTGTTGGCGCTCTATCCACTGGTGTGGCGTGGGGTTTGGTAATGATTATCCACTTGCTGTGAGACTTGATGCGCACGCTCATGAGCTGCCCCATGGCGCAATGAACCTGAGGCTCGTAGTGGCACTTGAACATCAACCGGAAGACGAGCTGGTTGAGGTCACCAGCATACGCCACACGGTAAGTGTCGTTCTTGGTCTCCTTCAACCATTCCAGGAAATGACCAGGAAGGTCGTTTATGTTGTCCATAAACACGGAATCCACGTGCTTTGGCGCAACAAAGTCCGCAGTTACGGCTCGCGTGGACTCTGAGTTGTCCTCTTCCAGTTCAAGGTCAATGGCCTCCTCCAGCTCCTTCGCGCGGGTCTTGTACCCGCGTGTGTTCAGCCCACTTGCTAAGTACACGTGGCTGCCATGATGGACAACTGCAAGGTGTCGGGGATTGATGTTGCCGTGTGTCACTCGCCTTGCTTCAGCAATGCACAGCTCTGGCAGCAGGTTCCTGTGGACGTTGAAAACGCTCAGTTTGATGCCCCACCTGTCGCACCACATGCGCAGCTGCGCGAGGGTCATGCCATACGGCTTACCGTCGTCAATGTAGCCACCAATGTCCGCCGCGATGGTGTCAATGGTCAGAGGGATGCCATTCTTGGCAAAGGATTCACTATACGCTTTCAAGATGAGGTTTGGCGTGCATGCATTCTCAATCCCAACCTCCAGCGCAATGATGGCATCTTCAAGGCTGGCAGCCTCCGTGAATTCAAAGTCAATGAGCGGGTGCGCCAGCTGTTCCACTGCAAGGCCACCATCGTGGTTCACAGTTTCAGCGTGGGCGTGGGCTGGCACATTTTGCTGCTCCTGGACGTTAGCCAGCTGAATCATTACAATGCCTGATTCAAGGTTTCGGTTGATTTTTCTATAGTCATCACTTCGCATCAAGTAGTTGGACAAAGACTTTGTTAGTCGCTTACCAACCCTGCCAGCTCTGCTGATTATCCAATACTCACCATCCGTGATAGCGCCACGCGGCACTTTCACGGCTACTGTCACTGGCCCTTTAATCCGGATTAGGACCATCCCGTTAATGACCCGCTCACCCTCCTTGATGTCGCCATACTCTGTTGCTTTTATTGGTATGCCATCGCTTCGTTTGAAGCTCCAGAATGTGATGTCGCAAGTGTAGTTTGTGGGCGGGCGACGTGGTTTGCGTTCTCTTGCCACCGGTGCTGCCTCTGGCTCTGCAGCAGGTGCTGGCTCTGGAGCAGCTTCCTTGCGTGGCCTACCTCTACGCTTTGGCGCTGGTGCTGCCTCTGGCTCTGGAGCTGGCGCTGGAGCAGCTTCCTTGCGCGGTCTACCTCTCCGCTTTGGCGCTGGCACTGGTGCTGCCTCAGGCTCAGGCTCAGGCGCCAACCGTCTCATCAACTCGGCATTTTGTGCCATCAAGGCTTGCATTTGTTGGGCCTGTTGCTCAAGGAGCGCTTGAAGTTGCGCTACGGTTAGTCGTTTGGGCATTCTATTATTAATACTTACGATTTTTGTTTAAGTTATTGTTTCAGTCAATTCTGCAGACCCCTCATCCTTGGGTGTTTTCGGCGCCTTTATGCGCTGATATCTAAGGCGAGATTTTTCACGGGCTTTCTCTCGGAGCTTCTCGATGTTGCGGTCATAATATGCGGCGTTTCGTGCTGCTTTACGTTTAGCCCTTTCCTCGGGAGTAAGCTTAGAACGGATGGGGCGCTCCATTGATTTACTTATGACACGTATTATTTAAGTTAATCTTTCAGTTTTGACAACCACAATATAAGCCCCCCTCGCGCAGTCGCTCACACGTGGCGCGCATGCGAACTCGCTTCGTGCGACTCGGTGTTTGTGATGCCGGTGGCAATATGGGCAAAGCACTCGGACCACTGCCCACCCTTCCTCGGGAGGTATTTGCGTCATTGAAACTCCCGTAACGTTCATTGTTGTTAAACTGAGGTAATAATCATGCGAACTTGGTGAACTTGACGGCCGTGCGTATTTTACGGCGTTAGCGACAGCGGCCAACTGACATTGAATATCAGGGTAAGGTTACATGATATTGCCGACGCTGTTCCATTATATATATAGAACCTAAACAGCCCCCAGCCTATTTCGCGAATACATACGCCAACGCCTTGCAATGTAGGCGTGCCGTTAGTGCATATGGTTGCCATCACGCGCGAACCAGGCACAACATACTTACTGGATAAGGAAAACATGGCAGAAACGCTGTTTGCTGCAATAGACCCGGTGGTTACAAATATGCGCCCCTGCGTTGCATCAAGCGACCCGCTTGGGGAGCCAGTTGTAAGAACAACTCTATTCGCGGGCTGTGGGGCAAGCGACCATGGTTTTGAATACTCAGCCGTTGATGCAACAGCAGCGTATGAAGTAAACGCTTGACCATTGATGCCAAGACCATAGAATGTATTTGCAAACGCCGCGCCGCTTAACGTAAATGTAGCTAATGCCCCCCAGCTTCCAGCATGGTAAATTTGTATAGTTGCTTGTGTTGTGCTTACTTTTGTGAACCGTAAAATATCCCCCGATACAGGCATAGCCCACGAGCCGCCTGTTACAGCAACACTTGCACTTGCACCGCCAGAGAGCTGCCCCGATTGTATTGCAAAGTTTGCGCTATTATTACCATATGTAGCAACAAGATTGCCATTTGATACAGTTGGTAAACCCCAATAGAGGTCAACGCCCGGCGCACTGTAGGTTTTACAAGCGAGGTCTAATACCCATGTTGCACTCTTGAAAGTAAAATCAAGCGAAATCCATGCATTTCCTGGGCCAGACATGTAAGCCGCACCAGAAGCATCAGTATACACTTGCGCAGGTGTTGTGAAACCAGTGGCATTCATAATATTGTTGGAGCTATATGGCGGTGTTGCATAGTTGAGTTGCGTGCTATCACAGTAGCTCGAAAAATCATCATAAAAAATGTAATCAAGAGGAGCGATGCCGGCCATTGTCGATGTGGCTTGAAATACCATGCCATTGTATAAGCATCGTGCTGTTGATGTATATGCTGTGGATGCATTGTATACAGAAATGCTACTTGAACCGCTTAACCCGGCTACTGTTGTTTGAAGAGTTGCTATTTCACTATCCTGCGTTGTGATTTGAGCTTGCAGGCTGGAGAGGCTGGATGACACCGAGCCGCCTCCAAGGAGAACGTCTGCGGCAGTCACTGACCCGGCTGACACCGCGGATGCGTCCAGGACGGCAATGGTTGCAATGCTGGCACCAAGCGACGAAACGCCGGCGTTGTCCATGTATGCATTGCTCGCATAAACATTGGTAAACGTGGATATTGAGACAGTTGGTATACTGATGGCTATCGTGCTTGCAGTGATTACGCTGAACCTCCCGATCTTCGCCGCAAAGTCTTGAACCACTGCCTTCGACGTGGTGACAGTCGACAGGCGACACACGGATGCATCGATAACAGTTGCGCGCATATAATCAGCCGTTCCGGATGAAATGGCCATGGTTGAAACTCCAGTAATCTCGCCAAGGGTTGCCGTTGAATATGCGAACGTGGAAAAGCTGCCATATGTGCCGGCTAACGTATTCACAGTAGCTGCGCTGATTGCGAACGTGCTGTAGGCAGCCGCATCATACTGCACAGACGAGAAGTAGATGGTCGCACACGAAATGGAGTTTGCAACGTTAAGCGATGCGCAGTAGAGGTCAATGCCATTCGGCGTGTTAATCTCAGCAATTGACATTTACTTATAGGGTCGGTTATAGCAGGTAGCTCCTCGCAACGCCGTTTAGCGAGAAGTTGGTAAACTGCAGCACATTGGAAGGGGTGAGGTTCGCCATGTTGAAGTAGACAGTTGACAGCACAGTGGAGGGGCTGTAGAGCGTGTAACGTTGGTTGTTGCTTTGCAGGTCAGGCGCACTTACACGGGGGTCCTGAGCCGCAATGTCATACTCGAACGCTGGTTGAAACTGGAACAGTTGGTTCCACGCCTGCGTCGGGCTGCTGGCGAAGAAGAAGTTGGTGGACATGGCACTCGTGGGCGTGTATGCAATGGCGGAGCCGAAGTTCTGAATTTCCAACTCTGCGAAGTTGAACGGCGCGATGGTGAAGCTCACCATCGACGAGAGCGCAAGAAGGCCGCCGCTGGTGCCGCCCGGCAGCGTGGCGCTAAAGGGTGTCAGCGCGCCACCGGCTTGCGGTGGCGGGTTCAATGAGCTGTCGTAGATGCGCCCCGTGCGGCCTGACCCTGTCATGTCGTAGACTGCAAGAACCCCCACTCCGCTTGCATCCAGCGGGTCACTGAATAGTCTGAGCGTGCTACCTGACGTCAGCGGCGGAAGCTCAAGCAACGGCGAGTTGATTTCTGCAGCGGTCACAGTGGACGCACACGTCAGCGATGATACCGTCATGTTCGTGTTTTGCACGATGCCGTTTGCTGAGATGTCACCAGTTACAACCAAGTTGTCCAGGCTCAGGTTGCCAATATACAATTGAAAGTCGTTGGGATACGTCAGTTCTTGCAGACTCATTTTACTGACGTTGGCGAAAATAATATACAAGGGTAGTAAAATGAGAGCCGCTGGCAAGGAAGAACTACGTTCACGTGTGAAACAGGCATTGCTGCTGCGCAGCGAGATGCGTGGCGGTGACATTGCAGGTGCTGGGGTAACAACTGGTGGTGACATCGCGGGCGGCGACATCGCCGGTGCCTCCCTGCTTGAAGTGCCAACACAAGTCGAGGCAATCATTGAGTTGCTAAAGCAACTCGCGCCGTTAGCAATGAAGCTTGTAAGCATCGGTCTTGGCGATGAACCAAAGCGCCGCACGCGCAAAGAAGCTCCGCCAGCGGAGGCACCAAAGCGCAAGCGCAAAGCCAAGGAGCCAGCAGGTGGCGCGTTGAGCGTTGACATGAAGCGCCGCAATCAACTTGTCAAACAGGTCATGAAGGAGACAGGCCTCAGCTTACCAGAAGCCAGCCGCTATGTCAAACAACATCGCCTTGCCTAAATTAATATGGGTTCTAAGTAAACCATGAGTAACAGAACGAAGCTCTTGTCACGGCTCCGAAAAAATGCACAGGTGGCTGCGGAAGCCAACGACGCGCTGCACACGATGCAAAAGAAGCGCGAACGCGACCTGTATGAGTTAGAAGAGAAGAACAAAGCCGCAGAAACCTACTACAAGACGCACAAGCGCACGGCCAGCTCGAAGGAGTCCGCTCAGAACAAGCTCATTACGGAGGCCTACGACCGCGGCATCCAACGGCTCGAGACCGCACTGAAAGCAGTCCGAGATGCGCATGATGTAGGAGTTGACCGGATGGCCGACGCGCTCGGTAAACCAACAGAAGCAGCGGAGGGTGAAGACTTCATGAGTCCCACCGCGGCACAGCACACTGAAGTTCAGTCGCTGCTGCGCAGCCTCTCGCTACAATCAGCCAAGTTCAACGAGCTGTCAGACAACGAACAGAAGCTGGTGTTGGGCTATATTCACGACACTATGACGACCGACCCTGCAAACGTGGGCCTCACAGCGGACGAAATCAAGGCCAAGATGAAGGCAGATTATGCGTGGGTCGATGGGCGAAAGTCACGCCCTCTCAGCACAAAGATTGCCAACCAGATATCGTTCGATGCTGGCAGAGGTGCCACGCGTGCAGGAACACCGCCCCCACGGGGGCGCGCTCCCGGCGGCACGCATACCCCCGGCGGGGCTGCCGCGCATGCGTAAAATACCCCCGAAAGAAGTTTTTCTCAGTTTTTGAAACATAAATTGTTGTAACTATGAATGCCTATGCTTTGACTTGTAAATCGCCACCGAATCTGTTTCAAGAATCGCGAAAAACTTTCTAACGGATTACCAAATGGCCCATCTCAGCACGGAACACGCCAAACTCGCCAACGGGAACACCAGCGTGCCGCTCGCTGCCGTCCGTGGCACACGCCGGCGCAAGGAGACTAAGGTTTATGTGAACGATGACAAGCCAGCTAAGGCCGACTACACACCCAGGAGCGAGATTGAGGTCATGGACGGCGCAATGAGTCCGCTGCCCAACCCTCAGACGCGCGTCTGGTATGTCTTTGCTGCTGCTGGTGCAGGCAAATCATCTTGGGTTTCCAATCTGCTCAGCGAGGTGCGGCTGGAGAAGCGCGACATCCCCATGTTTCTCATCAGCCGCGCGGCTGAAGAGGACGAAGCCTTCGAAGGCCTTGATTTGCAACGTATCATCGTTGATGACGACTATCTTGCAGACCCGCTGCGCTACGATGATTTCCCGGCTGGCGGCTGCTGGGTTGTGATAGACGACTACGACACCTTCCCCAAGGAACATAAGGCTGTCATTATTGAACTTATAGAGGACCTGTGCAACTCTGGGCGTAAACACGGCATTAACGTCATCGTCACGTCGCACCTTGGCGCTAACAGCTCCGAAACGAAGGCCATCTTGAACAGCATGCAGAACGTGACCATCTTCCCAGCCGGCTCGTCTGCGCATCAAATCAAGTATGTGTTGTCGCACTACTGTGGGTGCAGCAACGAGGACATCCGCAAGATGTTGAAGCTGCGCAGTCGCTGGGTGTCTGTGCGCCGCGTGTATCCACCAGCTGTCACGTGGTCAGGCGGGTGCTACATGCTGGGCGCAGCCGCGACAAAGTAAGCGTGCCGTGCTGGCGTGGAAACTTCGGTGCAATAAGCAAATGTGTGAAGTGCGAGTGTCGAGCATCCCAGGCGCAGGCTGCGGCGTGTTTGCCAAACGTGCGTTCAAACGCGACGACATCGTGTGTTACTACCACGGGCAAGAGGTAACGCAAGCAACCATTGGCAGCTGCGAGTATGTGTTGGAGGTCAGCCCCGGCAAGTATGTGGATGGCTTCCGCGAGGTCAGACGCAAGCGGGGGGTGGCACAGTTCATCAACGACTTCGCGACCTTCAAGATTGACAGCAAGCGCGGCTACCTCGTCGAATCAGAGATACGCGACATCGCCAACTACCTCAAAACATCGCCACGAATGGCAAACGTGTTTAGCTGCGGCACGACCTTCAGGGCTGCGCGCGACATCGCGCCTGGCGAAGAGCTGTTCTTCAACTACGGCACCCGCTACTGGCTGCACTACATCGCCATAGACTACCTCAACCACCTCATCGCTGACACGCAGAATGAACTACTTGAAAGCGAACGAGGAATGTTTGACTGGGACTTTCACGTCCGCGTATGCGAGCTTGCCGGCGACCGCATGCTGCAGGAGCTGGAAGCAGCGAGCGCGTAGATTAAGTTGTCATAAGTTAAGATGCCTTACATTATCGAGCGAGTCAAGGGCGGCTACTACGTGGCGAACGACGAGACTGGCAGGCGCTACAGCAAGAAGCCGGTAAGCCACGTAACAGCCGTTGCACAGCGGAAGGCGTTGTATGCAAACTCAAAGGAGTTCAGGGGTGGCGGGTTTGCTGACGAGGTGGTAGCGCTTCAAGAGCTGCTCCCCATCCCAATGACCGACGGGCAGATTCATGCAGTGCTTGGCGCTGGCACGAAGGTCATCCCCTATCGCGAAACAGCCAAGTTCCGGACGATAGACGACCTTCTGGGGCCAGATGGGCAAGTCATATTGCTGTATGAGTTGAAGGACAAGCGCGGCCACTGGGTTGCTGTGTTCAGGCACGGGCGCAGGGTGTCGGTGTTCGACCCGCTGGGCATAGCCATCGAGAAGGAGAAGAGGTTCATCAACCCAATCTACCTTGCCAAGTCTGGCCAAGACGAGCATTACTTGGGCAAGCTGCTGTTGGCTTGCCCCTACACGATAGAGTGGAACGAGTATGCGCTGCAGCGCAACGCGCCAGGCGTCAACACCTGCGGCAGGCACTGCTGTGTGCGCCTGTGCTACAAGGAGATGGACGCGGACGAGTATGCCGCGATGATGACATCGGGCGAGCTGACACCCGACGAGGTGGTGTGCTACGCATTAGCTTGACAGGCCGGCGGCTTTCGTTCTGAAGCATATCTTGATGGACGCGGAGCCGTTGTATGGCAGCTCGAGCGGGATGAGGTTGCCGCGGTAGTCGCGCCAGTAGACCTGGAACTGCAGCGTGGTGAGCGGTGCAGCGCCTTGCATCTCCACCCACCGCAGGATGCTGGGGCTGTAGGTGAGGTCAGTGCGCAGCTCTGTGCCGTCTGAGAGTGACGGCGAGACATCGGTGATGACCTGCTCCGTCGTGTTCAGCGTTTCGGACTCGCCCACGTAGAGCGCGGAGGTGGACTCCGCCACGATGGGCAGGTTTGTCGTGGTGATGACAATGGATTGGCAAGGGTTCCACAGCTGCAAGAAGTTGCCGTATTCTTGCTCCACTTTGATGTAGTCGGTGCCGGCTACTGGCACCACGTTGCTGCCGGTTGGTGTTGGGTAGATGTTGTAGTTGTAGGTCAGCACGGGAGCGGTCTCGTCGATGTCAGTGTCGAAGAATGAGAAGAACTCATTGAACGCCTGGTTGCTCCACAGCGTAATGGTCGGAGCAGTGGCTTGATTGAACGTGGATTCTGGCGCGTAGAGGCGGAGGCGCAGCGCTGAGGCATCGTATTCGAAAAAGGGCGATGGCGTGCCTGCCAGGCCTGGATTGAGGACGATGAGGCCTGTCATTGCCGTGGCGATGGACGTGTTCACCAGCCGCACAAGGTGTGAGACGCTGTAGCCGTGGTAATACTTCCGGTTTTGTTCAATGTCGACTACGGATGGTGGCGTGGCTGTCAAGAACTCTGGCACCCAGTGAATGTATTCGGTAACCACGTTTCCGAGGTTATCTTGGAGGCTTATGCTCATATCCAATTCGTCAACGTCTGCCTGGTCAGCACGAGGCTTTACGATGTAAAGCGGAATGGTTGAGGTCTGGACGCGCAACCGTTCAACGGCAAGGCGATAGTTTCCAGGGTTGGCCACAATGGGATTTTGGCGCGAGTCGCTAAACACGCAGAGCGCCTGGCTGCTGCCGTTCCCCGGCTGAACTTTTGAGTAAACTTCGGCGCTGTAGTGGATGTTCTGAACCAAGGCGGCAAGGTCCAATGAAGACATTTTACTCTCTCCAGCGGTTTATTTTATCTTCGCGTTTACCAAAATGGAAGGCAACCCAGTCGTCAAAGTCGTAGACCCGCGCTTGAACCTTGTTTCCCACGAAAAGATTGCCACCGTCGCAGTCGAGGGGTCTTCGGCGTCCGCTGTATACGTCATCCCGCGCCAAGAACCAGCCGACAACCCAGGCGCAGACATTGTCTCCATGCAAAGCACGTTCCCCATCAACGTACAAGACGGCATGATTGTTGGCCGTCGCGTGGAACTCTATCAACGCTACCGAGTGCGCATCACTCGCACGGCTGCCGCGAAAGGTGACCGCATCTTCGTAGCAAATGCCGTCGCGCCTCGAGCATTCGTGAACCATTCCATCATGGGGACGCTGACAGCCAACATTAATAACCTGAGCTACTCTTGGCAGCCTGCCAAGTTTGGCGCGCAGCTCATGCAAATCAACGGCACCCAGCTTCAAAAATACTCATCGGGGTCTCCATATATATTCGATTGCTCCACCGACTGGGACACGCTGTTTGCATCAAACCGCAACGTGTTGGCTAATATTAACAGTTCGTCAACCGGTGACTACTACCGCGGCGCATATGTGTCAGTGATTGCCAACCCTGATGCAGGAGCGCCCGGCGATGTCACATGCGAGCTGGAATTCGAGTCAACCGAACCGCTCATGTGTCCGCCATTCCAATGGACAGGCCCAGGCGATGCCACTGCTGGCCTTGCTTACATTAGAACAGCTCAAGTGGTCTACCAGCTGGCCCCCAGCTACAAGCGCGCCATCTGCCTCTCAGCTGCCAACATGCCAGTCACTGATGCTACGAAGGTTAAAGTCTACATTGTCGAGTCCTCCCTGCGCGTGACGATGTTCACCCCCCAACCTACGATTCCAATTCCGCCTGAGGTATATTATTCTGTGCCTCTGCAAAACGTTGTTGAGAACCAGGTAGGCGCAGCCATTGCGCCCTCTCTGACGGACGATGCGGCCCCAATCAAGGTCCACGACTTCACTTCAAACGTAATCGCCTGCTCTGGCATGCCGTCCCTCGTGGCTGCTTGGATTGCTCCCACAGCTGGGCTGTCAGCAACGCCCTACTACGTCCCCGATTGGACGTGCGGCATTGTGGGTGCATCCGTGAACCTGGGTTCGACGGTGAGCGCCTTCAGCACCTACAGCTCGGCACAGCTTTACCAACTGGCGCTCAACCACAAGTGGTGTCGATCATTCATGGAATATCGCGGCTACGTGCAAGACAACATACAGGTCGCTGGTGGCGGAGCAACCGTTGCGAAAGGCCTTACAGGCACTTCCGGTGGCATACTGCTGTTCAACCCGACTGACGTTGGCATCACCGGCCTCGTGTCAGGTGGGAGCAGCGGCGCATACAACCTGAGCATTACCCTCCGCTACATCAATCAGGCATCTACTGATCAGAACCTGACCATGTATGTCGTGTGCTTCTACGAGAACTCGTGGAAGCTGGCCTCTACTGGTATGTGCGAATCTGCCCAACCAGTCATCGATGCCGCCCGCCTGCTGGACGCTAAGGATGTTACCAACGATGATATCGCCACCAATGGCGGCGAGGAAATGGTTGGCGCTGGCTGGCTGGATGCTGCAAAATCAGCGCTCCGCGTTGGCAAGAAGTACGCACGATACGCGAAAGAAGGTTTGAATGCGCTGGATAAAGCTGGCGTGCTTTCTGGTGAAGGCAGCCGCAGCGGCGCAGGCAGACATGTGGGCGGCGCGGTGATAAGCAAATCCAAACTCGCAAAAGCGTTGAAGCACCACTAAAGTATGATTAAGTAGTAATAAATGTATCACATCGTTGGCAAGAAGGGGCAGTATCGAGTTGTGGATGAACGCGGGGTTGTGCTTACACGCTGGATGTCCAGGAAGAGGGCCAAGGAGCATGCTGACATGCTGAACCTGGTGGGCGAAGGCTTTTTCAACGACTTCAAGGACAAGGTCATCGGCGTTGCCAAGAAGATTATCCCCAAGCAAGTCATTGAGTATTTCAAACCCGACTTGACCAACTACCCGCGGAGCGCTGGCTCTGTGCTGTCCACCTACGGCATGCAGAAGGTGACCGGCATCACGGTCTATCGCCAGCCCATCAAGAAGGCGCTGGGTGTGGTCATCAACGCCATCACGGCGGGCAAGATGGACGAGCTGATGAAGAAATACGGGTTCGAGAAGTTCTACCACCTGGGCGCTTGCTTGAAGCTGCAAAGCGGCAAGTCTGTGATTGTAGAAAAAAATGACAGGATCGCCATCCGGTTAGGAGACGTGCCAAGCGATGCGGAGAGGTTCAATGTTGCACCCGGCGATGTCTCGCTCTATCAGCTGGTGGAAAATGCCCGGAAGCTCATGGGCGACGAGCGATTCTTTGGCTACACTGCAATTGCCTTGCCCGGGAGGCCTCAAAATAACTGTCAGAACTTCCAAGTTGCACTGCTGGATGGGACCGGCCTGCTGACCGCCAGCGCCAAGTCGTTCATCCTTCAAGATATTGAACAGCTGGCCACGGAGTTGCCAGAGGCTTCAAAACACGCAGTCTCTGCAATTACAGATGCGGCTGCCACGGTGGGAAAGATAATAGGAACAGGCACAGGCGGCGCAACCACGGCAGCCAGTGCATTCTATGTCAATCCGCGGGAGACGGTGAACAACCTGGCGCATGCGGTGAATCAATGTACAAGTCCAGAGGAAGTTCGTGATGTGCTGGTGGCGTTGGAACGGCCGCCTGCAGCACCTCCGCGCAGGAGAGCGACCGACCCCCGGGTCTACCCAAAGTATCACGGTGTGACCCTCCATGCCTTCTACGTTGACGCGCGGGCGGATGCATTCAAGACTGCTGATAGGTTAAGACGAGTATTAGAGCTGGAGCATGAGGCCAGCCTTGAGATGCTTGACGCGGTGCGGGAGAGCGACTCTGGTAAACTGGTGGCTGCTGCGCAAGTGATAGCTGGCGGCATTGGAGCATTCGAAACAATAAAGGAGTTAGCAACGCCGCCAGCTATGCTAAAGTTCGGGGTGGATTCGCTGCAGCACGTCATCGACGTTATCAGCGGGGCCAAAACGTTCGACCCCAAGGCCACGACGTCATACTCCTACGCGGACGAATTCAGTGCCATGATAAGCTATTTCATGGGGCCAACCGGCGCAATTGTTGGCAGCATTGCGGGACCTCTGCTCGAACTGTTTGGAGCGGAAACAACAGCAAAGATGAATGACAAGGCAGTGGAGGCCAAAATCGACGGCAAGTTCAAACTGTCGGTGCAGCTAATTGATAACTTCAAACGCGACTGGGACAAGCGCATCGCTAACACCGCCAAACAAGAGGCAGACATTGCCGCGGGCCTGGAAAAGAGGCGCGAAGGAGATAGGTTGTATCTGCGATACGCACAGGAGGTGCCGTGGCAGGCGCAGCGCACCGATGAGCAGTGGCGAGCCGAGTTTGGAGAAGCGCCACGCCCAAAGCCCTACGTTTCCTTCGACGACTGGAAGCTGCAGAACTTGGTTGGCGCGGCGCTACGAAAATATGCGCCAAAGGTAAAAGCCAGAAGACATTGAGCCACCACC
>ERZ778022.2489-NODE-2489-length-19313-cov-4.377454_pt1 | contig 19313 bp, 20 predicted proteins | sample MGYA00375752_ERZ778022 | MGnify/ENA primary metagenome ERZ778022 (study PRJEB29350, sample SAMN05389826) | bioreactor metagenome | isolation source: Thiocyanate bioreactor | place: South Africa: University of Cape Town | collected 2014-04-04 ... | reverse complement strand
CAACAACTTGAATATACAGCATTCTTGTCTGTCGCACTTCTAGTTAGAATTTGCCATTTAAGTAGGCAACTCAAAAATTTCATTACCATTTTCCAAAATGGGCTTACCATTAATTTTAACCAGAGCCTTAAACAAGATTTTTTTAATAGTTTTATATTTTGTATTACGCTCGCAATCTTAATTCTTGGTTTTCCAGATACATTTGATGGGTTTGTAAGTTGGACATTCAAAGCTATATACCCACATTATTCGGCAATGGATTTAAATCATCAGTTCCACTTTGAGCGTTTAATGTGGGCTCAAATAAAAATCTCTTTATTTATATCAATGCCTATTTTTCTTTTATCCTTGATATGGTCTATGACTTTTTATAATGCTGATAGAAAAATTTTGTTTCCAAATAATGCGATTTATCTTTTGTTATTCACTTATCGTTGGGTTATTGCAATTCAATTCACCGCAATGTTATTGACACCATTCCTTGCAATCAAAATATTAGATATAAATCAACTTACAAAAACAGGGGCACAAATAAATCAGATTCCTTTTTGGATAATGAAAAAAGAGATGGTGTGCTTAGTGGCTATGCTTGTGCTTTTCTTATTTAATTTTTTATATCAAGCAAAAAAATTATTAGATTCAATTCAAGCAGTTCCAAGAAAAATAACTCAAAAATTTGCTTTCACTGCAATTATTCCCATTATGCTTGGATTTACCACTTCTACATTTTTCCATAATCTTATGGAAACAGATGGTAGCTTTAATGAAGACACATTTATATATAACCAATGTATTTATATTAAGAACAATCCTAATATTCCAGGTAATAATGCAATCAAAGCAACATTACAAGAAATAGGCTGTAAAAAATATACAGCCTGCTTTACCATAACAGATGAGCGTTTGAAAAATAATTGCCTCGTTGCACTTTATACAAAATCAAAAAATTTTAATTTCCTGGTATGTAATGAGAATGGAGACATTTGTCATAGTTAATTAAATTTTTTTGCTTTCTTTTTTCTAATATTTCTATTTGTGCTATTAAATCGGAACTTATACACTTTATAAACATAAGGATAACTCTTAAAAATCCCATGTTTTCATTCTTAAAAGCTATTTTCGAGACTTAAATTGGCTTTTAAGATAAGTTCTCACTTCACATCAAACCTTCAACAAATTCTTGCTTAAAATGCTCAATGAATGAGATCAGACTGGATTGATCAACATTTTATAATTATGAAAGTAAATTCACATAAACATATTATCCAATTTCTCAGGGATAAAGGGGGCACTTGGGGCAGGCGTCTCACTACTAAGTTTTAGCCGTCCCCACTCCTCTGCGATGAAGGTGGGGCATGTGGGACTGATTGGAACTATATCCACCAATAAAAATCCCTTCCATCATAATAGTTCCTTTACATTGGGTATAGGATTAAAGGTAAATGAAGGCATAGCGATTGGCTTTTTCTCTTTGTCCTGATTTTCGGCTGGTCCTTGCTCGATGAATTCCCTTTGCGAATGCCAAGGTTTTTGACCATTCAAATATTTCAATACGTATAACCTAAACGTATTGTAAGTTGCTGTGAAGCTCCCCTCCTCCCTAAGCGTTTCCCATATAATTGTAATCGACCATCCTTTTTCCAAGGCTTCGGAAATGTCTTTGCGCATAGCTAGGAACTCCACTTTATGTTTTCTGGTGTTCGATCTTTGTTGACTCAGCTTACAAGCCGCCATGTTTTCTGCTAAGGATTTTTTCATGATCTACTCTCCGTATTACTGGTATTCAATCCCTTGAGTTTTATTGTTTTTTCTATTTATTCTCGACCTTTTCGGTAACTGACTAAGCCCTTTTTGGTAATTTATTATTTATTTCTGATTATTCATGATTATTTCCGTTACTAATCATTATATAACGAACAATTAAGCATAATCACCCAAAGACGGTTCCAAAATAAATTTCAAAATACAGGGCAAGATAGATGAAGTTAGCTAACCAGCGAGCTGGCTACCATACTTCACTGACCTTATTCGCACCTTCGGTGCTCAACGCAAAAAGCATTTTTATAATCAATTTTTCATTCACCTCCCCAAATTTTACCGGTAAAAACATACAGCCTTGGGGTTCCAACTCCTTTGATTCTTGGCTTGTGGGAGGCTTTTCCATCCGGGGCAGGTTTCAGCCATCCGGCTTGTAATAAAACTCTAGTTACTGTGCGTTGATCAAATCCTTTGCACAGTTCATTTTTATACGTCTCGGTTAACACCTTGTAGATTCGAAACCCTTCGTTATCTGTATGATAAAATCCTGCTCGGTTGAGAATCTTGTCATTGTTGGGTGAGTTAGCATTATCAAAACGGCTGGCTCCATGAGATTCAAAGAACGCACGTACTTGCGCCATAATGGCGCGATCTTCGCGATGACCATGCTTTGGCATTATTGCTCAAGTGCAGGAATTATCCATGTCCCATACGTCCCAAGGTCACAAAATAAGATGGGGCCTATTTAGTCCAGCAATGGCGTGGATGCCCCACTGGTCCCCTTAGTCCCTGGCATTTTTTATATCTCATCAAATGCAGTATTCAATTGCTGAATTGAATTCCTGTTGAATTCAACATTCCCGATCGGTAACATTTTTTATTAAATATGAAAAAACATCCTATTATTACCGATCGGGAACATTTTGTGGAATTTTCTTCAAATAGGGTATAAAATTACCGTACGGGAACATTAGAAGAATAATGATGATTCAATCTCCAGAAAATATAGGATGTTATATTCGCAAAGTTCGTAAAGAACTTAATGTTACCCAAAAAGATTTGGCTTTAACTGCCGGAACTGGATTACGTTTTATTATTGATTTGGAAAATGGAAAGCCCACTTGCCAAATTGGAAAAACACTGCAAGTGCTGCAAGTACTAGGGATTCAACTCAACTTATCTCATACTGAGTTTGAAAATGAAAAATCATAGCTTGGATGTCTATCTTAACCAAATACTAGCAGGTCAATTAAGTATTGATGCGCATGGCGACATGTCTTTTGTCTATGATGATAGCTATCTTGAAAACAAGAATAATTCCCCTTTATCACACTCGCTTCCCGTTAAAAAAACCCTTTATTCAATGCAGCAATGCCGACCGTTTTTTAGTGGTCTATTACCCGAAGCTCATATGCGTACTGCTATTGCTCGTCAATTAGGTATCAGTGAAAAAAATGATTTTGCCTTATTAGCTGCTATTGGTGGTGAGTGTGCTGGGGCTGTGATGATATTGCCTCAAAATACCTCCATAGTTCAGCTAAAGCCAGACTATAAAATTATTCAAAAAAAGGAAATATTAGAAATACTGCAAACCATGCACCAAAGACCTATGATAGTCGGCGAGGATGGAATCCGTTTATCCCTTGCTGGAGCTCAGGACAAACTCCCAGTAGCTATTATTGAAGGAAATCTCGCAATACCAATGAATGGTGCACCCAGTACTCACATTTTAAAACCAATCAATCGAGACTTTCCCACCCTAATTGAAAACGAGTGTTTCTGCCTTAACCTGGCTCAAAAAATTGGACTAAATGCTGTGGATGCAGTCATCCATTACGCTGATGATACTCCTTATCTGTTGGTTAAACGTTATGATCGGATTGAGACAGAGCAAGGAATCCAACGTCTTCATCAAGAGGATTTTTGCCAAGCAATGGGCATAAGCCCTGAGATGAAATATCAGCGAGAAGGTGGCCCCCAAATTAGTGATTGCTTTGGTTTGATAAGAGAGATATCAAGTCTCCCTGTCTTTGACATTAAAGAATTATTACAAGGGATTCTGTTTAATGTGATTATTGGCAACAATGATGCACATAGCAAAAACTTCTCTTTGCTCTATCATGGTTCAAAAACTCGTTTAGCACCTTTCTACGATATGATTTCAACCGCATATTATCCTACTCTTTCTAGTAAAATGGCGATGAAAGTTGGTAGTAAATATGATTTTGATGGCCTCTTCCCACGTCACTTTACACAAATGGCAGAAGAGGCTCTTTTATCTGGCGCCCTAGTACGTAAAGAAGTCTTGAATCTAGTTAGCAAAATTCAAAAAAAAATAACGCCTAGCCCCTTTACCAGCATCATTTTGCAGCGTGCTGACAAATTATTTCAAAGGTTCCAGAAGTCTTCAGCAGAATAATCTTTATAATAATAGTTAAGGGACGTCAAATACATTCAACTTAACTCCGCAGTTTCCATCATATGCTCAATTATAAAATTAGTAACCTGCTGCATTGGCTTACGCAAACGCTCAACATCTTTCATGATATATCCTGCTGTAACATCATTGTTCATTTTATGATTAAGCAATCGCTTCAAGGCATAAGCGGGTAAATCAAGACTATCTGCAATAGTGGCGAATGTTCTTCTTAAATCATGCAAAGTAAATGGTACGCCAGATAACTCAACCACCCTATTCACCGCTTTTTTAGGTTCATAGATATAACCAGTTTACTATCAGCTGGAAATACAAACTCACTGGTTTTATTCCTACTTCTGCGTTCCATTAATTCATAAACAAAATCAGACATAGGCAGTGTATGGATTTCGTAGTTTTTGGTGTCTTGCAGAGTGATAGTTTTGGATTTGAGATCTATATCCTCCCAGCGCAAAGAGGCTGCTTCCATTTTTCGCATGCCGGTGAATAAGAGTAATAAAAAATAATCATGCCACAGTAAGGCATTGCGGTAGTTATCAGTCTCCACCAATACGATGACTGCCTTATACCAGTCAGCTAATTGATGCGGTTTGATCACTGTTTGTTTGCGATCCACTCGATACCATGCCCGGGTATACGATAGGTAATTGACTGGGTTAATGGTGATGATTGGATGGCCATTACCATCCTGATATTCATACATGGCGTAATTAAAAATAGCTCTTAATACCCTCATAGCATTGTTAGCACGTGCTTTACTATTTGCCTCGCCATGCTTGGTGTGTCGTTTAGCAATCATCTCTCGGGTAATATTCACCAGTGGTTTATCAAGCCAGTCAGGGGCAACTTCATGTAGCACACATTGATAATCATTTAAGGTACGTGGCTTTAAATCTTTTCTTGCTTTGAGGTAATCATTCAGCACTTGCTGTAAACTCATAGCATGAATTTTCTTGGTTTTCTTCTCAGCGATTGGATCATCACCTCTAGCCACACTACCCAAAAGACTCTTAGCTTGCTTTCTGGCTTCTTCAACCGTCAAGTTTCCATATTTACCTAATGTGATCCTTTTGACCTTGCCACTGATTCTGGTTTCAACGATGAAACTTTTGACACCACCTGAGGTAATTCTTAAAGCGAAACCTTTTAAATCATAATCACGATAAAACGTTTGGGTTTTACCGGGGATATGTTCGAGTTTATCAACGATGGTTTTGGTTAATTTAATACCCTATGTTCATTACTTAGTTTCATATTTATAATTTTAATATTAAAACCCAATGACGTCGAATGGGTTTCAATATTAAAAAATAAAGTAAAAATCCATTTGAAAAATTATATTGAATGTTCTAATGAATTTAATTATGATTCACTCGCATTTGATTGTTAATTCTCCCAGCAACGGATATATTGGCAATTGCTTGAGTAAAAAGTTTATTTATGGATACGAAGTGGAAGAGTAGTTATCCAAAACTATAAAAGTAAAAAATACTGTCTGACTTAAAGGAAGATTTAAAATGAAATTATCAAAGATCATTTCTGCAGAATTTAAAAATACAAGTAACATTCCTACACTCTCATTCTCAACAAGTCAAAAAGGCCAAATGGTTGCTCCAGGAGGATGCTCTTGCACCCTTGGATGCTCATGCAGTTGCTCTTGTGGTGCTACCAGCAAAGAGCAAACAAAGAACCATTAAGACTCCAATGAGCCTGGTCGAATAAACCAGGCTTTCCATTATTTATTTTGTAAGTTGTATTTTTATGGAAATTATTTATCTAGAACAGGATGAGCAATCCAAAATACTGGAACAAGCCACATACGCCAATAACTATGCAGCATTTGTTCCTTGGTCCAATTCTATTAGTTTTAAAATTAACTCGTTCAAATATCAGGAACAACGGCAAACGATGCGGATTGCTGAAGATTTTTTAGCAAATCTAGGATTTACTCGTGATAACGTTGAAACTGAATGTTCGATGCAACCCTACTTTGATGATATTGGAAAGACTATTTTGTCATTTTCGGGACTCGAAGATAACCAACAATTTGAAAAAATTTATTTATCTAATGTAGCCCCCCTGAGTATGTCGTTGGACAAGGTCATAAAAAACCGAAGGAGCATCAGACAATTTACCGGCGATAGTGTTTCACTGGAGTATGTTGCTTCAATCGTAAAGGCTGGCTCAGGCATTACAGTAGAGGATGAAGTCAGTGTTGGAAAAAGCTCTACAACAACTTTAAGCTACAGAACTGCTCCAAGTGCTGGTGGTATATATCCAAACGAATTATATATTGCCTCATTGAATGTTGATAAATTAGCCGTGGGAATATACCAATACAATGCTTTAGAAGATTGTCTTGTAAAAATTTATAACAAAAGTACAGTTGATGAACTTTTAGAAACGTTTTCAACGAAAGAAGATCAAATATCAATAAAACGGGCTGGTTTCGTCTGCTTACTGATAGGATCCGCACCAAAGTCCATGTACAAATATGGAAGCCGTGGTCTGGGTTTTACAATTCACGAAATTGGAGCGATTTCTCAGAACATCCATCTCGCTGTAACGTCTCTAGGCATAGGTAGTGTTGATTGTGCCAGTTATTATAATGATGAAACTCATCGCATTTTAAACCTCGATGGTATTTATCGTCATTTATTTCATACAATTGTTATAGGTGTAAGCCAATAACACCCCAATTTTTTATAGGTTGTTTACATGCGTACTAATAATTTAAGGATAAAACCCTATTTCACTATCATCGCCCATAGCTCTGATTTGATCGAGCTAAGAGCTGGAGTTTGGAATCACATAAGTTTCACTATTCAAGATGATACGAACAGTGGCCAACTATATCAGTTTATAAAAGCTCTTGATGGTTCTCGTTCTCTCTCAGAGATTACAAAATCTTTAGATATGGCTCGCTCAGAAGCTGAGAGCATTGTTGATTATCTTCTAGAATTGAATGTTCTTGAAAAAGATGCTTCTACCGCTTTTGATTATTATACAGATATTTACACACCAGCGTTCAAAAGCAAACAAAAGACTCCAGAAGAGTGTCAAAAGAAGAAAATATATATTATCTCAGAATCAGAACTTGGAAATAACATAAAAATTGCTTTAGAAAACAACTGTCAATTGTCAAATCTGGTAACTATAGACAGCCAACATGCGATGTTTAAAATTCTCAGTAGTAATGATACATCATGGTTGCACAATGCCCTGCTTTTTGAAGAAATCCTGCAACACTTCGAAGTGCTGCAAGATGGATTTATTGTTATGGCACTGGAACATATTAATCCAATTTTCATTAAAAAATTAAACAGAATAGCAACCGCATTAAATCTTCCCTAGATTCATGCCGCTTTCGATGGTCCATTTCTTTTTATTGGCCCACTGTTTGAAACTGAAAAAACCGCTTGCTATGAATGCTTCGAAACAAGAATTGGCATGAATTTACGAGAATATCACTCCTATCAGAAATACAAGGCGGCAATAGTAGAAAATAAAATTGTTAAACACGCAGAGTTCCCAATGAACGGTGTTTTACATGCTCTTCTGATAAGCCACTTAACACTTGAAATTTTAAATTACGTTCTTACTGGTTGTGGTTTTACTAAAAACAAAGTCCTCTCAATCTATTTACCAACTATGGAGATTGCTTTTAATGAGTTCTTAAAGGTATCTACTTGTCAAAATTGTGGTTCTCAACCCCATAGAGATGATGCTCAACTTTATTTTGATGTTCAAGGATTATTGAAGGAAGCGCAATGATTCAAATTAGCCAATTAAACTCATACATTTCAGTCGAGCACAAAACTCTTGCGTTAATGCAGCGGATGCTAAATCCAATTTGTGGATTGGTACAGGAAATTGGATTTATTAAGCGCAATAAATTTGGGGCTAGAATTCTAACTGCCGGTGCTGATATCACGGGGGCACATACTATATTAAATAGACCTGATCCAGGAAGAGGTGCCTATCACACCGGTGGTGCAGGTATCTTTCTAAACGAACCCATAATCAAATCGTTGGGAGAAACTATCGAGCGTTATGCTCAGTTGATTTCAGAACTTACCCAAAAAGGCGAGTTGATCTTTGCAAGTTATGATGAAATGGTAAAGCAACACAATAATGTACTATTACGAGAGTACCTAGATTTATACAGTACAGAGCAGTTAAATAAAGAGGGCTTTCCATATGACAAATTTGATCCTGCTTTATCACTAAGTTGGGTGAAGATAAAGCAAATAGATGCTGAAACTTTTTTTTGGATCCCAGCTCAGTTTTTATTTGTCGGTTATCATATCAAAAGAAATCTTAATGAGCCTTGGTATTCCACTGCAGTGACTACAGGAACCGCCGCACATACAGATCAGGCATCGGTTTTACTTAATTCACTCCTGGAGATCATTCAAGTTGACTCGGCAATGGGCCATTGGTATTCAAATTATGAAGCCCCAGAAATCATTTTTGACGAGAGAACTGCCCCTATGCAACGTATTCTCAAAAAATATGATAACAGAACCCATAACAAGATCCGATTTTTCTGGCTAAAAAACCCAGATTTATCTGGATTTAGTATTGCCTGTATTTTAGAAAAGCCAGAGGGTTGTATACCGCGAGTCTCGATTGGATTGGGTGCTAGCACAACATTGAACGATGCTTTGTATAAGGCTTATCTTGAAGCCATCGGAGTTTCATATTTAAGTAATGTGCTCATATTGAAGGATAAGCTGTATAACACAAACAATAATATAACCTTAGATAATATCTATGACATCGACTCGAATGTCTCTATGTACGGAAAGGGTGATAATTTTAGCCGCATCAGCCAGAGATTCCATGGTAAAACCTCTGTGCTTGCATCCAACATGGACTTCGACATAACAGGCTCTAAAATTGAGCAGTTTAAACATTTGCTCTCATCATTTAATAGATCGGGTAAAGAGGTTTTGTATACCGATTTAACCAATACCGAAGCGCAAGAATTAGGCTTTTATGTTTCGCGATTATGGTGCAAAGATACTTTAAGCTTGTGTTTTCCAAGCGCGCCTCCTGTTAAACATCCTCGGTTCCTAAAATATGGCGGAGTTGCACATGTTGACCCTCATCCCTATCCATAATTTATCACCTTATATCTTGGTTAGCTTTACTAATCTAACCTTAGGGAGTTTCTTCATTACTAGCCATATTTACCAAAACTGGCTAAAAAGAGTTAATCTCTCACTGCTAGATGCAAATGCCATCATTAAGGGAATATTTGTTATATTTGGATTTACATTATTCAATCCTGAAACAATATTCACTGAGGATATTCGCTTTGAATTGGTTTATTTGCTGTATAGCTGCATTATTGGTCTTGGATATTATAAATTTGAAGCATGGGCTTTAAAAAAACTCCCTAACTACTTCGTGCCCACTGCAAATAATACTCGTAGAAAGACTAACAATATTAAAAATATCTTAAGTAAGAAAGCAAGTGTAAGTACCAGTAAATCCAATCAGGAATCCTACTTGTCTGGTGGGGTGGTTGCTGCATTTGAGGAGATATTGTTCAGAGGCTTTTTGACCATTATTTGCCTTGGTATGCTAAACGTTTTTATATCTATAAGTTGCCTCATACTAATTAGTATTATTTTTGCTCTAAGCCATATCAATCTTGGTTACCAACATGTACTTACAAAACTTGTTTTAGGATGTATTTGTTTATTTTCCTTCTTACTAAGTGGGGATATTACCGCATCAATCGCCATTCATCTTACATTTAATATATTAGCTATTAAAAAGATAAGGAATTTATAGAATGAGTCATTCTGCCATAACTCAAAACCTTATTATTCAGTTGACACTAACAACTGTTATTTTGATCGCTTTCTACAGCTATGGAAAAAAATTAATTTTTCAAATTACTCCTGCAATCGCTGGAAGAACAAGCATAATAAAGGATTACTCCCTAACCCAAATCATAGGCGTTATTGAACTATCACTTGTTGCAAGTTGCCATGTACTTTTCTGCGCATTACTTATTTTAATATCTAATACAGATATTCTCACCATCTTCAAAAATACCAATATCAATAATTGCTTTTATGGCATATTAATAGGAATTGGCTCTGTTGGAGTTTCTATCTTATTCTGCACACTAGGAATGAAACTAGTTGAGTCATTTAGCCCAGAAACAGCTCCAAAAACACTGGACGGCTGGATGGCTGTTGCTAATGCAGGATGGATAAGGCATCACAAAAATACTCTGAAGGTTTTACCTTTCTGGATAGCATTGTTAATTATCACGATGCAAATTGGATCAGAAGAAATAATTTTTAGAGTCGTTCTTACCAATTTTTTTATGCAATATGGAACTGCATTTGCTTTTATCATCTCAACTATTCTGTTTATTTTTATGCAAACACTGCATATGCCATCAAAGACAAGTGCTATGTTTCCTGTTATTGGGGCTATTGTTATGGGTATAACACACGAGTTTCTTTATTTAGAAGAGCCTTCTGTTATCCCATTAATTATCTCTCATTTAACATTTTTTATTTTTACTGTTCTTTAATATAGGTGTACCCAATGGAATATGGTCTATCGTTTTTACCAGATATTGTAGAAGATGATTATAGCGCTGTTGAATATTTTCAAAATGCCCTCACCCTTTCGCAGTTTGCAGATGAAGCAGGTTTTAAAACAATTAAAATGACGGAGCACTATCTTCACTCTTATGGTGGATACTGCCCAAGCCCATTGATGTTTTTGGCAAGTGTGGCTGCAATAACAACAAATATACGATTAATGACCGGGTGTATTCTCCCTGTATTCCACCACCCGCTGCAAATCGCTGCAAACTCGTCCATGCTTGATGCAATCAGCAAAGGGCGATTAGATGTAGGTTTTGCCAGAGCCTATCTTCCCTATGAATTCTCAGCGTTTGAAATAGATATGGATGAAAGTAGGGATAAATATCAGGAAACAATTGCCGCCGTAAAAAAGTTATGGACTGAAAAAAATGTCTCTGTTGCATCAAAATTCTTTAACTTCACTAAAGCAAATTCATTACCAAAACCAACACAATATCCTCATCCTCCTCTGTGGGGAGCCGCGGTTAATTCACGCCAGAGTTTTGCTTGGTTAGGAGAACAAGGTTTTAATTTACTTGTAACCCCTCCTCTGACAGGATTAGAAGATTTAGCAGCAAAGTTGGATATTTATCGTGAAGCATTCACTCCTAATGATGTAAATAAAATACCTCAAATAGCCCTAAGTTTGCCTCTACTAATAACAAAAAATCAGGATGAAGCTGAATGCGAAGGCGATAAATACCTTTCTGAATACATTCGCGTTTGGGCTGATGCAGCCGATTCCTGGAACAATACTGCATCAACAAATTACCCAGGCTACTCTGGAATGTCTTATGCCTTGCGCCAAAATAACCCCGCACATATGAGGGCATCAACTCAAGCCATCATTGGTACACCTGATATCGTTATTGATAAAATAAAATATATTGCAAATCTTACTGGAGTAAATCAGATTTTGTGGCAAATTGACTTTGGAGGACAAAAATTAAAATCTATGATGACTACCCTGTCGTTATTCATAAACAACGTGTTACCTAACTTGAAATAATTGAGCCAGTCATGACAAAACAAAAAAATGTTTTAAAAGAATTAATTATACTCGCCTTACCAATAATATTTTCAAATATTATTAGTGCTACCACGGGTCTCATTAGCATGCTGTTTGTTGCGAAAATAAACTCCGATGCCCTTGCCAGTGGAGCTATTATAACAAGCACTTATGGCTTAATTATGATGATGGCTATTTCGATTTTCTATTCTATAAGCATTCTCATAGGGCACCACAAAGGTGTTGGTCGCAATAGCGAAATAGGGAAGATAACATGTTCCGGTGTTGCCTTATCCTGCTTCATAGGACTCCCCTTAATCTTTCTTTTTCTCTACATTGAACCCATCCTGCAACTCCTACATCAACCGCTAGTGGTGAGCAAAATGACAGGTGAATATTTTCACGGCCTTGCCTATGGTTTATTACCCAGCCTGATAGTTGCTGTATTCTCCCAGTTTTTTATGGGTATTGCGAGAACTAATATCATACTCGAATTTACTATTATCGGAGTTATTCTTAACAGTTTTATAAGTTACTTTTTGATTTTTGGGTATGGTGCAATTCCCCCATTAGGCATCTATGGTGCAGGCCTCGCAAACTCGATTACAAGTACTCTACAGCTAGTGATGATACTCACTTATATACTCCGTAACCCCGATTTTCATCAATATAATATCTTACCAGCAAGTCTATTTGTGCTGACTCATTGCAAATCACTTTTAAAAATAGGGGCTCCCATATCAATACAATACACCACTGAAATCCTCGCCTTTTCATCAATTACTTACCTTATGGGTACCATTGGTATTGAGGCTTTAGCAGCGCATCAAATTACACTTCAATCGACGATGCTGGCACTGATGATTGTAATGGGGATCTCTCAATCAGGATTGATTCTTATCAGTCATAATATGAACAAAGACTCTAAATTTGATCGAACCGTTATTTGCAGACTCACTCTACTTATAGGTGTAATTTCAATGCTGATAATGGGTATCTCCTATTTGTTATTTTCAGATGCTCTGATCTCTGTTTATGTAGATACACTAAATCCGTCATTTCATCAAATCGCGCATTTGGCCAAAAATCTGTTAATCCTTGCTGCAGTCACTCAAATTTTGGATGCTGCCAGAAATATCTCATCTGGTCTTTTAAGAGGATCCGGCGACACGAAAACCAGTATGTGGACAGGATTGGTTTCTTGCTGGATTATAGGGATTCCTATGGCTATTATATTAGCCTTTATCTTTCATTTAAATGCCATTGGACTTCGACTAGGTATGATGCTTGGAATATTATATGGCTGCATCCAACTCATTAATCGTCTGGTTAAAATGAACAGAACTGATTTTTCTACACAGACTATAGCAACAGGGAGTATCTAATGTTTGAAATAATTACTGAGTATCTAGCAAACTTATTCAATAAAAGTGCTTTCATTGAACAAGATAAGAGCAATCACTATGATCAAACAATTAATGGCTACTACAAGGCAAATGATACTCAAATTGACATGAATCTATGTATCAATGGCCAAGCTGTATTAGAAAAAAAAGTGCGAGTACAAAAAAGCATGCTCGTTAATGGCAGTTTCAAAGCCTATCAATCAAGACTTATGTCTGATATCACAGTAAACGGATCCTCTTCAATAGACGATACTCAAATATACGGTATCGCAAAATTCAGGGGAAGCCTTGCGGCTAGGTCCACTCACTTCTCAAATAAACTTGAAATTCTATCCAGTCTTGCTGAATTTGAAAACTGCAAATCCCAACTCATTACATTTAAAGAGTTACCAAGAAAAAATGTGGTGCAACGCATCAAGTTAAGTAAAAACACCGAGGTTCAAGGTGATATCATATTTGAAGCTGGCAATGGTGAAGTACTATGCGATGAAACATCAAAAATTCATGGCCAGATTATTGGAGGCACACTCATAGATAGTTAAGGATAAAAATGCACACAAAATTGGCTGCGGTGAATTTGCGTATTTGAGTACGACACAGTTATAAATCGTAAGCCAATTGAAAGGGTCTCTATGAATCATACAATTCAAACGAGTTATTCAAATATATAGATAAAAGCCGGATAACATCCCGCCTTAGCTCTAATCTAAACTTTTTTTACAAACTCTGATTTTAGTTTCATTGGTCCTATTCCTTCAATTTTACAATCTATATTGTGATCTTCATCAGGTACTAAACGAATGCCTCTTACTTTTGTACCTACCTTAACCACTTGGGAGGAACCTTTAATTTTTAAATCTTTAATCACACTAATAGTATCACCATCATTTAATACAGTACCATGAGCGTCTTTAACTGTTTTCGTATCTTCCTCATGCTTCTGTTCCGCCTGTTGAGGCCATTCGTACGAACATTGCGAGCAAACAAATTGTGTACCACTAGCATAGGTGTACTCTGAAGTGCATTCTGGACATAAGGGGAGTTGAGTCATCGTATTTATCCTATTTTAAATAGGCGTTGATTTTAAATCAGTCCGAAAAAAATCACCCCATTCACTAACAAAAATAATACCACCTATCCACTGGTGAAACCAACACTCACGGGTTCGGGAATAAACTTAATGACACTTCCCAGTTAATTGAGCCCATAAACAACAATATGAATCCATCTAGTCAAGAAGCAATCTCACTATCTCTATAGATCTTCTCCACTATTTGCAATAACTCGAACTGGCAACGCATCCATATCTGGTATATTATTTGGCATAATATAGATGTTATATCTACCTACAGGTACACCATTTAACTCCAATCCTTCAACAATAAGTACATCATTAGACAAAAGCATACGATGCACAGGAAGATCCTCTGCATCGTATGAATCAACACTAATGTAATCAATTCCAACTATTTTTACCCCTTTACGTATGAGTTCTGCTGCTGCCTCAGGTTCAATATATACATATTTATCAGTAAATGCTGCTTGCTTCGAGAGCTTTGAGTTTTTAAAAAATATAAAATCTTTCTTAGCAATAGAGCATTGAGACTCAATAAATGCTCTCGTAATAGATTTTTCAGTAGCAGGAACTTCTATTATTAAGCCTGAGCCAATCAAATCATTTATAGGAAAGTCCCTACTAGACTTTCCTCCCTTAACAACATGCGCAGGAAAATCTATGTGAGTTCCTGTATGGTTCCCCAAATGCATATGACACAGATGAAACTGCTCTCCATTTTCTAATGTCGCAATAACCTCTGTACTGAATTTTGGGTCGCCTGGATAAACTACCGTATCAGGTGTAATAGGTGCAGTAAGATCATAATATCTCCTGGCCTTCTTAGGATTATCATTCTCTGTCGAGGGAGTTTCAAACATGTATTCTACCTTTGTTTACGTAACAAATTTTTTCAGAAAGTTCTCAGCAATTGGCAAATAGAACCGAAGCGACTTGAGCCTCTGCAGTCGATGTCTATACTCACCATTCTTCTGACTTATACCTCGTCCTTTAATCTTGTATATAATATGTGATAATAAATCTAAAGGGTGTTTGCATTTCCATTTATTAAATTAAAACGTTCACTTTCTTGTATTTCACAGAGTTCTAAAAGCATCTCTAGATTTCTAATGCGCTCATTAAATTTTTCATCATTTTTCTCTATCCTGGCTTTCAGCTCTTTAAAACCTTCTAATTGGACTTTACATTTCTCTTCTATTTGCTCAGTGCTTGCCACCCCAAACTCATCATGCTCATCAACTTCTGCTTTAAAATCTGTAAACCATTGCGATGAATAGAATTCATCGACCGTTTCGATATTTTGTTCATTTTTGAGTGACATAAATTGCTTAAACAATGTTGTAGCCAACTCTTCCTGGTCTTTGTTTTTATCAGGATGAAGGGCTAATGCTATTCTTCGCTCCAACTTGGTTAATTCCATGGAGTCGTAGTGAGGAAATCCAGCCTTAAATTGTTCATAAGAAATAACGATTGCGGCCAAATCTGATTCTTTGTTATCTAAGGCACTGTTTATATTATCTAAATATATCAATAATAAACCACTCTGCATAACAGGAGCGGCATAATGCATGCCCAGGCGTTGTTGCCTTGCTATTTCATCTAACTCGCGTTGAAATTTAGTATATTCTTCGTTTTGCAGAGATGACTTTTCTGTCTCTATTTCAGTCATCAGAGTGTTTAATTCGTGACGCCAATGATTGATTGATTGCCTCCACCAGTCTGGTTTTAACACAGTGTAATTTGCTTTATAATAGAATATTGAGTCCAGGTACGTCGTCGCTAAATTAGATATCTTCTTCACTTTGCTTTCTAATTCAGTGACCATCAGGATATTGGCTAAATCCAGATATATGTCTATAAACGTAGTGAGGCGTAGCCAAAGACGCTTTAATATACTGCTTTTTCGATAGCTAGCGACCACTTTTGAATAAAAATGGGTAAAGAATCATCGGTTTTTTCGAACACATTTTTAAAGGGATATAGCTGAAGTAAGGTGCTCAGACCTTCGTTGATATCTTCTGCATTTAAATAATCATCATAGCGCCGTTGAGAAAAAAAAGAGAGCTTTTTTTTCAGTAGCCGTTGTTTAATATTGCTCATACTCTCTTGAAAATATTGCTTCATATATACCTCTGTTCTTAATATCCATAATCAACAGTTTTTCTAATACTTAAACTGAGACATTTCACATGGTGGCGTTGATGGATGAGAGGATGTTGCTGAAAACCGAGCGATAAGTCTGCTCTCTAATTCTTGCAATTTGCGGTTGGTATTTTCCTCTGATGCATCTATTTTCGCTTGTAATACTTTTTTTGTCTCAGTCAATTCTTCAATCAGTGTGGCACTATCGCTATTCTGTTTTTTCTCTTTTTGAATTGTATCATCTCTCTTCTTCAATTCAGCGCGAGTCAGCTGATCTCGACCCTCTATCTCATTGATTTGCATCACACGATACTGTATTTTGTACTGATCCAACTCCTTTTGAAATGCATCTTCTTCTGTTTTTATTACCTCATTTACCCTCTGCAAGGTTTCGCGGATAAGCTGATGCAAGACACTACCTTTAGAACATTTATCATGATCGCGCAACATCTGCTGAAGCTGTTCCACTAAATCCAGATAATTTTGCGTGTCTTGAAGCTGATTTAAAAAGAAATACGTTTTGGCTACCTCTTGAGCCCGTGCAACAGTGTGATCTAAACCCAAAAAATCTAAGGCTGTTCGTTTTATCCACCAGAAATTGCTAGCAAATCGATCTGCTTGAGTGGTCTTATAGTTCTTTAAGTTCCTTTTTAATTCATCGACCGGCCCGTTACTTAAGGTATGCAAAACTTCATAGGGTTTTAATACTTCATCATTTAATTGAGTTTCTTGGTGTGCATGATCACAAAATTCGAAAAATAGCCTAATTCCTTTATTTTCTTCTCTATCCCTTAAAAGAAAGCCGGCTGCGATATCAAAAGCAGTAAGATCAACACTATTGCGCAACAATACAGAAGCCTTGTTCGCAATTAACCATACACATTGATCATAATGGTTTAAGCGAATCATATGATGCATAAGTGTGTTTTTACGTGTATCAGTCATATTACTTAATGAATAACTAACCAACGCAGGATTTTCACCCGCAACAGCAACGACTAGTTTGATAACTCCTGTATAATCTTTCAAGATTAATGCCTTAAGAATTTCTTCAAAATTAGCATTTAATTTGATTATATCCACAGGAGTTGCTCGAATTCGGCCCGTTTTTTCTATAAGTTTATGAATAGGAGTTAGTGGTAGCGGTTTCATTTTTTTATAACTTATTGCAGGCTGGGGTTGCGAACTATTTGTAATAGTAGCTGAAGCAGGATTTCCTGAGAGAAAAATTTCTACCATCTTTGGATCGATAATGTTGATGCCAAGAGCAGCTTGTGCTTTACAAATTTTAGCCATATCTTCTTGAATTCGTGAGATAATTTTATTTTTAAATTCTTTACTCTCAATAATTCGGGTCGCCTGAACCATTTTTTTGGGTTGCTGATTTAAGGCAATTAAATCCGCCGCACCACATTCCCTAATCGCACTGTAAGCGGTGGACTTCACATTAAGGCCTGGTTGATGACTATTAGTATTTAATATTTCCGCTGATTTTTTGTAGAATTGTTCTAAATAGGTACTTAATTCACTCAGACGCATGAAATCACCGAGCAGGCTTAACCAGCCCGTGTTTTTAAGAAGGGATTTGACGCTGACAATAGTAAATTGCAACTCCAATAACCTATCTAACAAGGCGTTCGTTTTTCTTAAAAGAGGAGCCTTCTCCGGTTATTTTTTTGATGAACAAATGTATCGCATGAAAGAGCTTGAGATGGTCTACACGCTGCATGTGCTCATCACTAATTACGTAAGCGACTAATCGAGAGATCAATGTCATTGTCAGGATATGAACATTATTAATTTTATTCCTGCTCATCTCCTGATTACTGGCATAGTGTTCTCGAACCACAACGATATTAACCTGGGTCACCACCTTTCCCCATTCCGTGCAATAATCTTGATGCATGACTAATGTCTGCGAATCCAGGTTAAATTGAACTTGAGGTATGGTTTGTGTTTTTCCGCCGTATTCATTATGGGTTACTTTTCCTACAATGCGTGCGGCAGCATTTTTTATCCCGCCTCGATTATGAGACCCTGGAACTAATAACTCTTGTGCAAAAGTTACTCCATCAGCAACCAGGTAATCACAGGTTTTTTCTTCATTCTTATTGGGGACAATAAATCCTGTTTCGACTAGACTATTGTGGTACTGGTTAATTATAAACCCAGTATCTTCACGTAAAATAATGGTATGTTCTGGACTAGTGAACAGTGGCATGATGCATTTCCTTTTATTTGCTTAGACTTACAAAATAATTTCCGTTGCTTCACTTCAAAGATTGCTCTATAAAATATCTACTTGAAACAAACGCAAATATTATGAAAATCAAAAGAACATGTCAATCAAAAATAATCCATTTTGATGTAGATAAAGATGTGACCACTTATGAATAAGTTAGGAGAAGGATTTGTGTATTTGCGCATGACACAGGAAAATCATAGTCATTCAAGAGACGATTGCATTTGAGCAATTCAATCTTCTTTCTAAGCATCGATCAAAGAGTTAGTTGGCTAATTAGATTAAAGTGCTTTTTTTACTGATGTAGCGCATTAGTGATACGAATAGTAACTAATAAAACCAAATTAAAATTTTAATCATTCGGTAAATCAATTTTAATTTTAGCCCCAAGAGTCAAACGTAATGCGTTACCAATAGCCAGAATATCAATACATTCTTGAAGAATTGCCCCTGTAACCGGGCTTATATAACCAGTTGCTGCAAATCCCATTCCGATAAGGCTCAATAGCATGCCACCTAAAGCGCTTTGCGCTGCAATCCTTCTGGTGTTAATACTCAAATGAAGTAATTCATCGACTTTACTTAAGGTATTTTCCATAATGACCGCTCCCGCTGCTGCGGCGG
>ERZ778022.2488-NODE-2488-length-19326-cov-4.402781_pt1 | contig 19326 bp, 21 predicted proteins | sample MGYA00375752_ERZ778022 | MGnify/ENA primary metagenome ERZ778022 (study PRJEB29350, sample SAMN05389826) | bioreactor metagenome | isolation source: Thiocyanate bioreactor | place: South Africa: University of Cape Town | collected 2014-04-04 ... | reverse complement strand
ATGCACATGGAGACGAGCGCGTACTTGCCGCCCGTGCGCTGAAGCTGGCGCGCGGCGGTGAGTGCGATGCGCCCGCCCGAGGCGCCGAGCGGATGGCCGACGGCGATCGCGCCGCCATTCGGGTTCACGCGGCTGTCCTTGAAATCGACGTCGAGGCCCTTGAGGCACGCGAGAACCTGCGCGGCAAAGGCCTCGTTGATCTCGATGACGTCCATGTCCTTGATGTCGAGGCCGGCCCGCTCGAGCGCCTTCTTGGCGGCGGGCACGGGGCCGAAGCCCATGGTGCGCGGAGCAACGCCAGCGACACCCGACGAGACGATGCGCGCGATCGGCTTGGCGCCCGCTTTGTCACCGGCCTTGCGGCTCGCGAGCATGAGCGCCACGGCACCATCATTGATGCCCGAGGCATTGCCGGCCGTGGTCACGCCGCCTTCGTAGAGCGGGCGCAGCTTCTTGAGCGCGTCGAGCGTCGTCTCGGGGCGCGGATGCTCGTCCTCGGCGATCACCACATCGGGCTTGCCGCGCACGCCGGGGATGGTGAGCGCGCTGATCTCGCCAGCGAAGAAGCCGTCGGCCTTGGCCTTGGCATAGGACTGCTGCGACTTGATCGCGTAGGCATCACAGTCCTCGCGTGCGATCTGGTAGTCGCGGGCGAGGTTGTCGGCCGTCTCGGGCATGGTATCGGCGCCGAATGCCTTCTCGAGTTTCGGGTTCGGGAAGCGCGCGCCGATGGCGCTGTCGAATACCTTGAAGTCCTTGCCGAAGGCCTGCTCGCTCTTGCCGACGACGAAGGGCGCGCGCGTCATGCTCTCGACGCCGCCGGCGACGAACACATCGCCCTCGCCGCAAGTGATGGCGTGGGCCGAGGAGATGATCGCATTGAGGCCCGAGCCGCAGTTGCGCTGGAAGACCGCACCCGGCACCTCGATCGGCAAGCCGGCGAGCAGGATCGCGTGACGCGCGATGCAGCGGCTGTCCTCGCCGGCCTGGCTGGCGCAGCCCATGTTCACGTCGTCGATGGCTTCAGCAGCGAAGGGCGAACGGCCGACGACTTCCTTGATGACGCTCGCCAGCATGTCGTCCGGGCGGACTTTCGAGAGGCTGCCGGCATGGCGGCCGAAGGGCGTGCGGGCGCCATCATAGATGTAGGCATCGAGCATTTGCGTCTCCTTCCCTGGGACTTGAGGGGATGCTGTGAATTGTTGGCGCCACCATGCCACGCCGCTGCCGGACGCGCGAGGCCTATGGCATGACGCCGAGGATCTTGAGCCATGCGATCTGCAAGGGCGCGATGATAACGAGACCGGTCACCGCAAGCAGGATCAGGATCCTGAGTGTGGCGGGGGCCGCGACCTTGCCCATCATGAGGCCGACCATGACGGGGACGGCTTCGAAAGGAAAGAACAGGGCCTGCAGGCCGGTCAGCTCGGCAATGATGCCGGCGGTCATCGGCAGGCCGCTCGCGGCCTCGATGGCGGGCAGCGTCGGCGTCACGATGGCAATGGCGCCGACGACGGTCGCGAATGTCGCGATCACGGACGCTGCAACCGTGATGAGCATGAAGCCATAGACGGGCGTGGCGCCGGACGCGGGCACGAGCTGCGTGAGGCCCTGCGCGATCATGGTGCCGGCGCCGGAATGCGTGAGGACGGTCGCGACGCCGAGCACGGCCGCAAGCGAGAAGACCGACGTGAGCTTGTTGAGGTCCACCGCATCTTCGAGCCGGGCGAGGGCGAGGCCCGGGACGAGACATACCAAGCCGGCTGCCAGCGCGATCCAGCCCGGCTTTATGTGGTGGACGAAGTCGAGCATCCAGAGCAGCACGGTGACCGAGAGCAGGACAGCGAGGCGCCGCGCGGCATGGCTCAGTGCATTGGGGCTCTCCTCGGTGGCGGCATCGACCTGCGGCGGAGGCGCCGGTAGGAGCAGGCAGACGGCCGCCCAGAAAAGGAGGCCTTTCACGATGCCGAGGATCGGCAGGCACATGAGCAGGTAAGGGCCATATTGAAGGGTGGGAACGCCCATGCCTTCGAGGGCGCCGAGCGCAATGATGTTCGTGAGGTTCGCCGGCAGGATGGCGTAGCTCGTCAGGTAGTTGCCGGCGACGGCCGTGAGAATGATGCCGATGTAGCCGCGCGAGCCCGGCGCGTAGCCGGCTTCTTTCGCAGCGGCCATCAGGATCGGCAATGTGATCGAAAGGGGGCCCATGGTCGTCGGGACGATGAAGCTCGACGCGCCCGAGCCGATGAGCACGCCGGCAATGAAGCGCGGATAGGTCGCGACGCCGCTCATGAGGGCGCGCGCGACATAGCGGCCGAGGCCTGTGCGCTCGGCAGCACCGCCGATCATCAGGCCGCCGAAGACGAGCGCAGCAGCATTCGACCAGAAGCCCGAGAGGAGCGGGATCGTCGGGGCGATGTTCGTTGCGAGTGCGAGAGCAAAGAAGATGGCACCCGAGTGCAGGGCCGGGAGTGCTGCCGTCGCCCAGAGCGCAACTGTGAAAGCGACAATGGCGAGGCCGGTCATGGCATTCGGCGTGCCCGCAGGCGGCGGGAGCTGGGCGACGATCAACGCGGCCAATGCAAAGAACGCGACGAGCGCGAGCTTCCTCGGCGCAAGATCGATTCCGAGAACGCGGGCGCTCATGCGTTCCCCCGCCCGCGTGCGTGCACGCGCGGCTTCCGCCTCTCATTGATCACTGCTGGCCCCCGTCGCGCTATTTCAGCCCTTGGCTTTCTTCGTGCCGCGCACGGCGAGGATCACCTCGGCCATGATCGAGACCGCGATCTCGGCCGGCGTCTGGGCGCCGATGTCGAGACCGATCGGTGCCTTGATGCGCGCGAACTCTTCTTCCGTGATGCCGGCCGCGAGAAGGCGCTCACGGCGCTTGGCGTGATTGCGCGAGGAGCCGAGCGCGGCGACGTAAAGGCAGTTCGCGCGCACGGCGAGCTTCAGGGCCTCGTCGTCGATATGCGCGACGTGCGCGAGCGTGAGCACGGCCGTGTAGGGATCGAGACCGAGGCGCGGCAGCGCATCCTGCGGCCATTCCGCGACGAGCTTGGCATCGGGCGCGCCGAAGCGGGCCGGATCGGCAAAGGCCGTGCGCGGGTCGATGATGATGATCTCGTAGCCCGAGAGCGCGGCGAGCTGGGCCAGCACCTGCGCGATGTGCGTCGCACCGATGGCGATGATGCGCGCTGGCGGCACGAGCGCGTGCACGAACACGGCGCCGTCCGGGCTCTCGATGAGCTGGCTCTTGGCCGTGCGGAAACGGTTGGCGATGTCCTCGGGCAGGTTTGCATCGCCGCGCTCGTAGAGCGTGCGCGAGGCATCGTCGAGCTTGGTCTTGATGACGAGGCCGTGCCGGCTCTCGCGTGCGGCAATGGCGCGATCGAGGAGCGCGTCGCCGCCGTTGTCCTTGTCGAGGCGCTCGACGAGCACGCGCACCTGTCCGCCGCAGGGGAGGCCGGCGCGCCACGCCGTCTCGTCGGCGACGCCGAAGGTGAGCGTGCGCGGTTTGCCGTCGGCGAGGGCTTCCCCGCCCTCGATGATCACGTCGCCTTCGATGCAGCCGCCGGAAACCGAGCCCTGGAAATTGCCGTCAGCGGCAATGGCCATCTGGCCGCCGACGGGCACTGGCGCCGAGCCCCAGGTATCGATGACGGTGGCAATCGCGACCTGGCCGTCACGCGAGAGCCAGTCGCGGGCGGCGCCAAGCACGTCGATGGTCGCGGCGTTGGGAATTCGCGGCTGAAGTTCGGTCATGGCGGTGGCCTTTCAGGCTTCTCCCCCTCTCCCAATTCCTTCAATGGGCAGAGGGTCGGGGGGAGGCGCAGCTAAATTCGCCGACGTTTGCGTTTGCCGCCGCCCCTCACCCTAACCCTCTCCCCGTAAGAACTGGGAGAGGGGATGTCTTAAGTCGCCCGCGCCTGCGCGCGTCCCGATGCGCGGCGCGGTGCGGCGGCGCGACGACCACCCGATCGCGCGGGCGCGGGTGTGCGCCGCTCCTCGGGATCGAGGCGGAAAGTGGCGCCCATGCGGGTTGTCGCGTCACGCAGCGCGGGGGCGAATTTCAGAAGCTGATCGAGGCCGAGCCGCGCATTCGGCGCCGAGATGGCGATCGCGCCGACGAGATCGCCGCTCTCGGTCAGCACGGGCATGGCAATGCAGACGACGCCGTCGATGAACTCCTGCTCGTCCGTGCCGACACCGCTGTCGCGGATCTTGTCGAGGGCGCGGCTCAGACGCGCGACATCGGTGATGGTGCGGTTCGTATGCGGGACGAGCGGCAGCGCGGCAATGATCTCGGCGCGCTGCTCGAGCGGCTGCAACGCCAGCAGCAGCTTGCCGATGGCGGAGGCGTGCGCGGGAACGCGGCTTCCGGCCTCGAAGCGCAGGCCGAGCGGCCACTTCGCCTCGACGCGATCGAGGTAGATCACCTCCGAGCCCGAGAGCACGCCGAAATTGCAGGTCTCGCCGACTTCCTGTGAGAGCGCGCGCAGGATCGAGTGTCGGAGCGCGCGCGGGGCGGCGGCCGTCAGCGTGTCGAGCGCCAGCTTGATGAGGCGCGGGCCTTCGATGTAGCCGCGCTTCCAGTGATCGCGCTCGATGAGGCCCATGTCGGCGAGCGCGGCAGTGATGCGGTGCGCGGTCGGCTTGGTCAGGCCCGACCGGCGGACGAGCTCCGCCATGGACAAGGGCTCGCGGGCTGCCGAGACGAGCTCGAGGATCATCAGGGCCTTGCCGCTGGCACCGAGCGGTGCGGCAGCATCCGCGTCGGCCTCACGGTCGCGCGGTGCTCGGGCACGTGGCGTGCCGTTCGTGGTGCGCTTGGGCGATCTGTTGGTCATGGGCCTCTTCTGAACCGGGAGTTTCATGAAGTATCGCTTGTGTCGCGTGGTGAAATCAATCGTTGTGCGGAATGAGAGCCTTCGTAATTCGTAGCACCCCGGGTGGGCAGGCCCCGCGAAGCGCCTTCAGGGCTTGGGCTTGCCAGGGTAAACGGTCGCCGGATCGAAGAGGGGTTCGCCGCCGACACTCTGCATTTTCACGTCGGCAGGGCTGGCCGTACGGAGCGGGATCGCGCGGTAGAAGCAACTCTTGCGGCCCGTATGGCAGGCCGCCCCGGCACCCGCCACGCGGACCTTGAGCCAGATGGCATCCTGGTCGCAGTCCGTGCGCATCTCGACGACCTCGAGCACGTTGCCGCTCTCCTCGCCCTTCTTCCACTGCCGGCCACGCGAGCGGCTGTAGAAGTGCGCGTGCCCGGTCTCGATCGTGCGCGCGACCGCCTCGGCGTCCATCCAGGCGAACATCAGCACGTCGCCTGTGTCGGCATCGGTCGCGACCGCCGCGAGAAGGCCGGCGTCGTCGAATTTCGGCGTGAAGGCCAAGCCTTCCTCGATGTCACGGGCCGAGCCGCGCGCGGCAAAGGGCCCGGAGGCAGTACTGCTCATGGCACAATCCGTTTCGGCGCTGTCTAACTCACCCGGCCGCGAGGGAAGGGATCAGGTCCGCTAAAGCATCGGACCTTGAATGCGACCCACGTCTGGGCCGGTCTCGCAGTCGCATTCAAGGTCCAAAGACGCTTTAGAGGCATATTATTCCAAAGCAACTTTGGACTTGAAATTCACTCCTCGCCAGCCCCGGGTTGAGGTGAATTTCAAGTCCGTTGCTTTGGTCCAGCGTGGACCATCTGGAGGAAGCGGTCGCGGTAGCTGGCGTCGGTGTCGAACACGCCGCTGAAGCGCGTCGTCACGGTCGCCACGCCGTGCTGGCGCACGCCGCGCATGGACATGCACTGATGCTCCGCCTCGATGAGGATGGCGACGCCGCGCGGCTTCAGCACGCTCTCGATGGCGCCGGCGATCTCCGCGGTGAGCTTTTCCTGGGTCTGCAGGCGGCTCGCGAAGATTTCGACCACACGGGCGAGCTTCGAGAGCCCGACGACGCGGTTGCTCGGCAGATAGGCAATATGTGCAACACCGACGAAAGGGGCGATGTGATGCTCGCAGTGGCTCTGCACGCGGATGTCGCGCAGCATGACCATGTCGTCGTAGCCACCGACGTCCTCGAACGTGCGCGAGAGCGCCTCGACGGGATCGGCGTCGTAGCCGGCGAAATATTCCTCGAAAGCGGCCGCCACCCGTTTCGGCGTGTCCCTGAGGCCCTCGCGGTCGGGATCGTCCCCCGCCCAGGCGAGCAGCGTACGCACGGCCTCTTCGGCCTCGGCACGGGTCGGCCGGCCGGGGGTGGTCTCACCCGTCAGCTCGAGGCGGGCGGCCCCATTCTTCTTGATCATCTGCTCCATGTGATCGACCTTCCGGGGAGCGCTTTGGACATGCGCTTAACATGTTTGGGCTGGCTTGTATCGCCCGGCCCGCGCGCTGCGCTTGAATTCGACGCACCCGCGCGCGATATATCCGGCAGGGTGCATGGGTGCCGCCTACGGTGTCCGACACCGCAAGATCATGCCAGCACTATGTGAGAAGTCCGGGCCCTGGCGACAAGCCGCCCATTAACGTAACTGTCGGCCGGCAAGTCGGTCAACCGTTGGGGGCAGATCCGTCTCAAGGGCCAGTGTGATGCCAGTGTGATGATCGAGAAATTCGCTCGATACCGTGCCGCGACATGTGGCGGATTTCTCTATCATCACGTGAGCAGGATTATGATTCTAGTGTCCCTTATGATTCCGAAGTTCCCTCGGGACGCCGGCATCGAGATGGGGCGAACTTCGGCATCGGGACACTAGGTCCAGAGAACCATGACAGAGCTGAGCGACCTCTACAGCCAGCGTATCATCGAGCTGGCCGCAACCATCCCGCCGGCCGGGCATCTTGCCGCGCCGGATGCGACGGCGTCCGCCCATTCCAAGCTCTGCGGCTCGACCATAGCGATCGAGCTGGCCATGAATGGCGATCGCGTCACGGAATATGCACAGACCGTGAAGGCCTGCCTGCTTGGTCAGGCCTCGGCGGCGATCATGGCGCGCAACATCGTCGGCTCGAGCGATGCCGAGTTGCGCGAGGTCGCGGCCGAAATGCGCCGGATGCTCAAGGAGAATGGGACACCGCCGGGCGGACGCTGGGCCGATCTTTCGGCACTCGAGCCCGTGCGCGAGGTCAAGGGACGGCACGCCTCGACGCTGCTGGCCTTCGAGGCGGTGGTGCGGGCGCTCGACCAGATTGCCGAGAAGCGCGGCGCACACGAGAAAGTCGCCGCGCGCGACTGATGCACGACGTAACCCCCATGGCGAACCCATTCGAGCGCGCCACGAAGGAGATCGCCAAGGCGCCCGTGCGGCTCTACCGCTGGACGCTGAAGCCTCTGCTCGGTCATGAGTGCCGGCATCTGCCGACATGCTCGGAATACGCGCTCGACGCGATCGAGCTCAATGGCGCATGGCGCGGCTGCTGGCTCGCCGGCGCGCGCGTGTGCCGCTGTCATCCCTGGGGAACGTCCGGCTATGACCCCGCGCCTGATATTCGCGGCGAGCAGCACATGCTCGCGCCATGGCGCTATGGCCGCTGGTCGCAACGCCAGATGGAGGCGGATCGCCTTATGAGTCCGCCGGCTGCGGCCCCTCGTGGCCTTGGACGACCACGAGATCCATGATGGCCTTGCCCTGCCGAAGGGCCATCGCCTTGGCGTATTCAGGCGATCGGTAGCACTGGAGTGCGGCCTCATAGGTCGGAAACTCTATGACGACAGTCCGAGAGCGTGTCTCGCCCTCGAGTGCTTCAGACGGACCGCCGCGCACGAGAAAGCGTCCGCCATACTTCTTGAAGGCGTTCGCGTTCTCTTGAACGTACGCCTTGTATCCTTCGGGGTCCGTCAAGTCGGCAAAAGCAACCCAATATCCCTTGGCCATTTCACCCTCGCGAAATGCTCATTATCCAAGCGCAATGAATTGAGCACATGTGCCGAGCAAGTGCCAGCGGGGCACTGAAATGGCCTCGAACAGTGATCTTGCCTCAGCGCGCGCTCAATCGCTTGAGCCGCTCCTCGGCCTCGCGCGCGCCGAGATCACGCGCCTTCTCATACCAGCGGCGGGCGAGTGCGATATCGGGCTGCACGCCTGCGACGCCCATGGCCGCAAGCTCGGCCGGATCGTACGTGCCTGCGAGCGCGAGTGCGCCCTCGGCGAGATCGGCCTCGGCGGCGCGCTGATAGAACAGCCGCGCGGCGGCGATGTTGCCTTGCTGGGCCTGCGCCCGACCGCGGACAATGAAGCCGAGCGCCCGCTTCTGCTCTTCGGTCAGCGGCGCGGGTTCCTTCGCGACCGGGGCGCTCGCTGCCGGCATGGGCGGTCGTGGCGCCGGAGGCGGTGAGGCTTCGAGCGGCGCCGGCGGATTGCCTACGGAAGCAACGCTGCGCTCGCGCGGCGCTGCCGGCTGTGCGGGCGCGATCATTTCTGCGGCCGCAACGACAAGGGAGGCACGCGCCTCGGCGAGCACCGTACCGTCGATCTGGACGAGCGCGATGGTGATGTCGGTCTTGCCGGAGACGCCGACGGGGATCGAGATGCGCAGGTTCGGCAGGACGGAGAGCGGCACGGCCCAGGAGCCCGGCGCGATCGAGTGGCCTTCCGAGAGCACGGCAGCGGCCGGCACCCCGCGGATGCGCACGAAGCTGTTGCGCGGGATGGCTTCGAGCGGCCCGACCTGGATCGGCATCGGCGTTTCGCTCGCCGGCTCGGCGAGGACGACCTTGCCGATGTTGATGTGCGGCTTCTGGTTGATGGGGGCCTGCACCTGGATGGAGGCACCATCGGAGTCGTCCTGCGCGGCGAGCGTGACGGCGCTGCCGATCGCCGGCACGGCCGCAGCGGAGGTGATCGCGCCCGCCCCGAGCGCGATGATGCAAAGGCTGCTGGCGCCCATCAGAATGCCGCCGATCGGCACTCGCATTCTGGTGTAAGTCATGTTGCCCCCTCAGTGTCCCGATTCCGCAGTTCGCCGCACCTCGATGCCAGCGTCCCGAGCGAACTGCGGAAGCATAAGGGACACTAGACTCATAAACTTGCTAGTGTGATTCAGATCGAGAAATTCGTTCGATGCCGTGCCGAGAGATGTGGCGAATTTCTCGATCATCACACTAGAGCTGCGAAGCGCGCCGGCTGCCGTTGCCAAGGCAGCCGCCCGCGCTCATACCCTTAGTTCTGTCGCTGCTTCGTCCATTCGATGAACTGCTGGAAGAGCCGCTCCTGCTCCTGCGGATTGTCCGGCGCCGCGCGCGCGGCCTGGGCGCGAGCAAGCGCATGGTCGATCTTCGGGCGGGCCGGCGCGGCCGCCGGTGCCTTCGCGATCTTGTCGATCTTGTCCTGCATGGGCTGGAAGCGCTTCCAGCCGGGGACGTTGGCCGCGAGGTTCACGTCCTTCCACTTGGGATGATAGCCCGGCTCGCTCTGAAGGCGCGGGAAGCGGTCATAGATGTAGTCCACGAGGCGCGAGACGCGCTGATAGCGATCCGTATCCTTCGGCCAGTCGTAGACGGCGAGGAGAGCCGGAACAGCGATCGTCTCGACGCGCTGGCCTTCGGGAATGAGCGCCGGATAGTCCTTCGACTCGAGATAGGCCGGCAGGTAGTACTCGAGCTTGTCGGAGTACTCGACGGGCAGGAACTTGAAGCCCGGCGGGAAATTGCCCTTGAGGAACGGCGGCAGCGGCTTCGAGGAGACCCACACGGTCGCGGCGAACTTGTCGCCCTTGCGCATGGACTCCATGGCGACGTTGTGCGGGATGAACTGCGCGTCGACGTTGATGCCGAGCTGCTTGAAGATGATCGGGCCGCTGTAGGCGGCGGCCGTGCCGACGGTGTTGAAGTTGACCGCCTTGCCTTCGAGGTCCTTCAGCGAATTGATCTCCGGGCGCACGAAGATGTGCAGCTCCGAGGGGAAGAGGTTCATCAGGTAGTTGATGCGCCGCCCGATGCCTGCGATCTCGGGGTTGTTCTTGAAGTGCTCGAGCACGTCGCCATAGACGATCGCCGCATCGACGCCGCGCAGATAGAGCAGGTCGAAGACGTTGTCGAAGGGGCCGCGGGTCACGATCGGGAGCACGCGCATGTTGTCGCCGTCATCGACGACGCGGGCGAGCTCGGATGCGAACTGAAGCGGCGCACCTTCCGTACGGCCGGCGGCGAGGCCCACGGTCCAGGAGTTGATCGCCTCGCGGCGCTTCGCTTCCGCCGACACCTGCGGCGCTTGAGGCTGCTTGGCGCGTTTGGCAGTGGCCTGCGCAACCTGCTGCTGGGCATCAGCGCTTCCGATCAAAGATCCCCCGAGAAGCGCAAAGGTCAGCAGCACCCCTGCGAGGGCTCGGCTGCAACGCGACACAAGCATGAATACCTCCGTTTCGTCCGGCCACGGCAATCGCCCTCGGCATCACCGTGAAACTGCCAATACCAACGTGCTCCCTGGCCAGGGCGCGCACCGCAGGCGCATCCTGGGGGACCACTGTGCGCGCCGTTCCGCCTTTCAGGCGCGCAACCCGCCCTCTCGCGGGCGGGGACACCGCGCGGCCTCACGCACGGAGGCCGCACGGCAAAGGTTCATCGCCAGCTCAGGGGCGGATATAGGCGTAGCCCTGGTGCTGCAGCTCGGCGAGGCGCACGACGCCCGAAGGCGTGACCTTGGCTTCGCTGATGAGCGAGATGTCCTTGTTTTCTTGCTTCTTCATGTTCGCCTGGGTGTTCGCGCAGGCGGCGAAGGAAACCTCTGGGATCTCGAGCGACATCTGCTGGATGCGCTGCTTCACCGGGCTCGTGTCATCGCGCAGCATGTGCAGACCGGGGCCGAACGTGACGATCTCGACCACAACCTTCTCACCCGCCTTCTTGTAGTGCTGGATGATGTTGGTCGCGTTGTTGAGGGCGAGGTTCATGAGCTGCGGGTTGTTCTCGGCGACCTGGATCGCGATCTTGTGCACCTTCTCGCTTGCTTCCTTCTTGGAAGCCTTCGACTTGGCCTGCGCGACGCGCACGGTCTCCTTCGGGCGCTCCTGGGCGCACGCGGCCAGCGGGCTCAATCCAACCAGGCATCCGACGGCCGTCATCATTGCGATCCGGCGACGCGCGCGAGAGGTCATTTCATTCCGCTCCTGAATCCCCGAGGCCCGGCATTGCACCGTTGGGCCTAGTTTCCCCGACGGGATGCCGTTGACGCAGCGCCATGCCAAAACGGCGGGCTTAACGGACGGCCCGCCGACGAATGAATAGACTTCTGGCATGGGCGGCCGGCGGCTAACGAAGGTCCCCCTAACCCCGGCGATCCCGTCGCTAGCAACCCGCTATTTTCCAGGCTTTTTTGCGGCACTTGCGGCGAGAGAATGAAAAATATTCAATAGCTTAGGCTGAATGTCAGGCTACGCCTTACTATTCGGGGTGCGCTCCTGGAAATACTTCAGAAGCCATATGCGCACGGCGCTCGAAAGCCCTGCTTCGCCACGACTTTGATCGATCGTGGCAACCAGCTTCGCAAGCGGCAGGCGTTCGCGGGCGGCGACCTCCTTGAGAGCGCTCCAGAAGTCCGCCTCGAGCGAAATGGACGTGCGGTGCCCGCCAATGGAGAAGGAACGCTTGATCGGCCGCGTCACGGCGCTTTTGGCGATGGCGACTTCGGCGCAGGATCGGCTGGGTCATTGTCCGACGCGGGGTCTGCGGCCGGATCGAGCTGGTGGCTGTCGAGGAGGAGCTTCTTGCGCGCCTCGCTCAGTTCGTCGCGCTCCCGCTCGCCGCGCGTGCGTCCGAAGCGGGCCCGGTTCTCGGCCGCCTCGGCTGCCCGGGCCTCGCGTTCGCGCTGTTTGCGCACTTGCCTGAGGTTGATGATCTCGGCGGTCATTGGAGATCCATGGAGGCGATTACGGCTGGCTCAGACGACAACGCGGATCTTCCTGTCGATGACGGCAAGGACGCGATCGAGCTCGTTGCCGCGCTTGAGAATGAGGCCGGTCGCGCTGACCACGCTGTAGGCGCCCTGCTTGCGGGCGAGCTTCGGCGTCTTTTCGATGCGGTAGAGGGGGACTTCACGCGAGCGGCGGAAGATCGAGAAGGACGCCGTCTCGCGGCCGTGGTCGATGGCATAGTCGCGCCACTCACCGGCTGCAACCTGACGCCCATAGACATCCAGAATGGCCGCCAGCTCACGCCGATTGAAGACCACCATGGCCGGTACCGGCGAAGGTGCGCGCTGGGTCTGCGTCGACGACCCGCCGGCACCAAAGCCGGGGTAGAGGCTTATTGGCTCGGCATCGCTCACGGGCGCCTCCTGTTCGTGTTTGACAAAAAGATGACGCCAAACCGAGGGGAGCGCAAGTGCGTGCCGGGACGCGGCCGAGTGTCCTGTGCGGAACAGCTCGGCGCGCCTTGTCGGGCTAATCAGGTCTTGGTCTTCGCGAGCTTCTCGATTCGGGCCTGCATGGCCGCGAGCTCGTTCCGCATGGCCGCGAGCTCATCGCTCTCGGGCTGCCCGTCCGGGCTTGCCGCCGGCTTTGCCGCAGCCGGCTTGTCACGTGGCACGCTCGGCTCCGGGCTCTCGCTCTTGGCAGGGCCCTCCTCGGGCTTCGCGCCAGGCTTGCCGGTGGCGCCGAAGGGGCTGAACATGGCCATGGCCTGCTCGAAGAGCTGGAGGTTCTTGCGCGCCTGCTCCTGGTAGGCCTCGAGCGCTCCCTGGGGCGTGAAGGCATTGGCGAACTGCTTGCGGAAGCGGTCCTGCTCGCGCGTCAGCGTCTCGAGGCTCACCTGGAGGTAGCTCGGCACCATGCGCTCCATGGCCCCGCCATAGAAGCGAATGAGCTGGCGCAGGAACGGCACCGGCAGCAGCGTCTGGCCCGCGCGGCTCTCCTGCTCGACGATGATCTGCGTCAGCACGGAGTGGGTCAGGTCGTCGCCCGTGCGCGCGTCGAATACGACGAAATCACGCTCGGACCGGACCATTTGGGCAAGGTCCTCCAGCGTCACGTAGGTGCTGGTCTCGGTATTGTAGAGACGCCGGTTGGCGTACTTCTTAATGACGACCGGCTCTTTTTTGCCCGTGGCTGGGTCAGACTTGCTCAGCATATCCTTGGCCGCCTCCCAGTGCTTGACATATGGCAATGCTACCACGCTCTCCCCGTGGCAGGAAACCTTGGATTACAGGCCTCGGGAAGCCAGATGCCAACCTTGGTTGCCATGCGATCCGATTGCGGGGGGCCTGAATCGGCTGTAATCGTACGAATACATCGAAACGAGCACCGGCGGCAGCCGGCCCCTCATTGGGTCGCACGGGACGGGGCGCGATCCCTTCACTCAGGAGACGACGATGAGCTCAGAATCGACAACCATTGTCATCGCAAGCGCGGCGCGCACGCCGGTCGGTTCATTCAACGGTGCGCTGGCAAGCCTGCCGGCGCATGAACTCGGCAAGACGGCGATCAAAGGCGCGCTCGATCGTGCCGGTGTCGCGGCCGGCGACGTGTCCGAAGTCATCATGGGCCAGATCCTCGCGGCCGGCGCCGGCCAGAACCCGGCCCGCCAGGCGTCCATTGCGGCCGGCATCCCGGTCGACGCGCCCGCCTGGGGCATGAACCAGCTCTGCGGCTCGGGCCTGCGCGCGGTCGCGCTCGGCGCCCAGCAGATCCAGGAAGGCTCGGCGTCGATCGTCGTCGCCGGCGGCCAGGAGAGCATGAGCCAGGCGCCGCACGTCATGCACCTGCGCGACGGTGTGAAGATGGGCGACACCAAGATGATCGACACGATGATCAAGGACGGCCTGTGGGATGCCTTCAACGGCTATCACATGGGCACGACCGCCGAGAACGCCGCGCGCCAGTGGCAGATCAGCCGAGACGAGCAGGACAAGTTCGCGGTTGCTTCTCAGAACAAGGCCGAGGCGGCGAGGAAGTCGGGCCGCTTCAAGGACGAGATCATTCCGGTGACGATCAAGTCGCGCAAGGGCGACGTGGTCGTTGCCGATGACGAGTACATCAAGGACGGCGTCACGCTCGAGTCCATCTCGAAGCTGCGCCCCGCCTTCGACAAGGAAGGCACGGTCACCGCGGCGAACGCCTCCGGCATCAACGACGGCGCGGCGGCGGTGGTGCTCATGTCGCTCGAGGAAGCCAACAAGCGCGGCATCAAGCCGCTCGCGCGCATCGTCTCGTGGGCGCATGCCGGTGTCGATCCCTCGATCATGGGCACGGGCCCCATTCCTGCATCCCGCAAGGCGCTCGAGAAGGCCGGCTGGACCGTGCAGGACCTCGATCTCATCGAAGCCAATGAAGCCTTCGCCGCACAGGCCTGCGCGGTCAACAAGGGCCTCGGCTGGGATACGTCCAAGGTCAACGTGAACGGCGGCGCGATCGCCATCGGCCATCCGATCGGCGCTTCCGGCGCGCGCGTTCTGACGACGCTCCTCTACGAGATGCAGCGCCGCGACGCCAAGAAGGGCCTCGCAACGCTCTGCATCGGTGGCGGCATGGGCGTCGCCATGTGTGTCCAGCGCGATTGATCGGCTTCGTAAACGATAAGGCGGGTGGCCGCTTGCAGGCCGCCCGTCGATTGAGCGAGAACAAGATCTGACTGACTGCAAAAGCATATGAACATGCCGAGCAGTTCGGCGTGTTGGGAGAGGAAGCGAGTAATGGCGCGCGTAGCAGTGGTGACCGGAGGTACTCGCGGGATCGGTGAAGCGATCTCGATCGCAATGAAGAGAGCAGGCTTTCGCGTCGCCGCGACTTATGCGGGCAACGACGCGGCCGCGCAGAAATTCCAGGCCGAGAGCGGCATCCCCGTCTACAAGTTCGACGTCGGCGATTACGACGCCTGCGAGAAGGCCGTGGCACAGATCACGCGCGATCTCGGACCGGTCGACGTCCTCGTCAACAATGCCGGCATCACACGCGACGCTGCCCTGCATCGCATGACGCGCGCCTATTGGAACGACGTCATCCGCACGAACCTCGACTCGGCCTTCAACATGTCGCGCCTCGTCATCGACAGCATGCGCGCGCGCAACTTCGGCCGCATCATCTCGATCTCGTCGATCAACGGCCGCAAAGGCCAGTTCGGCCAGGCCAACTATGCGGCGGCCAAGGCCGGCCTCGTCGGCTTCTCCAAGTCGGTCGCGCTCGAGGGTGCCGCCAAGGGGATCACGGCCAACGTCATCGCGCCGGGCTACATCAATACCGAGATGGTCGCCGCCGTGCCCAAGGAGATCCTGGACACCAAGATCATCCCTCAGATTCCGGTCGGGCGTCTCGGCACGGCCGAGGAGATCGCGCGCTGCGTGGTGTTCCTGGCTTCGGACGACGCGGGCTTCATCACCGGCGCCTGCCTCGATGCCAATGGCGGCCAGTACATGGCCACCTGATACACGGCCGCCTGAGCGCCCGGATGCACTGGTTTGGTGAACGCCCCGCCCTCCGGCGGGGCGTTCACCATTTCGGGCAGTGCCTTTGCCATGAAATTAATTGACCTTTTGCCTCAATCAGACTGCAAGATCAGTGGAAGGCTGCGGGCAGCGCATGGCAGAGACGCAGGCTCGAGGCGGAGGTCTTGGGACAATGGCTGAAGACGTGAAGGGGCGTGGCGGTACGTTCCTTACCCGCAAGAGTGACGCCGCAAAGTCTCAGCAGGACGGGAACCGGCCCTCGGATGTGCTCATCGTCGAGGACGAGAACTTCGACGCCGATCGCCTGCGCGCCACGCTCCACATCATGTTCGGCTACGCGATCGAGGTGCGCCGCGCGCGTACGCTCGGATCGGCGCTCGACTGCGTCATCGAGCGCAAGCCCGAGCTGATCTTCCTCGACGACTACCTGAAGCCCTCCGACAACGCGACCCACACCATCCCGTTCCTGCGCCGCTGCGGCTATGCGGGACCGATCATCGTCGTCAGCGGGCAAGTGGACCGGCTGCGCCGCGCCATGCTGGTCAAGGCCGGCGCCGTCGACGTCATCCACAAGGACGATCTCGATAGCGTGCGCATTGCCGAGGCGCTCGCGCGCGCGTCGGAGGCCGCAGGGGACCCGCCGCCGGCCCAGTAGCGGCCCGCGCCCCACTGCCCTGTCATTTTAGCAAAGCTCCCCCGTCGATTGCGGGCTTGTGCTGCCCGGCTCCGTGCGCGAGTTCAGGCAACAATAAGTTTACGGATCAACCTTGGGAGAAACGTCTATGCGATCAGTGCTGGCCAGTCTCATATCTGCCGCCTTGTGTCTCGGGTCCGGGGTGGCGCACGCGCAGATCTCCGGCGATGCCGTGAAGATCGGCGTGCTCAACGACCAATCGGGACTGTATGCGGACTTCGGCGGCACGGGTTCGGTGCTCGCCGCACGCATGGCCGCCGAGGATTTCGGCGGCACGGTCCTCGGCAAGCCTATCCAGATCCTTTCGGCCGATCACCAGAACAAGGTCGATCTGGCGTCCGCGACGGCGCGTCAGTGGATCGATGTCGAGGGCGTCGATGCCTTCGCCGACCTCACGAACTCGGCAGTTGCGCTCGCGATCCAGAACCTCACCAAGGAGCGCAATCGCATCGCGCTCTTTTCAGGCCCCGCAACGACCCGCCTCACCAATGAGGACTGCTCGCCCAATGGCTTCCATTGGACGTTCGATACGTACTCCCAGGCAATCGGCAGCGCGCGCGCCATTCTCCAGGAAGGCGGCAAGGAGTGGTTCCTCCTCGTCGCGGACTATGCTTTCGGCCACCAGATGGCCGCTGATCTGACGGCCGAGGTCACCTCGAAGGGCGGCAAGGTCGTCGGCCAGGTTCGCCATCCGACCGGCTCGAGCGATTTCTCATCGTTCCTGCTCCAGGCTCAGGGCTCGAAGGCGCCCATCATCGGTCTCGCCAACGGTGGGCTGGATACGGTCAACGCCGTGAAGCAGGCGAGCGAGTTCGGCATCACGGACGGTGGCCAGAAGCTCGTCGGGCTCGTGATCGTGATCACCGACGTTCACGCCATGGGCTTGAAGGGCGCGCGCGGTCTCATCGCGACGACCGCCTACTACTGGGACCGCGACGATGCGAGCCGCGCGTTCGCCAAGCGCTTCGAGGCTCAGACCAACCGCAAGCCCGGCATGGTCCAGGCCGGTGTCTATTCGTCGGTCATGCACTACCTTAAGGCCGTTCAGGCGGCCGGCACCGATGAGGCCAAGGCGGTTGCCGCGAAGATGCGGGAAATGCCGGTCGACGACTTCTTCGCCAAGGGCGCCAAGATCCGCGAGGACGGGCGGCTGATCCACGACATGTATCTCGTCGAGGTCAAGAGCGAGAAGGAGTCGAAGGGCCCGTGGGACTACTACAAGATCCTGCGCACCATTCCGGGCGATCAGGCGGCCCTGCCGCTTTCCGAGAGCAAGTGCCCGCTCGTGAAGAAGTAGAACTACCCCTTCTCCCCGTTCTTCGTCGCGCCAGAGGCGCGCTTCCAGCGCGACGAGAAGGTCGGGATGAGGGGCGGGAGCTCGTTGAAACGTCAGCGTATGCCGCCGCCCCTCACCCTAACCCTCTCCCCGCAGGCGGGGAGAGGGACGCGTAGCGCTGGCGGTCACAGCAATTTTCAGCCATAGCTGCGATCATCGGCGATCACCTTGCCATCGTTCGGCAGCGTGCCCGGAGCGACCAGCTCGACGCCCGCCTTGAGCTTCGTCGCCTGCTGCACAGCTTCGCCGACGCGTGCGGCCATCTCCGCATCCTGCGATGCGCTCTCCGCCTTGAACGTCATCACGTCCTGCTCGCCGGCGCGCGTCACGATGAGGCGCACGCGACCGAGCTCGGGAAAGCGCTTGGCAACCTCGGCCACCTGCTCGGGATGGACGAACATGCCCTTGATCTTCGTCGTCTGATCCGCGCGACCAAGCCAACCGCGAATGCGCATGTTCGTGCGTCCGCACGGCGAGCGGCCGGGCAGCACCGCGGAGAGGTCGCCAGTCGCAATGCGGATCATCGGGTAGTCGCGGTTGAAGGCGGTGACGACGACCTCGCCGACTTCGCCTTCCGGAACGGGATCGCCTGTGCCGGGACGCACGATTTCGACGATCACGCCTTCATCCACGATCATGCCTTCGACGGCGCCGTCGGGGCCGGGGCTTTCGTAGGCGATGTTGCCGACGTCGGCCGTCGCATAGGCCTGACAGACCGAGACGCCGCGCTTTGCATACTCCGCGCGCAGCGATGGAAAGAGTGCGCCGCCGGAGACGAGCGCGCGCTTGATGGAGGAGGCGTCCTTGCCGAGTTCTGCGGCCTTGTCGAGCAGGATCTTCAGGTAGTCGGGCACGCCGACATAGACGGTCGGCTTCAGGTGCTGAATGGCCTCGAGCTGCTGCTCGGTGTTACCGGGGCCAGCGGCGATGACGGTGCAGCCGAGCGCGCGGCCGCCGGCATCGAGGAGCCAGCCGCCGGGTGTGAGGTGATAGGCGAACGTGTTGTGGATGATGTCGCCGCGCCGGACGCCGGCGGCGAAGAGGGCGCGCGCTGAGCGCCACCAGTCGGCGCCGAGGCCTTCAGGCTCGAAGATCGGGCCGGGCGACATGAAAATGCGGCCGATCTCGCGGCCGCTCGCGACGTTGAAGCCGCCGAACGGCGGGCGTCCGACCTGCAGGCTGTGGAGCGCGCTCTTGCGCAAGATCGGAAGCTTGGCGAGCGCTGCGCGCGAGGTGAGCGCGGTGAGGTGGCTCGCCCAGCCGGGCGCGCCGGCAATGGCATTGCGCACGAGATCGGGCAGGAGCCCGAATTGCGAAGCCTCGCGCACCTCCGGCTCGCGCGTTTCCAGTTGATCCAGGAATTCATTGGCCACGGTGCGCTCCCCTTCGGCTGCGGCAATACGGTCGCCGAATTTGGCATGCCCGGCCTGCGATGGCGATGGTCCGAAGGATGAAGATGACCGCGGTCGGCACAGGCGGCAACCATTTGGCAACCGTTCCAATAGAACGCGCTCGGAACATCTCAAAAAAGGATTATCTTCCACCGCGAAAAGCGAGCGAGCCTTTTCACCTCTTGGCATCGTGTACGACGGCAGGTGATCGCCATGGATGGAACCATTCAGATCTTGTTCGCCGCATTGACGACGGGCAGCATTCTCGGCCCCGGCGGGGCCAACATTGCATCCCAGCCGAATGTGCTGGCATTGACGATGGTGCTGCTGCTGGCGGCATTTATGATGGCTGCGCTGGCCGCGTGGAAGGCTGCGACGGGTCCGGTGCGCCGTCCGCCGCCGCCCGGCCCGGCGCTGCCGAAGCTGCGCCGAAGCATGCATGGGCCCCGCGAGCGCCGCACCTGACGCCACGGCGTCGCGCATTGCCAAAAAATTATGCGGCCCGGAAGTCGTTCCGGGCCGCTGAGTTTTTGACTTC
>ERZ778022.2477-NODE-2477-length-19372-cov-4.241031_pt1 | contig 19372 bp, 19 predicted proteins | sample MGYA00375752_ERZ778022 | MGnify/ENA primary metagenome ERZ778022 (study PRJEB29350, sample SAMN05389826) | bioreactor metagenome | isolation source: Thiocyanate bioreactor | place: South Africa: University of Cape Town | collected 2014-04-04 ... | reverse complement strand
CGAATGCCGCTGGCAGAAATCGCAGGAACAAGTGTGCGGATTGCCCGGCTGGCCTTTTGCAGTAAAACGGATATGGCCGCACAGGCACCCACCCTCGTGTGTTTCGCTCATCGACATCCTCGAAGCCATTGGTTCACGCGCCGAGGCTGGCATGGTCAAAGCGTGGCAGCAAGCTTGAAACGGTTGTGTTACGGTGCTTCCGGCGGCGGATTCCCGCAGGCGACAGCGCCTTTTCCTTTGCAAAAGGCGTCGGCCAGCCGTAGAAGGCGTCTCACAACAGCAGGAGTTTCACATGCGGCCTTCAGGCAGAAAAACGGACCAGATGCGCAAGGTTTCCTTCGAGCGCGGTTTTTCCAAACATGCGGAGGGTTCCTGTCTCGTCAAGTTCGGCGACACCCATGTGCTGTGCACCGCAAGTCTTGAGGACAAGACGCCGCCGTGGCTGCGCAACAGCGGCAAGGGCTGGGTAACGGCCGAATACGGCATGCTGCCGCGCGCCACCGGCGAACGCATGAAGCGCGAAGCCGCCACCGGCAAGCAGGGCGGCCGCACCCAGGAAATCCAGCGGCTGATCGGCCGCTCACTGCGCGCCATCGTCGATCTCGAAGCGCTGGGCGAACGACAGATCACCATCGACTGCGACGTCATCCAGGCCGATGGCGGCACCCGCACCGCCTCGATCACCGGGGCATGGATTGCCCTCTACGACTGCCTGAAGTGGATGGAAGGCCGCAACATGGTGAAGGTCGAGCGTGTCCTGAAGGATCACGTCGCCGCCATTTCTTGCGGTATCTTCGCCAACCAGCCGGTCATCGACCTCGACTATCTGGAAGACTCGGCCGCCGAGACCGACGCCAACTTCGTCATGACCGGCACCGGCGGCATCGTCGAGATCCAGGGCACGGCCGAAGGCAAGCCGTTCACGGAAGAGGAATTCTCGACGCTGATGCAGCTTGCCCGCAACGGCATCGCCGAACTGGTGACGCTGCAGAAGCAAGCGGTGGCGTGAGGAAGAAACGGGCGTAACGCCATGAGCCAGCCGTTGATCGAAGCCATGCTCGAGACCGCGCTTTATGCGCCGGACCTGGATGCGGCGGAGCGATTTTACGGCGGCATTCTCCGCCTTGAGACGATCGTCCGCGTCGGCAACCGGCATGTGTTTTATCGCTGCGGTTCCGGCGTGCTTTTGATCTTCAACCCGCTGGAAACGGTAAAGCCGCCGGAAGACGGCGCCGCCCTGCCGGTCCCGCCGCACGGCACGAGCGGCGCAGGCCACGCCTGCTTCCGGCTGGCAGCGGAGAATTTCACGGCGATGATCGCAGCGCTGAAAACTGCCGGCGTCGCCATCGAAGCGGATTTTACCTGGCCGAATGGCGGCCGTTCCATCTATTTCCGCGACCCGGCCGGCAACAGCCTGGAATGCGCCGAGGCCCGCATCTGGGGAATCGAATAGGAAAGACCATGCGCAAGCTCGATACCAAGACCATCGTCGTCGCCAGCCACAATGCCGGCAAGATCCGCGAAATCGCCGACCTCATCGGCCCCTTCGGCTTTTCCGCCAAGTCTGCGGCGGAACTGAAGTTCGAAGAGCCTGACGAAACCGGCACGACCTTCGAAGAAAATGCCGCCATCAAGGCGCTGGCCTCGGCCAAGGCGGCCGGCCTTCCGGCGCTTTCGGACGATTCCGGCATCGTCATCGATGCGTTGGGTGGTGCGCCCGGTGTCTACACCGCCAACTGGGCCGAACGCGAGGACGGCAGCCGCGATTTCGCCATGGCGATGGAAAAGGTGGAGACAGCGCTGCAGAAAGCCGGCGCCACGCATTTCGAAAGCCGCACCGCCCGTTTCGTCAGCGTGCTCTGCCTCGCCTGGCCGGACGGTCATGTCGAGATGTTCCGCGGCGAAGTGGAAGGCCATGTCGTCTGGCCGCCGCGCGGCACGCAGGGTTTTGGCTACGATCCGGTGTTCCAGCCCGTCGGCTACGATCTCACCTTCGGGGAAATGAGCGCCGAAGAAAAGCACGGCTGGAAACCCGGCGATGCCCAGGCGCTGTCGCACCGCGCCCGAGCCTTCAAGCTTTTTGTCGAGACCTGCCTTGAAGCCTGATCAGCCTTCCATCGGTTATGGCGGCCTGTTGCCCGATACCGGCGAGCCCGGTTTCGGCGTCTATGTGCATTGGCCCTTCTGTGCCGCCAAATGTCCCTATTGCGATTTCAACAGCCATGTGCGCCACCAGCCGGTGGACCAGCCGCGTTTTGCCGCCGCCTTCCTGCGCGAGATGGAGTGGATGCGCAAGCTCAGCGGCCCGAAGACGGTGACCAGCATCTTCCTCGGCGGCGGTACGCCGTCGCTGATGGCGCCGGAGACGGTCGACGCGATCCTCAACGGCATCGCCCGCCACTGGCATGTGCCTGACGGCATAGAGATCACCATGGAGGCGAACCCCTCCAGCGTGGAAGCCGAGCGCTTCCGCGGCTACCGCGCCGCCGGCGTCAACCGCGTCTCGCTCGGCGTGCAGGCGCTGAACGACCGGGACCTGAAATTCCTCGGCCGGCTGCATGACGTCGCCGACGCGCTGAAGGCCATCCGCCTTGCGCGCGACATCTTCCCGCGCATGTCCTTCGACCTCATCTATGCCCGCCCGAACCAGACGGTGGAGGAATGGGACCGGGAGTTGAAGGAAGCCGTGTCCTATGCGGTCGACCACCTCTCGCTCTACCAGCTCACCATCGAGGAGGACACGCCCTTCTACGGCCTGCACAAGGCCGGCAAGCTGGTCGTGCCGGACGGCGAGCAGTCCGCCGTGCTCTACGAGGCGACGCAGGAGATCACCGAGCGCGAGGGCATGCCGGCCTACGAGGTCTCCAACCATGCAAGGCCCGGTTCGGAAAGCCGCCACAACCTGACCTACTGGCGCTATGGCGACTATGTCGGCATCGGCCCCGGCGCCCATGGCCGCCTGACGACGGGCGGCGCGAAGATCGCCACCGCGACGGAGCGCAAGCCCGAGGGCTGGCTGGCGCTTGTCGAGGCCGAGGGCCATGGCATGGTCGAACAGGAACTGCTGGAGCGTGAGGCGCAGGCGGACGAATTGCTGCTGATGGGGTTGCGCCTGAAGGAAGGCATCGACCTTGCCCGCTGGCAGACCCTTTCCGGGCGCGACCCGGATCCGGACCGCGAGCAGTTCCTCATCGAGCACGGCTTCATCGAGCGGCTCGGCAATTCGCGCCTGCGCTGCACGCCCGCCGGCATGCTGATCCTCGACGCCGTCGTCGCCGACCTCGCCTGCTGAAGACGAAAGGGGACTTTAGGCCCTTCAGACTGCTGACAAAGCGTAAGAACCTTTCTTTCGTCATGCTCGGGCCTGCCCCGAGCATCTGCGGCGCTTCGATTTTTCAATGCACCAGCAGATCCTCGGGACAGGCCGGAGGATGACGACAGTGGCGAGAGCGAGATTCTTCAACAAGCTGAAGGGGCCTTATGGCCCCTTCTTTATTCGTTGATCAGCCGTTTCAAGAGCTCGATCTCGTGGCTGAGCTTGGTGTCACCCGAGATCAACTCCTCGATCTTGCGCACGGCATGCAGCACGGTCGTGTGGTCGCGTCCGCCGAAGCGGCGGCCGATTTCCGGGAAGGAGCGCGGCGTCAGGGTCTTCGACAGGTACATGGCGATCTGGCGCGGCTTGACGATGACGCGCGTGCGGCGGTTCGAGACCAGCTCCTGGCGCGAAACGTTGTAGTGCTTGGCGACGACGCGCTGGATGTCCTCGATGCGCACGCGGCGCGGCTCGCCGGCGGCGACCAGATGGCCGAGCAGTTCGTCGACGCGCTCGATCGTCAGGTTCGGCTCGAAGGAGCGGCGGAAGAGCAACTGGTTGAAGGCCCCCTCCAGCTCGCGGCCGCTTGCCGTGATGTTGCGGGCGACATGGCTGAGGATCTCGACCGGAATGTCGAGCGAGGCGTCTTCCTGCTGCGCGACGGCAAGGCGGCGCTTCAGGATCTCGAGGCGCATCTCGTAGTCCGGCGCCTCCATCTCGATGGCGACACCGCCCTGCAGGCGCGAGCGGACGCGCGGATCGAGCGATTCCAGCTCCCAGGGTGCGCGGTCGGCGGCGACCACGACCTGCCGTGCGGAATCGAGCAGCATGTTCAGCAGGTGGCAGAACTCGTTCTGGATCGAGTTGCCCTGCAGGAACTGCATGTCGTCGATGATCAGGAGATCGATGTTGCGCAGCGTTTCCTTGAGGGAGAGCGCATCGTTGTCGCGGATCGCGGTGGCGAAGCGCCACATGAAATATTCCGCCGTCAGGTAGACGACGCGCGGGTTGCGGGCGCTCGAAAGGGCCCCAAGCGCGATCGCCTGGAGAAGATGCGTCTTGCCGAGCCCGACGCTGGAATGGACGAAGAGCGGGTTGAAGCGCACGGCACCGGCACCGGCTTCGGCGATGGTGCGGGCGGCGGCAAGGGCGACGCGGTTCGACGTGCCCTCGACGAAGGCATCGAACGTGTAGCGCTGGTCGAGCGGCGAGCCGAAGAGCGGGCCCGAATGCTGGGCGCGCGGCTGGGCCGAGGCGGCCACCGATGCGGCGGCATTGGCCACGGGCTGCGGACCGGCGGAGGCGCGGCGCGGCTGGGCCTGCGGGGCGGGCTGCTCGGCGACGGCGGCTTCGTCGGCGGCGCCGGCGCGAACGCCCCGGGTGGCGGTGCGCACCAGGATCTCCACCTTGAGGATCTCGGCATCCTCCTGCTGGAAGAGACTGGTGATGAGATCGAGATACCGGTTGTTGATCCAGGATTTCAGGAAGGTCGTGGGCACCGAAAGGCGCACGACGCTCTTGGAGACCGAGTGGACCTTCAGACGACCGAACCAGCTCGCGAAGACGTCCGGACCGACCTGCGCCTTCAGGCGCGCACTGACCCGTTCGAAAAGCGCGTCATGCTTCATATCGGATGGAACCCCCGCCGCCTCTTGTGCCCCTTCTTGCGGGAGCGCCTGTCTTGTATTTTCCCCATTTGCGAATGCACCAGCCGTCCTGGCCGTATTCATCTGCATCTTGCCGCCTTTCATGCTCAATTCGCCACGCCGGCATCGCTGCCGGCGCCTTCCATGTTTGCCATCACCCGGCCGCGCCGAGCCATAGCCCGGTCCGGGATCTGGTGCCCCAAACGGCGCCGGCCCCCACTTCCGGCACAGTTCCTGTTCTCCAAACACAAGTCGGATCCAAACGATCGGGCGTCATGCCCTGCCGGATAGTCCCGTTTGTGGCCACGCCGCCCGCTCCCTCGTCGAGCGTCCGGCGGGCATGCTCCTCATCATCCGGCCGCCCTCACGGCCCCGCAACCGGCGCAACCGATGGTCGCAAAAACTCTTGCCAGTGTGCCGCTGGGCACCTGGGGCAAGCGTTGCCGATTGGATGATTTTACGAAGCGGAGCCGCTCCGTCACAGAGGACAAACAACCGCCGCTGCCTCGTGAGACAGTCTTTGCCGACGATCGCTTCAAGGCTGTGTCCGTGCCCCCTGTGGAAAGCATTTAGGCAGGATCAGGCAGCAAGATCAATCACGAATTTTACGCAATATTAAGGGGCAGCCGTTGACTCGGAGGGGCGTTTTTGACTCGGAATCGCCGCTTCCCGGAGAATCCATTAGGAATCAATGGCTTTGTTTTCGGGTGCCTTTCGGGAGGGCCGCAAAACGAGAAAAATAAAAATTCGCTTGACTCAAATTGCTGTCAAACTCTGTCCACGAAAGGGTGGCCCAGGGATGACAACCTCCCGCAAGTAACTGAATTTAAACGATTTTTGTCGTCACGCTTTTGCCATGATCGAGCCTTGCGGTTTAGCAATAGCAGGGGCGGAAAAGCAAAGAAAAAGCCCGGTGCAAGCACCGGGCCTTACTCAAATTGCATAGCTCTTTCGGGCTAATCAGGCCGTCATCGCCTTGACGCGGCCGGCAAGGCGCGAAACCTTGCGGGAAGCCGTGTTGGAATGAAGGACGCCCTTGGTGGCGGCACGCATCAGTTCCGGCTGGGCGGCCTTCAGGGCCGCGGCTGCGACAGCCTGATCGCCCGAGGCGATCGCCTCTTCGACCTTGCGGATGAAGTTGCGGACGCGCGAACGGCGCGACTTGTTGACTGCGGTGCGCGCGGCGATCTTGCGGGTCGCCTTCTTAGCCGAGGTTGTATTGGCCATGTATGCCTCTCTTCAGAAATCTGACACAAACTCCACCCTCGCCGTGCCGGGTCACTGCGACCTGTCATCAAAGCAATTCGGGAGCAATATCGGAAAACCTTGGAGTGCGGCTTTCCAAACTGTGGGCGGCGTATAGCCGGAAACCGCGATGGCGTCAACGCGGATTCTGCAAGAAACGCCGCGCGAAAGCGTGTCGCGACCCTTCGGATCGGCCGGCCACGCCTTCGCACTCCGATTCCCGCATGCCGCCCGGCGAAAGCGCCCCGCCTAGCGATGGCGGAAGGCGGGCTTGCGCTTCTCGATGAAGGCCGTCATGCCCTCCTTCTGGTCTTCCGTGGCGAAGAGCGCGTGGAACAGCCGGCGCTCGGCGCGCATGCCTTCCGACAGCACCGTCTCGTAGGCGCGGTTCACCGCCTCCTTGGCCATGATGGTCGAAGGCAGGGAGAAGCCGGCGATCTTCTCGGCCGCCGCCAGAGCCTCCTCCAGCAGTTTTTCCGGCGCCACCACGCGGGCGACGAGGCCGGAGCGCTCGGCCTCCGCCGCGTCCATCATGCGGCCGGTGAGGATGAGGTCCATCGCCTTCGACTTGCCGATCGCCCGCGTCAGGCGCTGGGTGCCGCCCATGCCGGGGATGACACCAAGCGTGATCTCCGGCTGGCCGAACTTCGCCGTCTCGGACGCGATGATGAAATCGCACATCATGGCGACCTCGCAGCCGCCGCCGAGCGCAAAGCCGCTGACGGCCGCGATCATCGGCTTGCGGAAGGCGGCCACCTCGTCCCAGCCGGCGGCAAGGTCCTCGACCATGGCGTCGGCGAAGCCGTAGGGCTGCATCTCCTTGATGTCGGCCCCGGCGGCGAAGGCCTTCTCCGAGCCGGTGAGGACGACCGCGCCGATGCCGGCATCGGCCTCGAAGCCGGCGAGCACGCCCCTCAGCTCGTCGAGAAGCTGGCGGTTCAGCGCGTTCAGCGCCTGCGGCCGGTTGAGCGTGATGAGGCCGACGCGCCCGCGCGTCTCGACCAGCAGGGTTTCATGGGCCATGTTTCTCTCTCCTCTCAATTATTTCTGGCAGGCGGCGCAATGGAAGGTCGACCGGCCGCCCTGCACGATGCGGCCGATTGTGCCCGTGCAGCCCGGCGTGCGGCAAGGCTCCTTCTCGCGGTCGTAGACGGAAAAGGAGTGCTGGAAATAGCCAAGCGAGCCATCGGCGCGGATATGGTCGCGCAGGGTCGAGCCGCCGGCCTCGATGGCATCGGCAATGACCTGGCGGATCGCCTCGGTCAGGAGGACGAGTTCCTTCTTCGGCTTGCCGGCCGCCGTCACCAGCGTTCCGGCCAGCCGCTCCGGCGAAAGATGGGCGCGCCACAGCGCCTCGCAGACATAGATATTGCCGAGGCCGGCAATGTTCTTCTGGTCGAGCAGCGCCGCCTTCAGCGGTGTCTGGCGACCGCGGAACTTTGCCGCGATATAATCGGCATCGAGCGTGTTGCCGGTCGGCTCCTCGCCGAGGTCGCGGAAGAAGGGGTGGGTGGCCAGATCCTCGCGGCGGGCGAGGTCCATGAAACCGAAGCGGCGCGGGTCGTTGTAGACGACGCGGCGCTCGCCGTCCGCCGTCTCCAGATGGAAGACGACATGGTCGTGGCGCGTATCCTTGCCGCGCGGCATATGGAAGTCGCCGGGCGTCTCCGCCTCCGGCGTGCCCTCCACCCGGAACGAGCCGGACATGCCGAGATGGGCGATCACCACGTCGCCGCCTTCGAGGTCGATCAAAAGATATTTGGCGCGGCGGCCGAGCGAGACGACGCGGCGACCTTGAAGCGCTTCGGAGAAGGCGGGCGGGAAGGGAAAGCGCAGGTCCGGGCGGCGCAGCTCGGCGCGGCGGATGCGCGCTCCCTCCATGACGGGCGCAAGGCCGCGCCTGACCGTTTCCACTTCCGGCAATTCCGGCATCCCGTTCTCCTTGAAGACGATTTAACCTTGAGCGCATTTGCCGCGGTCCGGCATTTCCCTCCCGGCCATCTATGTCCTATATACCCGGCGAAGCGTTCAGATAGCGCGGCCAAAGCCAATTCGCTATGGTCTTGGCAGCATTCAGGCTGCGACAGACCGGCCCATGGAGACGACGATGACCGAACAGCGCACATCCGCAGACGGCGGCATGGAAACCTCCTACGGCTTCCGCGAGGTTTCGCAGGGCGAAAAACAGGCGCTCGTCAACGACGTGTTCCACAAGGTCGCCAAGCGCTACGACATCATGAACGACGTCATGTCCGCCGGCCTCCACCGGGCCTGGAAGGATGCGATGATCGCCAGCCTCAACCCCCGCAAGGACGCATCCTACAAGGTGCTGGACGTCGCCGGCGGCACGGGCGACATCGCCTTCCGCATCGTGGAAGCATCCGACCGCCTCGCCCATGCGACCGTGCTCGACATCAACGGCTCGATGCTCGGCGTCGGCGCCGACCGGGCGGCGAAGAAGGGGCTTTCGGCCAATCTCGACTTCGTCGAGGCCAATGCCGAGGAACTGCCCTTCGAGGCCGGCACCTTCGACGCCTATACGATCGCCTTCGGCATCCGCAACGTGCCGCGCATCGACGTGGCGCTGTCCGAAGCCTACCGAGTGCTGAAGCGCGGCGGGCGGCTGCTCGTGCTGGAATTCTCCGAGGTGGAGATGCCGCTTCTCGACAGGTTTTATGACACCTGGTCGTTCAAGGCGATCCCGCAGTTTGGCAAGATGATCACGGGCGATGCCGAGCCCTACCAGTATCTCGTGGAATCGATCCGCAAGTTCCCCAACCAGGAGGACTTCGCGGCGATGATCCGCAAGGCCGGCTTCTCGCGCGTGTCCTACACCAATTATACCGGCGGCATCGCGGCGCTGCATTCGGGCTGGAAGCTCTGAGCATGATCCTCTTCCCGGCCAAGAACGGCCTTTCCGCATGAGCGTCATCGGCGCCTATCTTCGCCTCGCCCGCGTGGGCTGGGTCCTCGTGCGCGAGGGCGTGGTCTCCGCGCTGCCGACCGAGGGCATGCCGACGCTTGCCCGCACCGCCCATGCCTTTGCCGGCCTCTTCGAGCGGCGCAAGGCCGCAAAGGGCGGGCGAGGCGACAACCTTGCCCGCGCCATCGAGCGGCTCGGCCCCTCCTATGTGAAGATGGGCCAGTTCCTGGCGACCCGTCCCGACGTCGTCGGCGCGGAGATCGCCGTCGAGCTTTCGGCCCTGCAGGACCGCATGGCGACCTTCCCCAAGGAAGCGGCCGTCGCGACGGTGGAGGGCTCGCTCGGCCGGCCGCTCGGCGATCTCTATGTGAATTTCGGCGATCCGATCGCCGCCGCCTCCATCGCCCAGGTCCATCCCGCGACAGTGCGCGACGCGAATGGCGAGCGGAAGGTCGCGGTGAAGGTCATCCGTCCCGGCGTGCGCCAGCGTTTCGCCCACGACCTCGAAGCCATGTATGCGGCCTCGCGCCTTCAGGAAAAGATCCTGCCCAATACGCGACGGCTCAAGCCCGTCGAGGTGACGCGGACGCTGGAGCAGACGACCAAGGTCGAGATGGACCTCCGGCTGGAGGCCGCCGCGCTTTCCGAACTCGGCGAGAACACCAAGGACGATCCGGGCTTCCGCGTGCCGACGGTCGACTGGGAGCGCACCGGCCGCGACGTCGTCACCATGGAATGGATCGACGGCATCAAGATGTCCGACGTCGAGGGGCTGCGCGCCGCCGGCCACGACCTCGACAGGCTGGCGGACACGCTGATCCAGTCCTTCCTGCGCCACACGCTGCGCGACGGCTTCTTCCATGCCGACATGCACCAGGGCAATCTCTTCGTCGATCCCGAGGGCGTCATCGTCGCTGTCGACATGGGCATCGTCGGGCGGCTCGGCGGGAAGGAGCGCCGCTTCCTCGCGGAAATCCTCTACGGCTTCATCACGCGCGACTACCAGCGCGTCGCCGACGTGCATTTCGAGGCGGGCTACGTGCCCGCGCATCACGACACGGCGAGCTTCGCGCAGGCGATCCGCGCCATCGGCGAGCCGATCCACGGCCAGCCGGCCGAAACCATTTCCATGGCCAAGCTCCTGACACTGCTCTTCGAGGTGACGGAACTCTTCGACATGGAGACCCGCACCGAACTGGTCATGCTGCAGAAGACCATGGTGGTGGTGGAGGGCGTGTCGCGCACGCTGAACCCGCGCTTCAACATGTGGAAGTCTTCCGAGGGGGTCGTCGGCGACTGGATCCGCGACAATCTCGGCCCCAAGCGCCTGCTGGCGGACCTGCGCGAAGGCGCACACGCGGCCCTCAGGCTGGCGGAAGCGGCGCCCGAGATCGCCGCCAAGGCGGAGAAGTTCTCGCAGGACCTCACCGCCATGGCCGAGAAGGGCCTGCGCTTCGATGCGGAGACGGCGGAAGCCATCGGCCGCTCCGAGGCGCGGCACAGCCGCTCCGGCCGTCTCGCGCTCTGGGTGATCGCCGCCACGCTGATCTACATCGCCTGGAAGCTCAGCTAATCCAAGCCGGCCCAATTGCGGACGCGAAACCGCTTCGCGCCTGCGCTGGAATTGCGCGCCGCTTGACCGGCGCCGGGCCGGCGCTAGTCTCTCCTCCATGACAGACGAGCCGCTGAGCGCCACCGAACCGCAACCCTTCATCGAAAGGCTGCGCCGGCAGTTGCGCGGACTCTATTTCGGGCGCGACCGCGAGGCGATCCGCTTTCAGGTGGCGATGCTGTTCATCGATATTGCCATCCTCGCCTTCTTCGTGGCCGGCCCCTACCTTCGCACCGGCCCGGCCTATGTCATCGTCGACTATTTCATCGCGGCGATCATCGCCTTCGAACTCTCGGCACGGGCGCTGATCGCGCCGAACCTGCGCTACTGGCTGCTGCGGCCGATGACCTGGGTGGATATCGTCATCCTCGGCACGCTGCTCGTTCCGAGCCACCTCCACAATTTCGCGTTCCTGCGCGTCCTGCGCATCTGGGCGATCAGCCAGAGCAAGCTGGTGACGCTGATGCTGTACCGCACGGGCAATGGCGACAAGGAGGACATCATCCAGGCCTGCGCCAATTTCCTCGTCTTCCTCTTCCTCGTCGCCGGCTTCGTCTACAGCAACTTCTTCTACGGCGCGGAGGGCTTCGCCGGCTTCGTCGACGCGCTCTATTTCACGGTGGCGACCGTCACCACCACGGGCTTCGGCGATATCGTGCTGCCCGGCACGCTCGGCAAGCTCACCGCCATCGTCACCATGATCATCGGCATCTCGCTCTTCGTGCGGCTCGCGCAGGCGATCGTCAGGCCCTACAAGGTGACCTTCCCCTGCCCGCAATGCGGCCTTTCCCGCCACGATGCGGACGCCGTGCACTGCAAGGCCTGCGGCCATGTCCTCAACATTCCCGACGAAGGTGCCTGAGCCGAAACGGCTTGGAAAAGCGCTTTCAAAGGGATAGGAGGATTTGACGGCCTTCGGGCCTGCCATGCGCCTCACGAGGATCCGCCATGTCGCTTGCAGGAAAACGCATCCTCCTCGTCATCTCCGGCGGCATCGCCGCCTACAAGAGCCTTGAACTCATCCGGCGCCTTCGCGAACGCGGGGCGGAGGTGCGGCCGGTCATGACGGCGGGCGCGCGCGAATTCGTGACGCCGCTCGCCGTCGGCGCGCTCTCCTCGGGCCATGTCTATACCGATCTCTTCTCCCGCGAGGACGAGCAGGATGTCGGCCATATCCGCCTTGCGCGCGACTGCGACCTCATCGTCGTCGCGCCGGCGACCGCCGACCTGATGGCGAAGATGGCGAACGGCCTTGCCGACGACCTCGCCTCGACCGTGCTGCTCGCCACCGACCGGCCCGTCCTCGTCGCGCCCGCGATGAACCCGAAGATGTGGTCGCATGCCGCCACGCGCCGCAATGTCGAGACGCTGCGCCGCGACGGCCTCTCCTTCGTCGGCCCCAATGCCGGCGAGATGGCGGAAGGCGGCGAGGCGGGCCTCGGCCGCATGGCCGAGCCGCTGGAAATCGTCGCCGCGGCGGAAGACCTGCTCGACGGCGGCGGGAAGCCGCTCGCCGGCCGCACGGCCGTGGTGACGTCAGGCCCGACGCATGAGCCCATCGACCCGGTGCGCTACATCGCCAACCGCTCCTCCGGCCGGCAAGGCCACGCCATCGCCGCCGCCCTCGCTCGGCTCGGCGCGGACGTGACGCTCGTCTCCGGTCCGGTGACGCTGCCGGACCCACGTGGCGTGAAAGTGATCAGGGTCGAGCGGGCGGAGGAGATGCTTGCAGCCGTTCTCGGCGCGCTGCCGGCGGATATCGCCGTCATGGTCGCCGCCGTCGCGGACTGGCGGGTGGCGAGGGAGAATACCGAGAAGATCAAGAAGAAGCCGGGCGAAGGCCCGCCGCCGCTGATGCTCGCGGAAAACCCGGACATCCTGAAGACGGTCGGCCACCATGAAAAGCGTCCCAAGGTCGTCGTCGGTTTTGCCGCCGAGACGCAGGATGTCGAGAACAACGGCCGGGTGAAGCTCCGGAAGAAGGGCGCGGACCTCATCGTCGCCAACGACGTCTCGCCCGAGACCGGCATCATGGGCGGCACGCGCAACAGCGTGAAGCTGATCACCGCGGCCGGCATCGAGGAATGGCCGGACCTTTCCAAGGACGAGGTCGCCGGGCGCCTTGCCGGCTGGATCGCCGAACGGCTCAGCTGACGAGGGCGAGCCCTGCATCCATCGTGCTCGACGGCCGGCCGGCGGGCGAGAAGATGCGCACGTCCACCCCGTTCTCCCCTAGCACGACGGCGCTGCCGTCGGGGATTTCCACCCAGGCTTCCGTGTCGTCGTTCAGCGGCTCGGAGACGAGGCAGTAACCGCCCGTCTCGCCCATCGGGGCGGCGTAGAGCGTGGGGGCCGCATAATCCGTCGCGTAGCGCACGGCATAGAGCTGCCTGCCGTCGGAGAAGGCCGCCGTGAAGCGGACCAGCACCTTGCGCTCCAGATGCGCGGCCAGGCGCTCGACGAAGGCGATGGCCTCGGCCATGGCGCCGAGCGGATCGCGCTCCAGACCGAATTGCAGCGCCAGCAGGAAGAGGAGCTCCGAATCCGTCGAGCCGGTGCGGGCATTGTAGAGGTCGTTGTCCAGCATGGTCTCGAGCGGGCGGCGCAGGTGCTCGAAATCGGCGATCTGGCCATTGTGCATGAAGGTCCAGATGCCGTGGACGAAGGGATGGCAATTGTCGCGCCGCGTGCCGCCGCCGGTCGAGGCGCGCACATGGGCGAGGAAGAGCGGCGAGCGGACCTGCCGGGCGATGCTCCTGAGGTTGCAGTCCGACCAGGCAGGCAGGATATCGCGGTAGCGGCCGGGCTCCGGGCGGTCGCCGTACCAGGCGATACCGAAGCCGTCGCCGTTGGTGGCCGTCTTGGCGCGGGTGGCACAGTGGGACTGCTCGATCAGCGAATGGGCGGGCGAGGACACCAGTTCCTCGAGAAAAAGCGGCTCTCCGCGATAGGCTGCCCAACGGCACATGATGCTATTCCCGCTCTGAAAGGACCGGCGCGACCCGCCGCCGGACACGATGCATTAACCATGGCATGGGCCGGATTCTCGGTGAAAATGGGTAAAAATGCGTTAACGAATGTAAACGAGTGAAGCGCATTGACGCGGGACGGCAGGCCTCTATCCTTTCGCCGATGTCTCGCGGCGGGAGGAAATCCATGCGGATCGACGGGCAATGCCATTGCGGCTTCGTGACCTATGAGGCGGAGATCGACCCGGGCGAGATCCTGATCTGCCATTGCACGGATTGCCAGCGGCTGACCGGCTCGCCCTTTCGCGTCACCGCCATCGTGCCCGAAACGGCCGTGCGGCTCACCGGCAACCCGCCGAAGCTCTACACCAAGACCGCCGAGAACGGCCGGCGGCGGCTGCAATATTTCTGCCCGGAATGCGGCTCGCCGCTCTTCACCACCGGCACCGGCGAGGACGCGAAGACCTGGGGCATCCGCTGGGGCAGCATCAACCAGCGCGCCGGGCTGAAGCCGACACGGCAGTTCTGGTGCAGGTCCGCCGCGGATTGGGTCGGCGGGACCGCGGCGCTTCCCGGCGTGCCGGGGGACTGAGCCGTGGCGGCCGGGCGCTTCCAGCTTTTCAGCACAAGCATTGCCGGCATCGAGGCCGTCTTCGCCGACAGCCGGCATTCCTTCGCCCGCCACAGCCATGACGCCTATGGCGTCGGCGTCATCGAGCGGGGCGCGCAAAGATCGGCGAGCGGGCGCGGCATGGTCGAGGCCGGGGCCGGCCATACGATCACCGTCAATCCCGGCGAGGTGCATGACGGGGCGCCGATCGGCGATGCGCCGCGCGCCTGGCGCATGCTCTACATGCAGCCCGCCATCGTCACGGCCGCGGCAGTGGACATTTTCGAAGGCCGCCCGCGCGAGGAATTCCACGCGCCGGTGCTGGCGGACGAGCGGATCGCCGGGCTCGTCTCGACAACGCTCGCCGCGCTGATCGATCGCGCCGCCGCGCCCCTTGCGGCGGAAGAGCGGCTTTTCCTGCTGCTCGCCGCGCTCCTGCGGGAGGAGACGCCCCGCCCCGACGGCATGGCCCTGCCGGCCGTGGCCCGCGCCCGCGAACGGCTCGACAACGACCCGGCCGCCGCCGTCAGCCTCGAAACGCTTGCCGCCGGATGCGGCATCGGGCGCTTCCGGCTGGTGCGCGATTTCGCCCGCGCGACGGGCCTGACGCCCCATGCCTACCAGCTCCAGCGGCGCACCGAGCTTGCCCGCCGGCTGGTCGCCGCCGGCACGCCGCTTGCCGAGGCGGCAATGGACGCGGGCTTTGCCGACCAGAGCCACATGACGCGCAACTTCACGCAGCGCTACGGCTATACGCCAGGCGCCCTGCGCGCCGCCCGCGCCTGACCGCCCGCAATTTCATTCAAGACCGGGGCCCGGCCTCCGGTGTCTCCTGCCGCTTCCAAGCCGCATGGAGCCCGTCATGACCGCTGAATTCCTGATCACCTCGCTCGTCGTCATCCTGCTTCCGGGCACGGGGGTGATCTATACGCTGGCGCTCGGCATCAGCGGCGGCCTGCGCGCCGGCCTGCTCGCCGCCTTCGGCTGCACGCTCGGCATCGTGCCGCATATCCTCGCCAGCGTCGCCGGCCTTGCCGCCGTACTGCATGCGAGCGCCCTCGCCTTCGAGGTGCTGCGCACTATCGGCGTCGCCTACCTGCTCTTCATCGCCTGGAGCCTGCTGAAGGAGAGCGGGACGCTCGATCCCGGAAAGGAGCCGGTGGAAAAGGCGCTGCGCATCGTGCGCAAGGCCATTCTCACGAACATCCTCAATCCGAAGCTCTCGCTGTTCTTCCTCGCCTTCCTGCCGCAGTTCGTTCCCGCGAATGCGGCCGGCGCCACCGCGCGGATGCTTCTTCTCGGCGGCGTCTTCATGGGGCTGACCTTCCTCGTCTTCGCCGTCTATGCCGCGCTTGCGGCCGGCCTGCGCGAGCAGGTGCTGAGCCGGCCAAGGATCATGGCCTGGACGCAGCGGGGCTTTGCGGCCGCCCTCGGCGTGATGGGCCTCAGGCTCGCGCTGGCGGACCGCTGAGGATCAGGTCCAGAGCGCATGGAAATGATGGAGCGGCCCGTGGCCTGAGCCGACCGACAGCGCATCCGAAGACCGCACCGCGCCGGCGATGAAGCTCTTCGCCGCCGCGACTGCATCGGCAAGCGGCCTGCCCTTGCCGAGTTCGGCGGCGATGGCGCTCGACAATGAGCAGCCGGTGCCGTGGGTGTTGCGCGTCAGCACCCGCACGCCCTCGTACCAACGCAGCCCGCCCGGCGTCGCCAGCACGTCCGGGCTTTCGCCGCCCGGCAGGTGCCCGCCCTTCAGCAGCACCGCTTTCGGGCCGAGCGCAAGCAGGCGCGTCGCCTGCCCTTCCATGGCGGCCCGGTCGGCGGCCTCGGGCTCCCCGAGGAGCGCTGCCGCCTCCGGCAGGTTCGGCGTCAGCACCGTCGCGAGCGGCAGGAGGCGGCGGGCCAGCGCCGCGACGGCCGCCTCGGCCAGCAAGGAAGCCCCGCCCTTGGCGACCATGACCGGATCGAGCACGACGGGCGTGCCACGATGGGGGAGAAGCGCATCCGCCACCGCCCCGGCGATCTCCGCCGAGGCGATCATGCCGATCTTCACGGCATCGACACGGATATCGCCGAACACATCCGCAATCTGCGCCGCGACGAAGGCGGGCGGCACGCGATGCACGCCGGAGACGCCTTGCGTGTTCTGTGCCGTCAGCGCGGTCAGCACGGCCATGCCGTAGGTGCCGCGGGCGGCGAAGGTCTTGAGATCGGCCTGGATGCCGGCGCCGCCCGACGGATCGGAGCCCGCGATCGAGAGAATATTTGCGATGGCCATTTCGCCTCCTTGGGGCGAAGGCGGTCTTCGGGCAGCGGAATTGAGGCCCGTTCGACTCCCTCCGCCGGCATGATCCGGTTCAGGTTCAAAGGGTGCTTCTCAGCCCGCCTTCCGGCGGACGCCCCTGTCTCGGGATGGTTGTCGCAAATGAGGAGGCGCGTGTCACGTCGAAAGTGAGGGAGAGCGGCCCTCCTCATCCTCAACCTTCCCCGCACGTGGCAGGGCTATTGTATATGGAACTCGACGCTACCGCTCTTCCCTTCTCCCCTCGGGAACAAGCTGGCCCGAAGGATCGGATGAGGGGGGGCACAGAGAGCCTTTTCTTTCTGCCTTCGGCATCCCCCTCATCCGCCTGCCGGCACCTTCTCCCCGCTGGGGAGAAGGGGAACGCGGCAACGGTTTCCTTCCACATGCGATGGTGACCCCGCCTGCGGGGAGAAGGTGGCCGGCAGGTCGGATGAGGGGCTGCCTCGCCCGTCACGCCTTGGTGACGTGATACTCCTTGATAGCGACCATCCTGATCGCCGGATAGCGCTCCGCCTCGTAGCGCAGAGAGAAGGCGTCCTGCGCCAGGAACACCGGGTCGCCGTCGAGGTCGCGGGCGATATCGCCGCGGCGCTGGGTGACGAACTTGTCGAGCTCTGCCGCGCTGTCGGAAGAAATCCAGCGGCAGACGGAGAAGCGCGACATCTCGAAGGAGACCGGCAGGCCGTATTCCGCCGAAAGCCGCTCCTTCAGCACGTCGAGCTGAAGCGCGCCGACGACGCCGACGATGGCGGGCGAGCCGTCTTCCGGCGAGAAGAGCTGCACGACGCCTTCCTCGGCCATCTGCTGGAGCGCTTCCTTCAGTTTCTTGGCCTTCATGGCGTCTTCCAGCCGCACGCGGCGCAGGATTTCCGGCGCGAAGTTCGGCACGCCCTCGAAGACCAGCGCCTCGCCTTCCGTCAGCGTATCGCCGATGCGCAGCGTCCCGTGGTTGGGGATGCCCACCACGTCGCCGGCATAGGCCGTATCGGCAAGCTGGCGCTGCGAGGCGAAGAAGAACTGCGGGGCCGAGAGGCCGATGGTCTTGCCCGTGCGAGCAAGGCGCACCTTCATGCCGCGCTCCAGCATGCCGGAGCAGACGCGGGCAAAGGCGATGCGGTCGCGGTGGTTGGGGTCCATGTTGGCCTGGATCTTGAAGACGAAGGCCGTCATCCTGTCCTCGGAGGCGTGGACCTTGCGCACATCCGCCACCTGGTCGCGCGGCGGCGGCGCGAAGGCGCCAAGCGCGTTGATGAGGTCGCGCACGCCGAAATTGCGGAGCGCCGAGCCGAAGAAGACCGGCGTCAGGTGCCCTTCGAGGAAGGCCTCGCGGTCGAACGGGCGGCAGGCCTCGCGGGCAAGCTCCATCTCCTCGATGAAGGCATCCCGCTCGTTTTCCGGCAGGTGCTTCGCCACCTCGGCGGCGTCGTCCATCTTCACCGGCTGGACCTGCGTGTCCGAGCCGCGGAAGGTGCGATCGGCGAGGTGATAGGAGCCGCAGAAGGTCTTCGAGCGGCCGACCGGCCAGGTGACCGGGGCGGTGTCGAGCGCGAGCTTTTCCTCCACCTCGTCGAGGATCTCGAACGGATCGCGGCTCTCGCGGTCCATCTTGTTGACGAAGGTGATGATCGGAATGTCGCGCAGGCGGCAGACCTCGAAGAGCTTCAGCGTGCGTGGCTCGATGCCCTTGGCGGCGTCGATGACCATGACGGCGGCATCGACCGCCGTCAGCGTGCGATAGGTGTCGTCGGCGAAGTCCTCGTGGCCGGGCGTATCGAGAATGTTGAAGACGTTGCCGTCATATTCGAAGGTCATCACCGAGGTCACGACCGAGATGCCGCGCTCGCGCTCGATCTTCATCCAGTCCGAGCGGGTCTGGATGCGGTCCTTCTTCGCCTTCACCTCGCCGGCGAGCTGGATGGCGCCGCCGAAGAGGAGGAGTTTTTCGGTGAGGGTGGTTTTACCGGCGTCCGGGTGCGCGATGATCGCGAAGGTGCGGCGGCGGGAGACCGCCTCGGCAAGGGTTTCGGCCATTTTCTGCAATATCCTGTGAGTTGCCGGGGTCTTTACAGGCTCCGCCGAAAAAGCGCAATTGACGAGGCGCGCCGCGCGCCGGCTTATGGGCGCATGACCGCGCCCGCCCCCCCCCAGCCCACGCTTTCCCTCATCCGCCTGCCGCATGGCGACGGCATAGAGCTTCCCGCCTACGAGACTTCAGGCGCCGCCGGCATGGACCTTCGCGCCGCCGTGGTGGCGGATGCGCCGCTCACGCTGGAGCCCGGAAAACGCGCGCTGGTGCCGACCGGCTTCGTCTTCGAGATCCCGCATGGCTACGAGGGCCAGATCCGGCCGCGCTCCGGCCTTGCCTTCAAGCACGGCATCACCTGCCTCAACACGCCCGGCACCGTCGACAGTGACTATCGCGGCGAGGTGAAGGTGCTGCTCGTCAATCTCGGCGAGGAGGCCTTCGTCATCGAGCGCGGCATGCGCATCGCCCAGATGGTGATCGCCCCCGTGACGCAGGTCGCGGTGCGTGAGGCGACGGAAGCGAGCGAGACCACGCGCGGCGCGGGCGGCTTCGGCTCGACCGGCGTCCGCTGAGGCGATGCCCGGCCGTCGAGGTCTTTCCTTCCGTTCCGGCCCCCTCGCCGACCCAGTCACATGGCGCGCGGTCACCGGCCTGCTGGAAGACGTCTTCGAAATCGACGTGACCGTGCTCGACCAGTTCGGCGGGCCGGATCCAACCGGC
>ERZ778022.2476-NODE-2476-length-19378-cov-5.665890_pt1 | contig 19378 bp, 9 predicted proteins | sample MGYA00375752_ERZ778022 | MGnify/ENA primary metagenome ERZ778022 (study PRJEB29350, sample SAMN05389826) | bioreactor metagenome | isolation source: Thiocyanate bioreactor | place: South Africa: University of Cape Town | collected 2014-04-04 ... | reverse complement strand
AGGGGAGAGGCGGACGTGCAGCAATAAAAAAACAATAAAAATCAATGTGTATCCACAAACGCGTCGGGTAAACCGCCCTCTGGCACGGGTATCTACACGTTGCCGATGGGCGTTGTTTTGCGCGCCGTGCCGCGCACTGCATTTATTTGTGTTGCGGAGGGGTGTGCTACGTGTTAGATGGTTGAATGTCAGCTCCGCAGACATGAGTAGACATGGAGTAGACATGCAAGTACAACGGATGGTTGAATGTCAGCACCGCAGACGCGACTAGGAGAGAAGAGAGAATGCATACAGTGATATTTCATATGAGTGGTGGCACGCCCCGCAGCGTATGACGTAGAAAACAGGTGTTTATGCTGGTTTGGTGTGAATGGTTGTGAGATTTTTGTGGGAGGTTTGAATTTACGGCCGCAGTACGCCTAGTAGTGGACCTAGTCCTACCGGTACTCGAGGCCTACTGTACGACCGCAAGATTCAAAGCACGCGGCTGCTGTCGAGTGGCCATGGAGGAGGCAACGACACCCGTCACGGCAGAGGCGGCGGCAACGGCACGCCTGCTGGCACTGCTGGAGGCACCATGGGCGGCAGAGCCACCCGCCACCGCGGCGGCTGCCGCAAGCAGTCTCTCGGCGGAGGTGCTAACAACTGAGCCGCCGCCGTCGCCACCGACACCGCCGCCACGGTCGCCACCGACACCGCCGCCACAGTCGCCGACTGCAGTGGCGCCAGCTGTGTTGAGCCACGCCGGCACAGACGCTGCCGTGGCGGCATTGCCGCCCACCACGCTCACCAGCAGTGGCACGCCGACGCCGCCGCCGAGGTCGCCGACGCCGCCGCCAAGGCCGCTGTCGCTGCTGCGCGACGACCAACCAGCAGCTGCGTCGGAGCCGAGTGGCGCTATTGTTGAGGCGCCACGGGTTGCGCCGCCACCGCCACCACCACCATCGCATCCGGCGCGTCCGCCCGTCCCACCGCCAGTAGTGCTGCCGACAAGCGCGACAACGCCGCCAACCAGCCTCCCCTCCACCACCAGCGCCGCCGGTGGGAGCGGCGGCAGCGGCCCGATTACGTCGCCTGCTGGTGCCGCCAGCAGCAGGCGACGCGCCTTTGGCGGTGGCGGCGGTGGCGGCGCTGCTACAACCGCAGCAGCAGCAGCCGCAACAACTGGGGTTGGCACGGCGTTGCGCCTGCCGCCCGTCATGCCGGTAGGTGACGTGCTGCACGCGCTGCGGGCGGCGGGCATGGACCCCGACTGCCGGCGCGTGCGGCGCGCGTTGGATGCGTTGCTGGCGGTGGCAGGGAAGCCGGAGGCAGGGGGGCAGCTGGATGTGGCAACGGCGCTGCGTGACGCGCCAGACAATATTGTGACCAAGGCACTAGCTGGCACCGCTGCCGTGCCGCGGTGGGCGGCGTTCAGTGCCACCGTGGCGGCGCTGGTGGACGACGTGCGGCGCGACGTGACGAGTGGCGCGCCCGCTGACTACATCCCCATCCTGGCCACCGCCGACCCAGAGTGGTTTGCTGTCTCCATCTGCACCGTGGACGGGCAGCAGTGCAGCGTGGGCGACGTGGGCGTGCCGTTCTCCATCCAGTCGTGCACCAAGCCGCTCATGTACGCCACCGCGGTGGAGGACCGCGGCCTGGACGCGGTGCACCGCACCGTCGGCTACGCGCCCAGCGGCCTGTCGTTTAACGAGGTGTCGCTCAACGACGCGCGCAAGCCGCACAACCCGTACATCAACAGCGGCGCCATTGCCACCGGCTCCCTCATCGGCCCCGGCATGGACGCCGCCACCAAGTTCCTGCACTACACGCGCCGCGTGGCGCGCCTGGCAGGCGTGGACCGCGTCGCCTTCTCGCACGCCCCCTACCTGTGCGAGCACGGGACGGCGTGGCGCAACAATGTGCGGCTGGGGAGGGGGGGGGGGGGGGGGGGGGGGGGGGGCGGCGCCCCCCCCCCCCACACACACCGCCACACCCACCACCATCTCTGCAGGCACTCGTGGCGTTCATGACGGATGGCGGCGTGTTCCCGCCCGACGTGAAGCCGCAGGAGGCGCTGGACTTTTACTTGCAGGCGTGCAGCATTGAGGTGACGACGCCGCTGGCGGCCACCATTGCCGCCACGCTGGCGGCGGGCGGCGTGTGCCCGCTGACGGGCGAGCCGGTGCTGGCGGCCGAGACCGTGAAATCCACGCTCAGCCTCATGTTCAGCTGCGGCATGTATGACTACTCGGGCACGTGGATGGCGGAGGTGGGCCTGCCCGCCAAGTCCGGCGTGGCGGGCCTTATCTACGCCTGCGTGCCGGGCGTCATGGGCATCGCCGTCTTCTCGCCACGCCTGGACTCACACGGCAACAGCGTGCGCGGCATCGAGTTCTGCAAGCGCCTGGTGAACCACTACCAGTACGGCATTTTCAACCAGATGGCCGCCGGCCGCCGCCTCCGTGTGACGCTGCCGCCATGCCTGCCGCCTGCCGGCGTCCCCATCCCGCTGGCACGCCGCACCTCCACTCACAGCAGCAGTGGTGGTGGTGGTGGCGGCATCACGCCCAAGCCTACTGTGGCGGCACCGGGGGTGGTTGCCGCCGCCGCCACCGCCGCAGCAGCAGCAGCCGCAGCATCACCAACGGCGAAAGCAGCTGTGGCGGCAGTACCAACAACAGCGGGTGGTGGTCGACGGCGGTCAACGGCGCAGCAGCATGGTGCTGCGCGTGCCATCAACCTGGCGGTGGCGGCGTTGTACCGCCTGCCGCGCGCGCTGCGCACGCTCACGCGCATTCGTATGTGGTGCGGCTTGGCGGTGGCGGGTGGCGCAGCAGCGGACGCAGCTGACAGCGACGGTGACGCTGCACGAGCTGCTGCGTATGCCGCCTACGCTGGCACCGAGGTCGCAGCGGCGCAGCGCAGCGCGGCGGCGCAGGCGTACGCCGTCCCAGTGGCGGCGCTGCGCCGGTACCTGGAGGTGGTGCATGCCATCCCGTGTGACGGCCGGGCGGCGCCACGGATGGCTCGCATGCTGGCGGGGCTGGCAGCAGCTGCCGGCAGCAACGGCATTGCGCCGGCTGCCATCCTGTGCGCCGACGCGGCAGCGGCGGACGCGCCTACCACCATCATTGCCGCGCTAAGCGGCCTGCTGGCGGTGCCCAACTTCCCCGCCTTTACGCGCGTCATGACGTCGCTGTATGAGGAGGTGGTGGCGCGCGAGACGGGCGGCGCGGTGTGCACGCGCGCCGACATTGAGGAGCTGGCGGGCGCAGATGGCAGCCTGTTTGGCGTGTCCATCGTGACGGTGGACGGGCAGGTGTTGCACCTGGGCGGCGATGTCGCCACCACCACCGAGTTCCCGCTCACGGGCGCCGTGCGCCCGCTGCTGTACGCGTTGGCGTGCACTGACGTGGGCGCCGCGGAGGTGGCGCGGTGGGTGGGCGTGGAGCCCACGTCTGCCGACCTTGAGACCTTCTCACTCATCTCGCCGCCCAGCGCCAGCGGGGGGTCGCATGGCGCCGCTGCCGCGCCGCCCGCCGCCGCGGACGCCATCACACACCCCCGGCCCTTCAACGGCTTCCTTGACAGCGGCGCCCTCGTGGTGGCGTCTCTCGTTGGCCGCGCCCACCTGCCGCCCGAGCTGCGCCTGTACCATGACAACGGGTCGCGCTTTGCGCACATGATCACTGCGTTCGAGCGTTGGGCAGGTGGCAGCAGCGGCGGCGGCGGTGGCGGCGGCGGAGGCGGCGGCAGTGGGGGTGGTAGCACTGGCGGAGGCACTGGCGGCGGTGGGCGGCGCGTGGGGTTCAATAATTCCGTGTTCCTGGCGCAGAAGCAGAAGCGGCTGAAGATGCTGGCCATCGCGTACTACGCCAAAGGCATGGGCGTGTTCCCTGCCGCCACCAACCCCACCGACGCGGCGCACATGCTGTTCCAGGCGGAGGCGGTGGAGATGTCGACGCGCGGGCTGGCGGTGGTGGCGGCCACGCTGGCCAACGCCGGCGTGTGCCCCGCCTCGGGCGAGCGCGGCCTGGACGCCGACGCGCTGCGCTCCGTGCTGGCGCTCATGTACAACTCGGGCATGGGGAAGGTGAGCGGCTCGCTCATGTTCACGGTGGGCCTGCCCACCAGCGCCGGCGTCAGTGGCGCGCAGTTCCTAGTGGTGCCCGGCCTCATGGGCATTGCGCTGTACGCGCCCGCCCTCAACGCCGCCGGCGTGCCGGCACGCGGCGTGGCGTTCTGCGAGGCGCTGGCGGCGCGCCTGCGGCTGCACATCTTTGAGGGCGGCGGCATTGGCGCTGACACTTAATTAGATGGCTGGACTTCACAGATTCAATTCGCCCGCTCTCGATACCTACAAGTTACAAACACACCTGCTGTTTAACAGTCTGCGCCTATCGCACAGGCGGCAGGGATGCAATGGCGTACGAGTGCCAGTGGGCGGCAGCCGCCAGCCCAAACAGCGCCGTCACGCGCAGCAGCGCGAACGTCTCCCACCCGGACGACGCCCAAAACCACAACACAAACAGCCCCAGGCCAACCAGCACCTTGTGCGACACTTCGACGTCGCCAATGGTAGTTGCTGCAGGGTGGCGGGGGCGGTGGTGGGGGTGGTTGGGGCAACATGCGCACATGCACACGCAGCAATAAGAACAGTTGCAGCAACTAAACAATACCGCACCTCCTGTAATGCGGCGGAAGGGGAATGCGAGGATACTAAGCAGGAGCATTGCAAAGGAGCGCACGTCGCCATTCACTGCGCCCGGCGTGCCATCGCGCGATGGTGGCGGCGGGTCAGCATGCGGCGCCTCGCCTGCTCGCCTGCTACCCCCCGCTGCCGCTGCCGCCCGTGCCGCCGCGGCAGCCCGCCCCCGCACCACGTTGCCGTCCGCGTCCACGTACATGGCGGCGATGGCGATGGTACACGCCAAAATGCAAAATAATAGCTGCAAATTCTCCGTCAAGGACTGTGGTCGGATTTACATGCCCACACTGCCTGCACCCTATTCCGCCTATAAAATTGCTGCTGCAACGTGCCGTTTGCAATATCTCGTTTTGCATTTGGCATCGGCGTATTGCCGTTGGTGTCCGTTGACGAGTGCAGGGCAAGCAGCAGGAGTGAACAGGTGCAGCAAGGTTGGTACCGGAAGTGCATCAGGCGCAAAATGGGCAGTGCCACTATTATTATGTGCTCCAGCGTACCAATCGCGCCACAGTGCAGGCGTGGTCTCGCCTGTACCTTTGTTTCTTTATGTTGCGCACCGCATTATTCACTTTATGCATGCGAGTCGACGACAGTGTGAGGTGGGCAGAACGGCGAACGGCGAACGGCGGCACGCAGCAGGCGGTGGTATCTGCAAGTGATACGCGACGGTGGGCTGCAACTACACCGGCAGCTGTCAGTGGGAGGGTACCTGAGCCGCGCTGCTTGGTTCTCTGTGCAGCTGCTATCGCTGCCGCTGGTTAATTGGCTGGTCCGCGCCGCTGGAGTGGGGCTGAATCTTGTGGAGGAGTCGTGCCACCAACACCTGCGCGGCTGCTGCCAGCGCGGCAGCTGGCACCCTCGCGCCGGTTGGCCGCGGTCCCATGGTGTGCCTGTGCAGCACCAAGAATACCACCTGCTGCGCCGCCACCAATAACCTGTGGCGATGGCGTCGCCAACGTTAGAGATTGCGGTGGTGGTGGACCGCCCGCCACCGCCGCCTCCCGCGACCTGGTGCAGTGGCCGCTGGTGCTGTCGCCGCTCGCTACCCACGCCACCCAACGGCGGGTATGGCTGGGTGGTAGTTGCTGGCTCCTTCCTTTGCCACCTGGCGGCACTAGGGTACGTTTGCGCTTGTTGCCGCCTTGCAATATCCACGACTTTTCTGTACTGTACCCCACCTAACCCCAACCCACAATCTGCCCCGCGCGCTTGCAGCACCATATACGCGTTTGGCGTCATCTACAATGCGCTGCTGAAGGATGAGGACTTGTCGGACGGCGACCGCAGCGGCACGGCGTGGATCCTGTCCATGGCGGTGGCATTCTGCTTTGGGCTGGGGATTGTGATGGGGGAGGGCGTGGCGCGGTACGGCGCGCGCGTGGTGACCATGGTGGGCGGCGTGCTGATGGGCGTCGGCATTGGCGCATCGTCCGTCGCCCAGGGCCTGCCTGGCCTGTACGTCGCATTTGGCGTGGTAGCGGGCACCGGGTTTGCGTTCTCCTTCGCGCCGTCGCTCATGGTTGTGAATGCGTACTTCACGAGCCGCCGCGCGCTGGCTACTGGCATCGCCGTCGCCGGCTCCGGCGTCGGCACCTTTGTCATGAACGAGCTGCTGGCGGCGCTGGTGGCGGCGGTGGGCTGGCGTGACACGCTGCGCATTACCGGCGCCATGGTGGGCGGCATGGTCGTGCTGTCCGGTATCACACTGGTGCCCATTGCCAGCAGCGGGCTGGCGGCCCCACCACCGCTTCCGACACCGGCACCACCGCCGGCGGCACCATCGGTTGTAGCTCAGCCGCCGGTAGCAGACGCGGCGGCGGCGGGCACCAGCGCGCCACCTCCGCCGCCTGCGCCGTCGACGGATCCCGTACCGGTACCGGTACCAGCAGCGGCGCTGCCCGTTAGAAAGTCAGTGCCCGGCGGCGGCGAGCCTGCTGCGTCTCGCGCTGCCGTACCTGCCACAATAGAGCTTACAGTGCCGTCACGCCCGGCATCTGCAAGTACAGTGCCGCCTGCATCAAACGCCGCTGTTGCTGCAGTGCCGGCGACTCATGCAAGCAGCAGTGGCACGGAAGGCGACGGCATGCAATTCCTGGCAGCCGGCGCCAGCGTCGGTGATGCAGATGACTCCACCCTAGTTGACATCCCAGTACATGGCGATGATGCGTCGCCGATGGCACGTCCGCCACGCACTGGTGGTGACGGCGCACGCGGTGGTAGCGGCCCGTCGCACTCGTCGTCGTCGGCGGCAGCAGCACCGCCACCGCCACGTGGCGGCGGCATGTCGTGGCACGCCCTGCTGCACCACCGCGCCACGCTCACCATGGCGGTGTCCATGGCGCTGTATGGCGGCGTCCTGTTTGTGCCGTTCACACACCTGGTGCAATACATGGAGGAGGAACTGGGGTACGCGCACGCGTCGGCGTCGTCAGTGATGTCCGTCATCGGCGCCGCCTCCACCATCGGCCGCGTTGCGTATGGCCGCCTCACCGACTGCCGCTCCGTGTCCATCCTGGTGGTGTACCAGGTCAGCATGGTGGTTGCAGGCGTGGCGGCCGCCCTCCTGCCCGTGTGGCGCGCCTCCCTCGCCACCATGTACGCCTTTGCCGTCATCTTCGGCCTGCACGCTGGCGCCATCATCTCCATCGGCCCGCCGATAGTGGCGCAGGCGGTGGGCGTGGCGTCGCTGCCGCGCGCGCTGGGCATCGTGTACACCACGGAGGCGCTGCCCATCCTACTCCTGCCGCCGCTGGCCGGCTGGCACCGCGACTTCAGTGGCAGCTACTACACCACCTGGCTTGTGACGGGGGTCGTGATGATTGCCTCCGCGCTCGTCACCTTCCGCCTGCCGTTGCCGCCGCGCCGGTAATAAGCCTCAATGCGCCAACCGTCCAAAAAACAGATCGCCTTATTCTATAATTAGTATGACAGCTGTGCCGTGTGCCGCGGTGTGTCGCGCGCAAGTGCAGCAGCCTGTATGGCGCTCGTGCCGCCAATTTGTGTCCATATCCATGTTGAAGGTGCTGCGCCCTGCCAGCTTCACCAGCGGCCGCTTCTTGAAAGCGTGTGCGGACTAATTAGCCATACCGGGAGGGATAACCGCCAGACGCTGCGCTGCCAGAGAAGAGCTGCCCAGCCGTCGTCACCTCGCCCCAGCGGCAGTGCGCACGCCCGCCGCGTAATTTATTATGGGGGCGCCGGGGTGGGCGCTGCACCACGAGCGGCGCGCGCAGGGGGCAGTGCGCAGCAGCAGTGTGTGTGTGTGGCGGCAGGTGCAGCAGTCGCGGCAACAGCAGTGGCAGTAAGCGGTGCAGCAGACGACACGCGCCGGTTGTGGTGGTGGCCGGTCGCGCGCCTTGCCTCTACCTCGCGGCGAGCGCGACAGTCGCGGTTGTGGTGCTGCATGACTGCAGCCGGCGGCAGCGTGGTGTGTGTGCCGCAGTTCGCCTGCGGGTCCACACAGCGTGGCACGCGCGCGCGCACACTCGCGTGTGTGTTTCGCGGCGTAACCCCGTCAGCTGCAGCAGGAGCAGCAGTACTACTGTTACAGGCGACGCAGGAGGTGTAGCAAGGGCAGTGCACCAGTGGTGACAGTGGCAGTGGCAGCGCGCGCGCGGGGAGGCGCACGCGCACGCGCGCCCGCCGCAATTAATTAAAGACATCGCAGTTCTACTCGTGGCGGTGGGTGGGCGGGCCGTTACCTCACGCGTTGTGGCACACACAAGTGTGTGCGGCGCGCGCATGCGTCAGTAGTAGCTCGCTTCGCCCTGCCACTAGCCACTGCCGCCATACCACCGGAATCTGCGCACGGGCAACCTCAACGACGGCAGGGCAGGGCGGGGTACCGGGTTCGCGCGTTGCATTCAGTATTATGATAGCTGCTGTCTTGCTCGCCGCCTGCGACCGCCGCGAGAAATGAACAGCACAAATGGGAGTGCACCCGCACCCGCGGGCGGCGGCGCGTGCACCATGTGTGTGGACGCCGGGCTTCCCGCGGTGTATGACGACCTGCACCGAGGACTTGGTGCAAGCTTTCTGGCCGCGCACCTCGCGCTGCTGGCGGCGTCCGCGGCGCTTGTGTGGTGGCAGCGGCATTCTCGCCTGCTGCGTCGGCGCCACAGCGTATTGCTGGTAGCGACCTGGGTGGGTGCCATTGGTGCCATCCAGTGGCCCCTGCGGGAGGTGGTGGGTGAGGCGGCATGGCCGTGCATGGCCACCGGCGCCCTCCAGGCGCTGTTCGTTATGGCGTTCATTTGCCCCCTCGTCATCCGCCAGCAGGGCATCGTGGCCATGCACCTGGCGCACAATCGCGTGGAGCGCGCACTGGTAGCACAAGATGACCGCCCGCCGCCGGCGCTGCGCACCCTCACTGCGTACGGCGGCTCTAACGGCTCGTTCGGCAGCGCGACGATGCTGATGGACATGGACTCGCCGCGGCTGGACGTCTCCAACAGCAGCAGCATGGCCCACCGGACGGCTTCCGCAAGTACCGGTAGCACGGCGGGCGACGCCAGCCCGGGTGTTGGGCGGCCAGCGCGCCCTTGCTTGCCGTGCATGCGGTCCCGCGTGGCGCCCGCGGACGGTGCCATGTTGCGGCGGGCGCCGGGTGATGGGCCCACGTGCCTTGCACGCGCTCTGGAGGTGTGCCTGGTTGACACGCTCGCACTGCACACCACGCGCACGGAAATCAAGGTGCTCCTGGTCCTAGAGATGCCCGTGGCGGGCCTCCAGGTGTGGCGGCTAGCCAGCCTGGCGTCATTGGGCGCGGGCGCGGTGGGCTGCCGCATCACCGGCGGGGAGGACACGATGGCCGCCGTGTTGTACATCGTGCTCGCTGCCTTCAACGTGCTGCTGTCCTTCAGGCACCTGTGCCGCCCAGACGCGTACTACCACCGCGAGGAGCAGCTCGCACTTGCCGCCCTCCTCCTCCTGCTGTCACCCTTTTACATACTGCCCGCCATCACCCGCGCCCCGCTGTCATACACGGCAGACGCCCTGCTGCCGCCCGCGCGCGTCATGATGTTGATGGCGTGGGTGCACCTCATCTCCGCGTTCATCGTGCCCAGCATCGCAGCGGCACGCCAGCGGGGTGGCAGCGGCGGTGGCGGCGGCAGTGGCAGTGGATGGAGGCGGGGCAGCATGGCAGTGGCGCCAGTAGCTGACACCACGTCTGGCGCAACCGCGCCGACGACGACATCCGCCCTCACCACCTCCAAGTTAGTGCGCATTCCAAGCCTCATGGCGCTGGGCGCCGACAACGACAGCGGCGGCGGCGGCGGCGGTGGTGGCGGCGGAGGCGGCGGCGGCGGCAGTGACGGGGATGGCGATACGGGTGCCGGTGTGGGCGGCGGCGGTGGTGGTGGTGGTGCTGCTGCTGGCGGCAATGCGCCAAGTGGCGAACGTGGGGTGGTAGGGGGCAGTCCCCGTGGGTCTAGCAGCGCCCCTCCACCCCTGGTGCGAGGTTCTGCCGTGCCATCGTCGCAGCAGCAGCAGGTGGGCATGCTGCAGTTTCTAGTGTCGTGCGCCGCCCGCCCACCCCACGGCGGCCACGTTGAGGAGGCTGCCCCCGTCACGCTGCGCGACGCACTGCATACCTGCGTGGCGGCGGCACGCAAGCCGCCAAAAGACGTGACGCCGCTGGAGCGCCGCCTGCTCGCTGCCGTCCTGTCCGCCACGGCGGCTGGCCAGGCGTGGCTGCGGCCCGCGCTGCGCCGCGAGCTCAACACCGAGGTGCTGCTCTTCCTGCATGACTGCTTCGTGTACCGCGCCGCCGCCATGCGCACCTCTGCCGCCATTGCGAACCTGACGCCCGCACCGGTGCCGCGTGTCAATGAGATGGCGGCGATGTCGCCGCTGGAGTGCATTGCAGAGGCGCGGACGAGCGCAATGGCGTCCGAGGCGACGGTGGCGACGCACGCTCCCATCTCTGCCTCTGCCTCATTTGCTGCGCCCCCCTTGCCGCCACAGGACACCGCCGCTGCCGCCGCTGCCGCCGCCGCGCCCGCCGCGCCCGCCGCCTCCGTTGCCGTTGTCATTGCCGGTGACAGTGCTGCGGTGCCACCCAAACCCATCCGCTGCCCAGACACCGACGCGGCGAGCCACCTGCCTGCTGTTACCGGTACGAGCGCTGACTCGCCGCCCTCCGCAACCGCCGTCTCCAGCTTGGAGGCGCCCACCGTCATCATGCGCCGCCTGATTGATACCATGGCGTGCCTGCGCGAGATCGAATTCCTGTACCTGCAGCCCTTCTCGTCCATCAAGATGACGTTCTCGCCGCCCGTCGCGGCGCAGCTGGCGCTGGACGTCAAGGCGTCGCGCGCCACCATCGCCCTGCTGCAGTCCTACGTCCGCGTCGGCTTCCGTGCCGTCCCGCTGGCGGACACAGAGTCGCGCCTCGGCGGCCTGCGCCACTTGCTGGACGCGCCCGCCGCCGACGCCCTGGCAGACCTGGCGGACGGCGTCGTGCTGCAGCTGCTGGAAGCGCCGCGCGCCAACCGCTTGCTGGGTGCCGCCGCCTCCATCGCACAAAGCTTCCTTGCCATGCGGCTGCACCGGCACGCGGCGCCGCCGTTGCCATAAACAGAGCAGCTCTCCTACCTCATACCGGTAGGGTAGATAGCGTGTGTCCATCATCGTGCCGCCCGTGTGCCCCTTCCTGGTTGCCACACTACTCGTGTGCACCTCCTGCTGCTGCCGCCAGCTGCTTCTTTCTCCCTCCTGCTTGCGGCGCGGCACTGTACAATCTCCTGTCCCTCCTGTCTCATCGCATCGTGTTGGTGCCCCTGTGCTCAAGGGCAGCAGTTGCGTGCCAGTCCCTCCCTGACCGTGTGTCCCGGTGGTATTCATCATTTAAAGTGTGGCGCGCCAACAACTACGCACAGTCATTCAGCACGAGGGGGTCGGACGGCGGCGTGAGGCCCAGGCGGTCATAAAACGCGGTCACGGTAATGCGCAGGCAGGCAGCCAGCTTGGCGGGCGGCGCATCAAACTGGAACTCGGTGCCGTGGCCGGAGTACACCGACACGCCGTTGACGGCGAGGTTGAAGGCGGGCCGTGACGACGACGGCGGCAGGACGCCCAGCGTGGCGGCGGGCGCCCAACCCACTGTGATGCTGGCGGCATCCTTGCGCAGCAGGATGGGGCGCGGTGGCCGCAGCCGCTGTACCAGCTCGTGCGCCAGCGGCAGCGGGGACGGCGGCGCACCGGCTGCCGCTGCACCCGACGGCGGCAGGTGCGGCGACGGCGGCGGCGGTGACGAGCGAGCGTCGGGCTGCGGGGGCACCCGCGTCATGGTGGCTGGCGCGTACACATGCAGGCGGCGGTCGGCTGGCGGCGTGGCATCCAGCGTTGGCAAGTCATCAAACAGCGCGTGTCGCAACGCCAGCAGCGGGTTGGTAGCATACCGCCCGGCGGCCATGTCGTTGCACAGCGCCGCCAGCGCGCCGCCCGCAAACGTGTCAAACCCCAGCGTGCGCTCACGCGCGGGCGCACACAGCGCGATGGCAAGGTCGCGCAGGTCATCCCGCCACGCGGTGTTGGGAAATGCGTGCCCGGCGGTCCACCACTCCAGCTGCTTGCGGGACAGCGACGCCGCGCCGTAGTCATGCAGCTTGATGGTAAAGCCATCCGTGTCCGCCAGCGGCAGGCACCACGAGGTGCGTTCGCCGCCGCCGCTGCCGCCACTGCCGCTGCTGCTGGCGGGTGCAGCTGCACATGCGTCACCAGCTGCATCGTCGGCTGCGGCGTCAAACAGAAAGTCAGGGTCGCCGCCGCCACTGCGCGCGCTCACGTACTCACGTCCGCCGCCGCCGGCGGCGCGCGGCACGCGCAGGGGTGTGCCGTACAGCACGGCGGGCGTGGTGCGGTAGCACACCAGCGGGCGGTATGCCGGCGAGCCACGCGGCACCTGCACCAGGCGCACGGCGGACAGGGTGAGGAGACCGTTGTGGTGCAGGCCAAAGGCGTGCCGCGCCACGCCCAGGTTATACACCAGCTGCGCCAGCAGGCCGCGCAGGAAGGTGGGCGGCAGCACTGCCTCCCGGTACGACGCCAGCAGGCGCGCCAGATCAGTTTGCACCGTGTCCGTCACCAGCACCGCCCACGAGAACGACGCTGCCGACCCGCCGCCGGCGGCATCAAGCGCTACCGCGGCGCCGGCGGCAACGGCGGCAGCACCGGGAACGGTGGCGGGCAGCACGCCGGGTGCGGCGCCGCCGCCGGGCGGTGACGTAAACTTGGGCGGCAGGGTGGTGCACACAAAGGTGTCAAGCAGGGTGGCAAAGCCGGGCGCCGCGCCTGACCGCACCAGCGCAGACACAAATGACAGCACCCACCCCTCCCGCCACGCGCTGCTCTCTAGCACGCCCCTGGCGCGGGCGCGGCGAGCGTCATCCACCACCGCCGGCGTGAGGCCCACCTTCAGCAACACCTCGTAGCGGGACGGCAGCGGCACGCCGTGCGACGCCGCATTGATGCCAGCCGCCCATGACGCCGCGTCAGGGCCACTGATGCCTGACAGCGCGGACCGCAGCGCGCTGCTGCCCGACACGCTGCTACCACCGCCGCTGGCGCCACAAAACAGGTACTGCGCCAGCGTGGCAGTGCAATTGAGCTGGATGCACCCGCGCGTGGCAGGGTTACCGCCGCCGCCGCTGCCCAATACCGCTGCACGGCAACCGAGCAGCGGGATAGCAGTGCGGCTGCCGGCATTGGTGGGGTCGGCAAATGACAGGGTGGAGGAGCCGGCGGGTAGCAGCAGAGTGCGCGACACAAACGTCACAGGCGCGCCGTCGCCCCGCTGCCACCCATCCCCTACCGCCACCCGCAGGCTGTCTGACAGCTGTGGGCCGTATGGACGGGTGTCATCTAGGCGCGGCGCACACTGCGCCAGGTCGCAGTTGGCGGTCGACGTGGCGCCCGCCAGGCTGGTGGTGCGGTCGGTTGCGCCCCGGTAGCTCACCGCATCCACCGTGCCAGCCACATAGCCCGGGTTAGCAAACCCGGTCAGGCGGCAGGGGTTTAAACTAACTTCCGCCAGCGCCGCCGACAACATGGCGGCACGCATCGCCGCCAGCTCCCCTGCCAGCGCCGCCATGTCCCCGCCGCCGCCGCCACTGCTGCCGCTGAGCGTCGATGCCGCCAGGACTGGCGACGGCGCGCTCCACCCACCCGCCGTCAGCGCGCGTACCGTGTACCGGTAGCAGGTGGCAGGCGCCAGGTCAAACACGTCATACGCCGTGTCGGCACCCGAGTACACACTGCTACCACCGCCCGCCACCTCCAACGAGTACGCCACCACCCGCGCGCCGCCCGGCGGCGGTGTCCACGCCAGGGACAACGACGTGGCGGCTCGATGCAGTAGCAGGGGTGCCGCCGGCGCCGGCGTCGACCCCGCTGCTATCTCTGTTGCTGCCGCAGTGTGTGCGTTGCCGCTGCCCAGGTGCATCCCTCCGCCACGCTCGGTGACGGCTGCGACGCGCGTGGTGGCGCACATTATCGATACAACAACAAGCGCCGCCACCGTGGCGGCAACCCTGCTACTCCTGCTGCTGGGCATGTCAGCCCGCCGCCGCCGCCGCCGCCGCCATGCTGCCATCTTCTCCGCCGCGCACCTAGGGAGGTGCAGTGAGGATTTACAAAGCCGGCCGCCGCGCTTGGCGGGCAGACATGTACAAGACTCAAAATTAAGATGACCAACTAAAGATTCAACGCCGTATAACCCAGTACACCCACCCGCTTTCATTGCACCCCGCTGCTGCCGTCTTGCTAATTGATTTGCCGCCTCCCCGCGGTGCTGCCGCTTGTTTGCTTCTGTGGCATCTGTGGTGTTGGCACCGTGTTGCACGCGGCCACTTGACTGCTTGACTGCTTGTCAGGCTGTTGTGGCCATGTGGCATGTGGCCGTTGCTGTAACGGCAGGGAGGGTGGTGAGAGTAGCCCGGCGTAAACACACCTATGAGGTGCACATGCGACGTACCCCGCAATAAACCGATGGTAGGCACGGGGCGCTGCCATCATATTGGTGTGAACCATTGTGGTAGTGCGTCATTTGGTGCCATTTATTTGTATGAATTTGTGTTGCCACTAGCACCACCACCTCGACCCCTCACCGTCGCCAACGGCTACTCAGCTACAGGCTACGGCTGTCAGCTACTGGCTGCTCAGTAGTAGCACGGCTGCTGCCTCAAGCAGCAGCAGCAGGCGCCGTTGAGTGACCAGCTACAGCCACCTGGCTGCTGCTAAGCAGCCCCCGATCCCCCCCGCCCCCCTCCCTCCCCAACCCACCAACATGGATGCCGTCGTGAACCGGCAGCTAGCGCGCGTGGTGGACGCGGTGCTGGATGACGACGCGGGGCCGACGGCGGTGCGCGCGGCGTCGGCGGCGGTGAGCGGCGTGCTGGCGAGCGCGGCGGCGGCGGGGGGCGGCGTGCTTGCGCCCGCCACGCTGGTGCGGTTTGCTGAGACGATGCTGGACGTGGGGGACGTGGAAGCGGCACGGCGCGCCATTGACCGCTACTGGCGGCATGACTACCCGGCTAACCAGTATTACGTGCGCGCGCTGGCGGTGCGCGCGCGCGTGACGGCGGCAGACGCGGATGCCGCCAACAGCGTGGCGGCGCTGAAGCTGCGGCAGGCGGCGCTGGCCACCGTGCTGCAGGCGCTTACGGTGGCAGAGGGGCTGGCACGCGCGGCGGCTGCTGCCGTGGCTGGTGCCGCTGAGGGCGGCAGCAGCGGAAGTGGCGGGGTGGACCTGTCGGCCACCGCCCTTGTGTACAACCTGAGTGTGCATCACTGGGGCATCGTGCGCCCGCTGCTGCGCACCGGCGCGCGTCGCAGCGCCCTCCCCTCCCTGCGCCGCGTTGTGGAGGCGCTGGCGGCCGCGCGTGACCCCGACGGCCGGTGGTTCATTCATAATGCGGTGGCACTGGCGGTGGCATGCATGGAGGTGCGGGACTACGCGGCCGCGGGCGCGGCGGTGAGCCGCGCGATGGAGGCATTTGCCGCGCTGCCGCCCGCCGGCGCGCGGCCCACCGACGCGCAGCTGCGTGAAAACCTGGAGCGCCTGCGTGTGCACATTGCGGCGGCGGCGGACCCGGCGGCCGTGGCAGCGGGTGGCGGCGTGGGTGGCGAGGGTGGCGGGAGTGCCAGTGGGGTTGGTAGCGGCGGTGGCGGCGGCGGCGGTAGCGCAAAACCTGCCGCGGGCGGCGGCGCGCGTGGTGGGAAGGCAGGTGAGGCAGCAGCCGCAGCATCGGCTGCAGCAGCAGCCGCAGCAGCTGCATCGGTAGCTGCCAGTGGCGACGCTGCCAATGCGGCGCGCAATGAGCTGCGACTGGCGGCATGGGCAAAACTGCAGCCGCTGCTGTCGGTGTCCGCTGCTGGCGGCCGCGCCGGCAGTGGCAGCGGTGTGGGCGCTGGCGCCGACGCTGCGCCGGCAGCGTCACCACTCTCTGCCACCGCGTCTGCTGCCACCCTGCCGCCACCAACCGCGTCTGCCACGTCGCTGCCGTCGCCGCCACCTGGCGGGGCAGCGGCCACCATCCCGCCCGCCGTCATGCGCGCGCGGCTAGAAGACGTGCTGCGCACTATCCGGTCTGACGTGTCGGCGCTGTACGGCTTGCGGCGGCGGGAGGCTGAAGTCGGCGCGCTTGACTTTGCCACGCCGCAGGCAGCGACGAGTGCAGCCAGCCCCACCGCCGCCACCGCCGCCGCCGCGCCAGGCAAGACGAGCCCGCGCGCAAGTGGGAGCGGCGGGCACGCTGGTGCAGCGTCGGCGTCGCCAGCTGCTGGAACCACTACACCCGCCGCCGACGCCTCTCTCACCACCACCGGCAACCTGGACCTGCTGGCGTACATTGCGCTGGCGGCGGTGCAAGCGGGGCTGTGGGACCTGGCGGCGGTGTGTCTGGGGGCCATTAAAGACGACAAGGCGACGGACTTGGCATCCACGGTGGTGGGCGACACGGTGGCTGCGCTGCTGTCGGTGGCGGCGCTGTCGCCGGAAGACGCGCACGCCGGCATGTCGCACTATGTGCCGGCGGGTCACGACATTGTGTCTGCACTCACCCTGGCTGCTAACGCGCGTGCGGCAGAGGGCGCGACGGCGGCGGGCGGCGATGCGCTGCCGGCGGCGGCGGTGGCCATGGTGGGCGTCCGCCGGCTGTCGTACGCGTGGGCCATGCAGTCCAGCTTTGTGCCGCGCCGCTCCTCCGCTGGCATTGTGCTGGCACTGCCACGCGGCCGGCCGTACGGCATAACGGAGGTGCCGTCGCTCACACCTGCCAACATCCGCCGCCTCCTGCTGCTGCGACGCCTGGCTGCCATCAAGGCGCTGAAAGCCAGCATCGGCACCGCGGCAGGTGCGCGGGACACCTTCCTGGTGGAGTTCACGGCGGCGGCGGCATGGAACCTGTGTCTTCCGGCGCTGGAAGAGGGCCTGGCGCATCGCGCCGCCATCCAGCCCACGCTGGACGCTGCCGCGGCAGCGCTGGAGGCGGTAGAGTCCACACAGACGCCGCTGCGTGCGCGCCTACACGCCGTCCTGGCGCGCCTGCATGGCGCTGCCGACATGCTGGCGTCCGCGCTGGAGCACGCCGCCAAGGCAGGCAGCCTGGACTACGGCCCACCGCCGCGCCCCGACGGCAGCGGCACCGGCCGCACCCTGGACCGCTTCCTGGCTGACACCAGCGCCGCCCTCGCCCTGCGCGCCGCCATCTATGCCGACCACACTGACCCGCTGGACGTGGCGGGCGCGCTGGTGGAGCAAGCGTCGCACGCCCGCGACGGCGTGCTGGCAGCCAACATGCTGGCCAAGGCGGTGGCGGCGTTGACCGCCCTGGGCGGCGGGACCGACACTTCTGGCGGCGGCGGCGCACACGCATGGCAGCGGCTGCGCACGCCGGCATACGCGGCGGCAGGCGCAGCGGCGGACGCAGCGCTGGCGCCGCCTGGCACGGCACCACGCACCGTGCCGGCGCCCACCCGCCGCCTCATGCAGCTGTGGCTGCGTATTGCTGAGACGGCGGGGCGGCACGCACTGCCTGCTACCGTACTACAGGCGGTGCACGCGGTGGACAGCCTGCGGCTGGAGGCGTCGTCAGACCGCGACCTCCTGCTGTTGCAAGCGCGTGCCGCAGTGCTGGCGGCGGAGGCGGCTGCCGCGCGCGCCGTAGCGTATGTGTACGATGGCGCCGAGGAGGCGGCGGCAGAGGATGCGGTGGCGGCGGCAGAGGCGAGTGCCAGCCACCGGTACGCCGCGCTACGCCGCCGCCTTGCCGCTGCCCCACCGCCGCCCCGGCCGACCGCGGCGTCACCAGCCGCCTCCAGCGGCACCACACCGTCTACCAGCCGGCCAAGCACGGCAGCAAAGGACAAGGAGCGTGAACGTGAGCGGGAGCGGGAGCGGGAGCGCGAGCGCGAGGAAGAGCAGAAGAAGGCGGAGGCTGAGGATGGGCACGGCAGCGGGCCATGGTGGGCGCCACGTACGACTGACGATGGCGCGATGGTGGAGGGCGGCGCTGGTGCGGCGCCGCCATCCTGGGTGGACGCGTTTGGTGAGGCAGAGGTTGGCGCGGCGCCGGCCATGAAGCCGCTGCCCACTGATGGCCGTGCGCTTGGCCTGGTGGTGCCAGGCCAGCCGGTGCCGCTGGCGCGGCTGAAGGCGTGCGTCATCACCTCGTATGTGCGCGCTGCGCGGCTGGCGGCGGCGGCACGCAGCGGCGCGGGAGTGGAGAGCGCGGCGCGGCGGCTGTACAACGCGCATCTGCACGTGTGGCAGGCAAACCAGTATGGGCCAGCTGTCATGCCGCTGCTGGCGGACGGCATGCTGGAGGTGCTGCGCCTGCTGGCAAGCGTGGGCAGCGCTGCCGGCAGCCTGGCCGCCAAGCTGGCGCTGGTGGTAGCACGGTACGCAGAGGAGCACGGCCGCACGGCAGCGGTGCATGAGCGTGCCGGGCTGCCACTGACCGTGTGCTGGGAGTCGGCTGACGGCGCGCCCCTGGCTGCCTTTGAGGGCGTGCCAGCTGCCACCTTGTTCCCTCCCGCGCACGGCGCAGCACCGGCGCCAGCGGGTGGATCCGATGCTGCACCTGCTGCAGCCACGCAGCAGCTGACTGCGCCTGTTGCTGACGCACCCCTCCTCGCTGCTCTCCTCTTCCGCCCGCGCCCGGCTGCCGCGTGGTACGACTGCGCCGCTGCCGTGTGCGCCGGCGTGCTCAGCTTGCCGCTGCTTGCCCTCCCGCTGGCTGCCCGCAAGGAGCTGCTGTCCTGCCGTGCCCGCGTGCGGGTGGCAGGCGTGCTGGGCGCGCGGCTGCTTGTGTATGGGCTGCCGTCGGTTGCGGCCGCGCCCGCGGGTGCGGCGGCGGGTACTGACCCCGGTGCCGCCGCTCCGCCCGCTGCTGGTGCCGCGGCCCCCGCACCGCCAGCAGCACCCGCCGGGAAGAAGGGCGCGGCAGCGGGGGCAGCAGCAGGTGGCGGCAGTGGTGGTGGCAGCGGCGGCGGCGGTAGTGACAGCGGCGGCGGCGGCGGGCCCAAGGCTGCGAGCGTCATTGAGGAATGCACGCGGCCAGATGAGTGGGAGGGCGGCGAGGCGTTGGCACCCGCCGCCTCGCTGCAGCGCGCACTGACGGCGCTACACGTGGCGTCACATTGCGGGTTGGATGGCGCAGAGCGCACCGCCGCTTTGTTTGC
>ERZ778022.2474-NODE-2474-length-19385-cov-3.664201_pt1 | contig 19385 bp, 18 predicted proteins | sample MGYA00375752_ERZ778022 | MGnify/ENA primary metagenome ERZ778022 (study PRJEB29350, sample SAMN05389826) | bioreactor metagenome | isolation source: Thiocyanate bioreactor | place: South Africa: University of Cape Town | collected 2014-04-04 ... | reverse complement strand
GCCTGGTCGGCGGCGTCACCCCACCCACGGACAGGCCGTCGCTGGCGCTGGACATGACGCGCATGGACCGCGTCACCAGTCTGGACGCCATGTCGGGACTGGCGGTGGCGGAAGCCGGCATCACCGGCCCGGAACTGGAACGCCAGCTTGGCGCGCGCGGCATGATGCTGGGCCACCGGCCCGACAGTTTCGAATATTCGACTCTGGGCGGCTGGATCGCCCATGCCGGTGCGGGCCAGGAAGCGGCGCGCTATGGCCGCGCCGCCGACTGGCTGGCGGGGCTGCGCGTGGCCACACCCGCCGGGCTTTTCATCGCGCCCGATACGCCCGCCAGCGCGCTGGGCCCCGATCTGAAGCAACTGATGCTGGGATCGGACGGCACGCTGGGCGTCATCACTAGCGCCAGCTTGCGGGTGCGGGCGCTGCCCGCGGTGGAATCCTGGCGCGGCTATGTCTTTCCCGATTTCGCCAGCGGGCTGGCGGCGATCCGCGAGGCGCGGCGGCAGGGCCTGCCGCACACCATGCTGCGACTGTCGGATGCGGCCCGGACCCGCCTGCATCTGGCGCTGGACCGCGCCCGCCATCCGTTCGACGCACGCCGGATGGCCACCGATGCCTGGCTGCGTCTGCGCGGCTTCGACCACAAGGCCTGTCTGCTGGTGGCGGGATTTGCCGGGCGCGCCGAGGAGGTGGCGCGCGGGCGCAAGGGTTTCGAGGCCCTGGCCCGCCGTCTTGCGGCCGCCTCCCTGGGGCCGCAGCCGCGCTGGCCGGCCCAGCGCCATGACGCGCCTTACCTGCGCGATGTGCTGCTGGATCGCGGGCTGGGACTGGATGCGATCGAGGTTTCGGCCAACTGGGCCACCCTGCCCGGCCTCTATACCGCCCTGCGTCACGCCCTGCAGCGCGCCATGCGCGATCACGCGCCCCGCCGGGGCGCGCAAGGGCTGGTGCTGACGCACACCGCCAACGCCTATCCCGACGGCGCGGCGCTGCATGTGTCATGGCTCTATCCGCGCCTGCTGGAAGACGACCTGGCCCAAAACGATCTGGTTCAGGCCGCCGCGATCCGCGCCGCCGCGCTGACGGCTGTGGCGGAAGCGGGCGGCAGCATCAGCCATGCCTGGGGCGCCGGCGCGGACTATCGCGGCCGGATGGAGGCCGAAAGAAGCGCCCAGGGCGTGGCCGCGCTGGCCGCCGTCAAGCAGGCGCTGGACCCCAAGGGCATTCTCAATCCGGGCAAGCTGTTGCCTTAAGCGGCTTTAAGGTCATTCCCGCGCTCGCAGCGCCTAACGGCGCCAATTGTTGAGAATGGCAAGAAGAGTAAAGCAGGCTCACCCTTCGACAAGCTCAGGGTGAGGAATTCCTCATGCTGAGCCTGTCGAAGCATGAGGCCGCGAAAGCGGGAATGACAAGTGGAAAGCCTTAAGCCGCGTCCAGCGCCGCGCGCACGGCCTTGGCCGCTTCGGCCACCGCGTCATGCGCCTGCGGCAGCACCGTCTGCAGATAGATGAAGCCGTGCACCAGGTCGGGATAGTCGGCCAGCGTCACCGTCACGCCCGCGTCGCGCAGCTTGTCGGCATAGGCCAGTCCCTCGTCATGCAGCGGATCGTAGCCCGCCAGCATCACATAGGCGGGCGGCAGGCCGGACAGATCCGCAGCCCGGAGCGGGGAGACACGCGGCGCGGCGCGGTCCGCCCCCGTCGGCGCATACAGGCCGAGGAAATAGTCGATGGCCTGCCGTTCCAGGAAATACCCCACCGCGAATTCATGCAGCGAGGCGGTTTCGCCGCCCAGTTGGGTGAAGGGAAACAGCAGAAGCTGACAGGCCAGTTTCAGGCCGCCCTTGTCCCGGGCCAGCTGGGCGACCACCGCCGCCAGGGTCGCGCCCGCGCTGTCGCCGCCCACCGCGATGCGCCCCGCATCCACCCCCAGTTCGGCGGCGTTGGCCTCGATCCATTGCAACGCCGCCCAGGCGTCATCCACCGCCGCCGGATAGGGATGCTCCGGCGCGAGGCGGTAGTCCACCGCGATCACCTTGAAGCCTCCCTCGGCGGTGAACAGGCGGCAGAGCCCGTCATGGCTGACCAGGCTGCCCGCGACAAAGCCGCCGCCATGGAAATAGATCAGCGCGGCCTGCGGTCCGCTGGCGGCGACCGGCGCATAGACGCGCGCGGGGATGTCGCCCGCCGGGCCGGGAATGGTGAGATTGTCCACCTTGCCGACCGCCACATCCTTGGGGCCGGTCAGCTCCATCATCCCGGCGAAGGACTGGCGCATCAGATCGAGCGGAATATCCCAGACCTTGGGACGCGGGATCGCCGCCATCCGGTCGAGAAAGGCTTTTACCAGCGGGTCCAGGGGCATGACAGGTCCGGGAAAGTTCGCCGCCCGATGCTAACGCATCCAGTCTCCCCGTGCACAGACCACCCTCCCCTTCGCGTGCGTCAGCACGCCGGAAGGGGAGGTGGTTTCAACGTGCGAAGGCGACCTCTTGGGAGCCGAGCGGAAGTTGAAACCGGTGGGGTTCAAGAAAAGAGGCGTTCAATGCAAAGTAATGCTGGCTTCCGGGTCGATACGGCCGGTGCGGATATCGCCCAACAGGACCAGCATCAGGAACCAGAACCGGGCGCGTTCATGGCTGCCCTCGGCTTCCAGCGTCATCACCGCGCGGCTGGCATAGTCGGAGGCGGCCGCGCCATGCTCGGACGCCAGATCGGAAGCCAGACGGTAAAGGTCGCCGGTGGTCATACGCATGGGCGCATGATGGCCCGGCGACATGAATGCTGGCTTAACTCAAAAATATCCTTTTACTAACAATGAGTTGATGTCGAATTACACACTCTGCTCGTTATTTGCTATATACCCCGTCCAACAAGCGTGGATTTTTCCGTGCGCGGCAAAAGCGTTCTCCTGATCATCGGCGGCGGCATCGCGGCCTATAAAAGCCTGGAGTTGATCCGGCGGCTGGCCGAGCGGGGTGTGAAATCCCGCGCCATCCTGACCAAGGCGGGGGCGGAATTCATCACACCGCTCTCGGTGGCGGCGCTGACCGGAGAAAAGGACTTCACCGACCTGTTCAGCCTGACCGATGAATCCGAGATGGGCCATATCGAATTGTCGCGCAGCGCCGATCTGGTGGTGGTCGCGCCCGCCACCGCCGACCTGATGGGCAAGATGGCGGGCGGACTGGCGAACGACCTGGCCTCCACCGCGCTGCTCGCCACCGACAAGCCGGTGCTGATGGCTCCGGCGATGAATGTGCGGATGTGGCAAAGCGCGCCGGTGCGCCGCAGCGGCGAGACACTGAAAAAAGACGGCGTGCTGTTCGTGGGCCCCAATGACGGCGAGATGGCCTGCGGCGAGTTCGGCCCCGGCCGGATGGCCGAACCTTTGGAGATCGTCGCCGCCATCGAACAGGCGCTGGCGGTGGGCGCACCGCTGAAAGGCGTGCGGGCGCTGGTGACGGCGGGGCCGACGCGCGAGCCGGTGGACCCGGTGCGCTTCCTGGCCAACCATTCCAGCGGCAAGCAGGGCTATGCCATCGCCGCGGCGCTGGCGCGGGCGGGGGCAAACACCACCCTGGTGTCGGGCCCGGTCGCCCTGCCGCCGCCGCCGGGCGTGACGCTGATATCCGTCACCACGGCGCAGCAGATGCTGACGGCCTGCGAGGACGCCCTGCCCACCGATGTGCTGGTGATGGCCGCCGCGGTGGCCGACTGGCGGCCCGACATCGCCGCCGGCAGCAAGATCAAGAAAAGCACCGACCGCGTGGTGCCCCTGATCAAGCTGGTGGAAAATCCCGACATCCTGGCCACCCTGGCCGCCCATGCGCAGCGCCCCCGGCTGGTGATCGGCTTTGCCGCCGAAACCGACCATGTGCTGGAAAACGCCACCGCCAAGCGTGTCCGCAAGGGCGCCGACTGGATTATCGCCAACGATGTCTCAGCCAACGAGAGGGGAGAATCGGTGATGGGCGGCGACCGCAACCAGGTCCATCTGGTGCGCGGGGACGGCGCCGAATCCTGGCCCGACATGAGCAAAACCGAAGTGGCGCTGCGCCTGGCCGCGCGCATCGCCGAAAAACTGAAAGGTGTCGCGTGAAAGTCATTATCAAGACGCTGCCCCACGGCAAGGGCCTGCCCCTGCCCCGTTACGCCACGCCGGGTTCGGCGGGACTGGACCTGCTGGCGGCGGTGGCGGACGACATCGAACTGGCGCCGGGCGCCCGCGCCGCCGTGCCCACCGGCCTGGCCATCGAATTGCCGCTGGGCGTGGAAGCCCAGGTGCGGCCCCGCTCCGGCCTGGCGCTGAATCACGGCATCACCTGCCTGAACTCGCCCGGCACCATCGACAGCGACTATCGCGGCGAGGTGAAGGTGATCCTGATCAATCTGGGCCAGGAGACGTTCAAGATCTCGCGCGGCATGAAGATCCCCCAGATGGTGATCGCGCGCCACGAGCGCGCCGTGCTGTTCGAAAGCGACATCCTGGGCGAGAGCGAACGCGGCGCGGGCGGCTTCGGCTCCACCGGCATGACCCACAAGGCCTGACGGACCGATGCTGAAGCTCTCCCGCAAGCCCCTGCTGGCGCTGGAAGCGGTGATCGACATCGCCTTCAACGCCCGCCCCGAGCCGGTCCAGGCCAAGGAGATCACCGCCCGGCAGGGCGTGCCGCAGCGTTACCTGGAACAGGTGATGCAACAACTGGTGCGCGCGGGCATTCTCAAAGGCGTGCGCGGGCCGCGCGGCGGCTACCGGCTGGCGCGGGAACGCCGCCGCATCAGCGTGGGCGATGTGGTGCGGGTGGCCGAAAGCATCGAGGACGACGAGGAAAAGCATGTGCCGCGTTCCGAACTGGGCCAGCGCATCGTCGCGCCCTTTGTCGCCACGCTGCAGGACGAACTGATGACCCGGCTGGACTCGGTCTCCATCGAGGATCTCTGCCAGCGCGCCCGCCATGCGGGCGTGGATGCCGGAATCGACACCAGCGCCGATTTCACAATCTGATGCCACGATCTAGGGAGAAATGAAGATGGAACAGGGCAAGCCGGGACGCGGAAAGATGTCTGACTCCATCACAGAAACCATCGGCGACACGCCGCTGGTGCGGACGCACCGCCTGACCGCCGAGGCGGGGGTGAAGGCCGACATCCTGCTCAAGCTGGAATTCTTCAACCCCATTTCCTCGGTCAAGGACCGCATCGGCGTCGCCATGATCGAGGCGCTGGAGAAACAGGGCGTCATCGCGCCGGGCAAGACCACCCTGATCGAGCCGACCAGCGGCAATACCGGCATCGCCCTGGCCTTTGTCGCCGCCGCCAAGGGATACAAGCTGATCCTGGTGATGCCGGAAAGCATGTCACTGGAACGGCGCAAGATGCTGATGATCCTGGGCGCCCAGATCGAACTGACCGAAGCGGCCAAGGGCATGAAGGGCGCCATCGCCCGCGCCCATGAACTGGCGGCCGAGCATCCCGACTCGGTGATCCCCCAGCAGTTCGAGAATCCGGCCAATGTGGACGTTCACCGCCGCACCACCGCCGAGGAAATCTGGAACGACACCGAAGGCAAGGTGGACATCGTGATCTCCGGCGTGGGCACCGGCGGCACCGTCACCGGCGTCGGCCAGGTTCTGAAGCAGAAGAAGCCGTCGGTGCGGATGATCGCGCTGGAGCCGGAGGATTCTCCCGTGCTGTCGGGCGGCCAGCCCGGCCCGCACAAAATTCAGGGCCTGGGCGCGGGTTTCGTGCCCGCCATCCTGGACCGCTCGGTGATCGACGAGATCATCACCATCTCCAACGAGACGGCGCTGGAAACCGCGCGCAAGGCGGCGCGGCTGGAAGGCATTCCGGTGGGCATCTCGTCGGGGGCGGCCATCGCGGCGGCGCTGGAAGTGGGTGCGCGGCCCGAAAACGCCGGCAAGACCATCGTGACGATCATTCCCAGCTTCGCGGAACGCTATCTTTCGACGGCGCTGTTTGAGGGGTTGTGAGCGTGTTGTCCTTCTGCTTCGCAGAAGGACAACCGCAATGGTCCGGTGGACCATTGCGAGCGAGCAACGCCGCGAGCCAGAGCGAGCGGCCGGATGGCGCGGCCTGCTAAACCCTTCCGAGCGAGCAACGCCGCGCGCCGTGAGGAATGGTTGACCGAAGGTCAACGGAACGATCCAGTGGATCGTTCCGAATGACGAACGAGCGGCCGGAAGAAAAAGGAAAGCTGGATTCCCGCTTTCGCGGGAATGACAGCTTGGCCCCCTTGTCATTCCCGGCGAGCAGCGCCGTCAGGCGATGCGAGGGAAGGGAATCCAACTTAATTAAGGACCGAGCACAGACCCGCCTCCCCCTTCATGCGAAGTATGGAAAGGGGGGAGGTGGTTTCAGCGTTCGAGGTGAGCGGCGCGAGCCGAGAGGTAGCTGAAACCGGAGGGGGTGAGACCGGATCAGCAAAAGGTCCGGTGGACCTTTTGCCCGGTCGAACGCCGCAGCGTCGCGCGCTTGCGCGCGACGCGAGGCCGGGACAGGAAAAAAGAAGTTGGATTCCCGCTTTCGCGGGAATGACAATGAATAGGTGCTACAATAACGCGTCCAACAGGTCCGGCCGGTCGGTGCAGAGGGCGTCCAGCGCCATCAGGCGGCGCATGTCGGCGGGATGATTGACCGTCCAGGCGCCTACCTTCAGGCCCAGCGCGCGGGCCTGGGCGACGGCGTCCGGCGTGGCGTCGGAAAAATGGGGAAACCAGCCCTGCCCGCCCAATTGCGCGATGGCCTCCAGCACGGGGCGGACGTCGCCCTGTAACCGGTCGGTGGTGAACCAGCAGCGCCCGCCCAGCCGCCGGATGCGCGCCAGCGCCCGCCAGTCGAACCCGACAAAGATCACCCGCTCCATCAGGCCGGACACGGCCTCATACGCGGCGTCGGCCAGGGCGTCCGGGTCGGCGCTGTCGTCGCTGGCGTCGCATTTCAGTTCCACGAACAGCAGAAAGGGCCGCGGCGCGGAGGCCGCCAGCGCGGCCACTGCTTCCAGGGTGGGCGGATTTTGTCCGTCCACGGCGCGCAACGCCGGATGGCGCGCGGCATAATCGCTGCCGGGCCGCGGCCGCCCCACATCGAAGTCGCACAACGCCTCCAGCGTCAGATCCTTGATGCGCGGGCCGGGCGCCTCCAGCCATATGCCATCCCGCCGCGCCACGTCCGCCATCAGGCGGAAATCGTGATGCACCACCGGCACGCCGTCGCGGGTCAGCTGCACATCCAGTTCCGCGCCGTCGCAGCCGCGCCGCAGCGCATCGGCAAAGGCCGCCAGCGTGTTTTCCGGCACGAGTTGCGCCCCGCCGCGATGGGCGATGTTCTTCATATCCATCCTTTCGGCTCCGCGCGGCGCTCAGGACGACATTATGCGCGCCAGTCGTGGAAGAATATGCCCGTCATCACCCAGGGCGTCACGCCATCCGCCGCCAGAACGCGCAACACGACACTTTCGTAACAAAGACCGACGCGGCCATCCTCCATCACCCGCACCTCCTCGATGAAGGGCTGGGCATTTTCCAGCAAGGTCCGCCAGCGCGCGCTTTCGCAGGCAAAACGCGGCGCGTCCATCAGGTCGGACAGCCTTGCCCCGCTCACATCGCGGCCATGGCGCCGCCGCATCGCTTCCCCCGCCAGCCGCACCAGGAAGTCGTCCGGCGGGACGGGCTGGAACAGCGCCACGCTTTCCAGCACCCGCGCCAGCTCACGCGAAGGGATGTCACGGCCCACCGTGAAGCGGCCCTCCCGCTCGGATGCCTGCCAGCAGGCCAACAGGTGCCGCGCCCCCTGATGCACGGCCTCGCCCCGCGCCACATGAATTTCCCGGCTCTCCGCCGAGTCGAAAATTCTCCAGACCAGTCCCAATGCCCGCATTTCTTGTCCTTTATCAAGGACAGCGCACCCCCGGCGCATGGCTGCCGATTGCGGTGGAACCATCGCCTACCGCCGGTTGCATTGTCTTTAAAAGGCCACGGACCGTTTGATGCGAATACCGTGAAAATTGTCGGCATTGACTTGGGCGCGGGCGCGGGGCTCATGCCCGCCATGACCGCGCATCGCGCCGCCTGGCTGCTGGAAACCCGGGAACTCATCAAGCTGGCGCTGCCGCTGGCCGCCACCCAGCTTGCCCAGATGGCGATCCTGGCCACCGACACCATCATGCTGGGTCATTACAGCAAGGAGGCGCTGGCGGCGGGCGCGCTGGGCAACACCATCTTCTTTCTGGTCTGGCTGCTGGGCTGCGGCGTGCCGATGGCGGTGGCGCCGGTGATCGCGCACATACAGGGCCAGCATGGCAGCCCGGACGACGGCCTGGAGCGCCGCGAAACCCGCATCGCCGTCCGCATGGGCCTGTGGTCGGTCGCCCTGATCGCCGCGCCGCTGGTGCTGTTGCTGTTCTTCACCCGGCCCATCCTGCTGGCCTTCGGGCAGGAAGCGGGGCTGGCGGCGGACGCGGGCCTCTACGCCTCGGTGCTGGCCATCGGCCTGCCCTTCGCGATGGGCTTTCAGGTCTTGCGGAGTTTTTCCACCGCGCTGTCGCACGCGGTGCCGCCCATGGTGGTGCTGGTGCTGGCCGTGCTGCTCAACGCGCTGGCCGATTATATTTTCATCTTCGGCCATTTCGGCGCGCCCCGCCTGGGCATCGCGGGCGCGGGCCTTGCCAGCGCCAGTTCCAACGCCTTCAGCTTCCTGGCGATGCTGGGCATCGTGCTGGGCTTTCCGGCGCTGCGGCGCTACCGCATCCTGCACCGGCTGTTGCATCCGCACTGGAAGACCTTCGGCGAGCTGGCGCGGCTGGGCCTGCCCATCGGCATCACCATGGTGTTCGAGGTGGCGCTGTTCAACGGCGCGGCGCTGGCGGTGGGGCTGTTCGGCCTGAACGCGCTGGCGGCGCACCAGATCGCGCTGACCATTCCGTCCATCACCTTCATGGTGCCGCTGGGCATCGGCATGGCGGCGACGGTGCGGGTGGGCCTGGCGGCGGGCGCGGGCGACGCGGCGGGCGCGCGGCGGGCCGGCTATGCTGCCATCGGCCTGTCCGCCCTGTTCATGGGCCTGGCGGGCCTGGCGCTGCTGGTCTGGCCGCGCCTGCTGGCGACGCTGTGGCTGCCCGACATTCCCGCCAATGCCGAGGTGCTGGCGCTGGCGGTGAGTTTCCTGCATGTCGCCGCCGCCTTCCAGTTGATGGACGGCATCCAGGTCTCCGCGTCCTTGAGCCTGCGCGGCCTCAAGGACACGCATGGTCCGATGTGGATCGCGGGCGCGTCCTACTGGCTGGCGGGCGCGCCGGTGGGGCTGTATCTGGCCTTCGGACTGAAGATGCGGGGGTTCGGCATCTGGCTGGGACTGGCCTTTGGGCTGACCGTCGCGGCCATCGCTTTGACGGCGCGCTTCGCTTTGCTCGCGCGCCGTTGACTCTGGGTCGCGCGGGCGACGGCATCGCTCCGCTCGCCTGCCCCATGCTCCCCGACCGCACGCTTCGCCATACTCTCAAAGCGCCCCAGCAGCAGTAACAGGCCGATCAGCGCCAGCACGCCGATCAGGGCCAGCCGCGTGGGACGCGAGCGGCGTTCCTGCTCGGCCGCGATCTGCAGCGCGGTGTCGGGATGCAGCCGCACCCCGCCTTCCGCCACCATCTGGGAGAAGTTCTCGGCATTGCGCACCAGTTGCGGCAGATCCTGGGCCAGCCGCCCCAGCGCCCCGAAGGTTTCCCCGGCGCGGGTGAGCGCGGCTTCGGCGCCCAGATTGTCCTGCACCCATTTCTCCGCCACCGGGCGGGCGGCGCTCCAGATGTCGAAGTCCGGATCCAGGCCGCGGCAGACGCCTTCCACCACCACCATGGTCTTTTGCAGCAGCACCAGTTGCGGCTGGGCCTGCATGTCGAAGCGCCGCGTGGTCTCGAACAGTTGCGCCAGCAGCCGCGCGATGGAGACCTCGCGGGCGCTGCGGCCGAAGATGGGTTCGCCGATGGCGCGCAACGCCTGGGCGAAGGTCTCGATGGGGTGATGCGACGGCACGAAGGCGACGTCATAGTGAAGCTGCGCCACGCGGACATAGTCGCGCTGCAGAAAGCCCGCCAGCGTGCCCGCCATGAAGCGCCGCATCCCGGCGTCCAGCCGCCCCATGATGCCGAAATCCACCGCCACCAGGCGGCCCTGCCCGTCCAGGAACAGATTGCCCGGATGCATGTCGGCATGGAAAAAGCCGTCGCGCAGCGCCTGGGTCAGAAAGCTGCGCATCACCAGCACCGCGACCGCCCTGGGATCGCGCCCGGCGGCGGCGATGGCGGCGGTGTCGCGCAGCGGAATGCCGTCGATCCATTCGCTGGTCAGCACCGAGGCCGAGGTGCGCGCCCAGTCCACATGCGGCACGCGGAACTGCTCCTCGCCGCGGGTGCGCTCATACAATTCGCCGGCCGCCGCCGCCTCCATCCGCAGGTCCAGCTCCAGCGCCACACTATCGGCCAGCGTCTGGGTCAGTGCGACAAAGCGTAAGCGCCGCGCCTCGGCCGAGAACCGCTCGGCGGTGCGGGCGAACAGCGCCAGCGCCGCCAGGTCGCGGGCGAACACCGCGCGCACGCCGGGGCGCAGGATCTTCACCGCCACGCCGACCGGCGGGTTTTCCGCCGTCTGGGCGCGGTGCACCTGGGCGATCGAGGCCGCCGCCATCGCGCCGCCGAAACTGGTGAACAATGCCTCCACCGGGCGGCCGAAGGCGCGGACGATCTCGGCCCTGGCCTCGGCGTCGGAAAAGGGCGGCAGCCGGTCCTGCAGATGCTCCAGCGCGGCGGCGACATCCTCGCCCACAATGTCGGGACGCGTCGCCAGCATCTGGCCCAGCTTGATAGAGGGCGGACCCAGCCGTTCCAGCGCCCACGCCAGACGCGCGCCCGCATCGGGCCGGCCGGCGCGGAAGGCCAGCATCGGCCCGGCCAGAAGACATGCGGCATGAAGCAGCCGGACGCTGCTGGCGATGGCGTTCATTATTTCGTGCTTTTCATGGGCGCGGATTTCATAGGCGCCAGGCCGAATGCATGGCGGCGATCCCGCCCGACAGATTGCGGACCTTGACCTGTTCCAGACCGGCATCGGCGATCATCTGGGCGAAGCGCGCCTGCGGCGGAAACTTGCGGATGCTTTCGGCCAGATAACGGTAGGAGGCTTCATCCTGGGCCACCCAGCCGCCGATCCGGGGCAGCAGCTTGAAGGAATAGGCGTCGTACAGCGCATCCAGGCCCGGCATCTCCACCTTGGAGAATTCCAGGCACAGGAAACGCCCGCCGGGCCGCAGCACCCGCCGGGCCTCGGCCAGCGCCGCCTCGATATGGGTGACGTTGCGGATGCCGAAGGCGATGGTATAGGCGTCGAAGCTGGCGTCGGGGAACGGCAACTGTTCGGCATTGCCGCAGACCCATTCGATGGCGCTCTCGCCCTTTTCCCGCGCCCGGCGCACGCCCTCGCCCAGCATCTGCTGATTGATGTCGCAGACCGTGACATGTGCGTCGCCGCCGCGCCCCTGAAGATTTCTGCTGCGCGCCATCTCCACGATGCGCAAAGCGATGTCGCCGGTGCCGCCCGCCACATCCAGCGTCTTCCAGCCGGGCTGCGGGTTCAGCCATTCCACCATCGCATCCTTCCAGATGCGGTGGACGCCCGCGCTCATCAGGTCGTTCATCAGGTCGTAGCGCGCCGCGACCGAGGAAAAGACCTCTTTCACCAGCCCTTCCTTTTCGGATTCGGGCACGGTGCGGAAACCGAAACTGGCGGTTTTCTCTGTCATGGCGGAAACATAGCTGGGACGCGGCGCATAGGCTACCGTCGCGGCCTGCGACTCTTGATGTGCGCCCATGCCCGAACTGCCCGAAGTCGAAACCGTCCGCCTGGGGCTTTTGCCCGTGCTGGAAGGCCATGTCATCACCCAGGCCCGGACGCGGCGGACGGGCCTGCGCCTGCCCTTCCCGCGCGATTTCGCCGCCCGGCTGTCCGGCCGCCGGGTGACGGCGCTGCGGCGGCGGGCCAAATATCTGCTGGCCGACCTGGAGGGCGGCGAGACGCTGGTGATCCATCTGGGCATGAGCGGGCGCATGAGCGTCTATAGCGAAGGCCAGCCGCGCAAGATCGGCAGCTATCTCTATGATGTCGCCCCGGCCACGGCGGGCGAGGACAAACACGACCATGTGGTGCTGGAAACCGACGCCCCGGCCCGCATCGTCTTCAACGACCATCGCCGCTTCGGGCTGATGACCCTGCTGGACACCGCCACGCTGGATCAGGACCGGTTGTTCAAGAACATCGGCATCGAACCGCTGTCGTCGAAATTCAACGCCGCCACCCTGGCCCGCGCGCTGGAGGGCAAGAAAACACCCATCAAGTCGGCGCTGCTGGACCAGCGGCTGGTGGCGGGGCTGGGCAACATCTATGTCTGCGAGGCATTGTTCCGCAGCCATATCTCGCCCAAACGGCTGGCGGGCACGGTCAAGGGCGAACGCATCGCGGCGCTGGCGGCGGCGATCCGCAAGGTCTTGAAGGACGCCATCGCGGCGGGCGGCTCGACCTTGCGCGACCATGCCCAGGCCACCGGCGATCCGGGCAATTTCCAGCATCATTTCCTGGTCTATGGCCGGGAGGGAAAACCCTGCAAGCTGGGTTGCAAGGGGACGGTCAAGCGCATTGCGCAGGCGGGCCGTTCGACATTCTATTGTCCCAAATGCCAGACCTGACACAAACTCAAGCTTACTCCCCCCGCAGCGCGAAGCGCCCGATGCGGAGGGAGATGTCGCAGCGATGAAGATGAAATCTGGGTTCGAGCCCGGCATTCCGCCGGGCGACCATCCGCATCCGACAGCTTCCTTCCCCCGCGAGCGAAGCGACGAGCGGGGGAAGGTGTCGCAGCGAGGTGTTTGCGGAGCAAACCCGAGCTGTGACGGATGGGGGAAAAAATAAAGAGGTGTATATGAGTTCTGTTCTGACAAAGACCGAAGGCCCCGTCGGCATTGCGACCCTCAACCGGCCCGAGGCGCTGAACGCGCTGAACACCCCATTGCTGGACGAGCTGGCGGCGGCGCTGGAAGCCTGGGACGCCGGCCGCGAGGTCCGCTGCATCATCGTCACCGGCAGCGAACGGGCCTTCGCGGCGGGCGCCGACATCAAGGAGATGCAGCCCAAGAGCTTTTCCGACATGCACCGGGAGAACCTCTATGGCGCCCAGTTCGACCGCATCGCCCGTATCGCCAAGCCCATCATCGCGGCGGTGGCGGGCCATGCCCTGGGCGGCGGCTGCGAGCTGGCGCTGGCCTGCGATTTCGTCATCGCCGCCGACACCGCCCGCTTCGGCCAGCCGGAGATCAGCCTGGGGATCATGCCCGGCCTGGGCGGCAGCCAGCGGCTGGCCCGGGCGGTGGGCAAGGCCAAGGCGATGGACCTGTGCCTGACCGGCCGGGTGATGGACGCCGCCGAGGCCGAGGCCAGCGGGCTGGTGTCGCGGGTGGTGCCCGCCGACCTGCTGATGGCCGAGGCGTTGAAGGCCGCCCAGAAGATCGCCGCCCAGTCGGCCCCCGCCGCCGCCATGGTCAAGGATGTGGTCAACCGCGCCTTCGAGACCAGCCTGGCGGAGGGGCTGCATTACGAGCGCCGGGCCTTCCACGCCATGTTCGCCACCCGGGACCAGAAGGAGGGGATGGCGGCCTTTGGCGAGAAGCGGAAACCGGGGTTCCGGGACGAATAGCGCCTGAAACGGGGATTTTGTCGCCCCCTTTTGTTGACCGGGGAGCCGTCTGGGGCTATACGCGCCCCTCTTTCGGCAGAATCCAAGGACGACCCATGCCCAATATCGCCTCCGCCAAGAAGCGCACCCGCACGACCGCGAAGCGCACGGCGATCAACACGTCCCGCAAGACCCGCGTGCGCGGCTTCATCCGCAAGGTCGAGGAAGCCATCGCCTCGGGCGACAGCAAGGCCGCCCTGGCCGCCCTCAAGGCCGCCGAGCCGGAGATCATGCGCGGCGTGACCAAGGGCGTGCTGCACAAGAATACCGGCGCCCGGAAGGTTTCCCGCCTGACCAAGCGCGTCAAGAAACTGTCGTAGTAACCAACACGCTGGAATCCTTTCCGGATTCAAGTCAAGACAAAGGCCCGGAACAAAATCCGGGCCTTTTTTATTTGTCCGTGTGCGGATTCTTCAAAGCGCCATATTTCGCCGCCGCAACACGGAGCATTTCGCGGCTAAGTCCCTGATTCAAAAAAGAGCACCCGCGAAATTCTATTTTCCGTATACGTCACAACCATTTAGTGCCGGTCACAAAAGCGAAAAATTTTTCGAATCAGGCGGATTGTTCGCAGTTTGTCCCCTTGTTTGACAGCGGGCACTGGGCGTATCTTAACCACCGTTGGCGCGGGCAGCAGGCATGTCGAAGATTACACAAAGTAAAAACACAATATTCGACAGCGTTTCTGCTCGCTCTGACAGTATTCAGAACTACAAGCCGTCCTGATTTCCACAAAATTTGACTTGTCTCTGCTGGGTGTAATCCCCGGCAATCCTCAAATCGTCTCTGGACAGCAGCATGGCCCCTCCCTCTTCTCTCGAATATGCCGGTGACATCAGCCCGGCCCAGGCCTGGGACCGCCTCAAGGGCGACGCCCGCGCCCAGCTGGTGGATGTCCGCACCATCGCGGAATGGAATTTCGTGGGCCTGCCCGACCTGTCGGGACTGGGCCGCCGGGTGCATTGCGTCGAATGGCAGGGCTTTCCCGGCGGGGCACAGAACCCCGCCTTCGTGGAGCAGGCGGCCCAGGCGGTGCGGACCGCCGGCGCCACCCAGGACACGCCGGTGCTGCTGCTGTGCCGCTCCGGCGCCCGCAGCCGCGCCGCGGCGATGGCGCTGACGGCGGCGGGCTTCACCCAGGCGTTCAATATCGCCAGCGGCTTCGAGGGCGATCCGGACGAACAGGGCCATCGCGGCACCATCAACGGCTGGAAGGCCGCCGGACTTCCGTGGAGGCAGGGCTAGGACAACAGCGTACCGGCCGGATGCCTCAGCAGACGGCCATATAAAAACAGCCGGATGCCTAAGCAGGCGGCCAATAAAAAGCCGAATGCCTAAGCAGGCGGCCAACAAAACGACCGCCGCACCAACGGATGCGGCGGCGAAAAAGCAAGAACATCGCCGTGCCCAATCGGGGCGGCGCAGCAAGTGGGTAGTGACATGGTGCAAGTGACGGGAAATTCGGCGCCCAAGCAGGACTGGCGCGCGGCGTGGGCGGCGGTGCGCGAACGGATGCGCCGCGAACTGGGCGAACCGGTGTTCGAGGCCTGGATCGGGCCGCTGAACCTGGAATCCTTCGAGGCCGACGATCTGAGGATCGGCGCCGCCAAGCCCTTCGTCCGCAACTGGGTCGCCAACCATTATGTGGACCGGCTGCAGAAGGCCTTCCGCGCCGAGGGCTTCACGCCCGCCTCGCTGTCCATCGTGATTTCGGCGGCGCCCAATGTGGTGGGCGGCCAGGCCCTGGGGCGTCAGATCCCGCGCGAGGCCCAGCATCAGGAAACCCCGCCCGCCAATGTCGCCTACATCTCGCCCCGCAGCGAAGCCCGCACCGGCTTCGGTCAGGGCGGCGAGGAGGACAAGGGCCTGTGGAACCGGATGCTGCACCCGCAGCAGACCTTCGACAGCTTCATTCCCGGCGGCATCAACGCCTTCGGCCATGGCGCGGCCAAGAGCTTCGCCGATGGCGGCCAGGCCGACATTCCCCTGCTCTACATCCATGGCGGCTTCGGCTTCGGCAAGACCCACCTGCTGAACGCCGCGGCGCTGGAATTCCGCAAGCGCGGCAAGCGCACCCTGTTCCTGCGGGCCGAGGATTTCATGCGCCACTTCCTGGGCGCGCTCTACCGCAAGGACACGCTGGCCTTCAAGGAAGAGCTGCGCACCGCCGAAGTGCTGATCATCGACGACCTGCAGCACATCTCCCGCAGCGCCGCCACCGCCTCGGAGTTCCTCTATACCGTCAACGCCTTCGCCGACCTGCGCCGCCGGGTGGTGATCGCCGCCGACCGCGCCCCCGCCGCGCTGGAAGGGCTGGGCGCCGACGTCAAGTCGCGCCTGGCGGGCGGCCTGGTGGTGGGGCTGGACAAGCCGGACCGCGACACGCGCCTGGCCATCCTGAAGTCCCGCGCCACCGAATTCTCCCGCCACAAGCCCGATGTGGTGCTGCCCGACAGCGTGCTGGAACGCATCGCCGACATGGACGACGCCTCCCCGCGCGAGCTGATCGGCGTCTTCACCAAGCTGGCCACCTATGCCGACCTCACCAAGAAGCCGGTGACGCTGGACGTGACCGAGGAAGCGGTGGGCCTGCGCGCCGGTCCGGGCGCCAAGACCTCGATCGAGGACATCCAGCGCAAGACGGCGGAGTTCTACAAGCTGGACGTCAAGGACTTCCATTCGCCCCAGCGCGCCCGCCGCGTCGCCCGCCCCCGTCAGGTCGCCATGTACCTGTCGCGCAAGCTGACCAGCCGGTCGCTGCCCGAGATCGGCCGGCGCTTCGGCGGCCGCGACCACACCACGGTGCTCCATGCCTGCCGCCGCATCGAGGCGCTGATCGAGGAGGATACCCTGTTCCGCCAGGAGGTCGATTTTCTCAGCCAGATGCTCCAGCGGCGTCCGGAAATCTAGGCGCTACGATTTTGGCCGACCGGTGCGTCGGCCGTGCTCACGTACCCCGTGTACGCTCCGCGCGGCCTCCTGCCGGATCGGCCAAAATCGCGACGCGCCAGCGCCGTCCAAGAGATGTCCATGCGAAGGCCCGGCGGTGTCCGGGCCTTCTGCTTTTGGGGCCCGCCAGACCACCGGAAAACCGGCGGAAAACCGGCCCAAATGGCCCTTTTCCGGGGTGGGTTTTCCTTCCCCTGCCGGGGCCCTTTTGGTATGTTTCCTGACTTGAGTCTTGGGGCCGACCCGCAGGGGATCAGGGCTCTCCCAAACACAAGAAAACCAGGCTTCCCGGGCGCGATCGTCACGCACCCGCGCGGGTCCAACAGATGGCTGTCGAACCATGAAGATCAACGTCGAACGCGGCGCATTCCTCAAGGCGCTCAACCATGTCCAGAGCGTGGTGGAGCGCCGCAACACCATCCCGATCCTGTCCAACGTGCTGATCGAGGCGGCCAAGGGCGAATTGAAGCTCACCGCCACCGACCTGGATATCGAGATCGTCGAGGCCCTGCCCGCCGATGTGCTGCGCAACGGTTCGGCCACCGCCCCCGCCCACATGCTCTACGACATCGTCCGCAAGCTGCCGGACGGCGCGCAGGTGCAGGTGGAGCTGCTGGCCAGCGAAGGCGGCCGCCTGGCGGTGTCGGCCGGTTCGTCGCGTTTCGAACTGTCCTGCCTGCCGCGCGAGGATTTCCCGCAGATGGCGGCGGGCGCGCTGCCGCACAAGTTCCGCCTGGCGGCCGACGACCTCAAGCGCATCATCGGCAAGACGCGCTTTGCCATCTCGACCGAGGAAACCCGCTATTACCTCAACGGCATCTACATCCATGCCGCCAAGGACGCCAAGCCGCCGGTGATGCGCGCCGTGGCGACCGACGGCCACCGCCTGGCCCGCTACGAGCTGGAACTGCCGGACGGCGCCGCCGACATGCCCGGCGTGATCGTGCCCCGCAAGACGGTGGGCGAACTGGTCAAGCTGCTGGACGATGCCGACGGCGCGATCGACATCTCGCTGTCGGACACCAAGATCCAGTTCGGCTTCAATGGGGTGGAACTGACCTCCAAGCTGATCGACGGCAACTTTCCGCCCTATGAGCGGGTGATCCCCGCCGGCAACGACAAGGCGCTGGCGCTGGAAGCCAAGGAATTCGCCCAGTCGGTGGACCGCGTCTCCACCATCAGCGCCGACAAGACCCGGGCGGTGAAGCTGAACCTGTCCAAGGACAAGGTGACGCTGTCGGTGGTGAATCCCGAAAGCGGCACCGCCACCGAGGATGTGGGCGCCACCTATAGCGCGGGCGCGCTGGAGATCGGCTTCAACGCCCGCTACCTGCTGGACATCACCAGCCAGATCGAAGGCAAGGAAGTGCGCTTCCTGCTGTCGGACGCGGGTTCGCCCGCCATCATCGAGGATGCGGAGGACGCCCGCACGCTCTACGTCCTCATGCCGCTCAGGGTCTAAAGGGATCAGGTCCAGATTGACGTCAGCGCCGCACACGCGCCCATCAGGCGATCCTGAAGCCATTTGCGGGCCGGCGCTCGCGCGCCTCGCCGTCACGCGGCTGCGCCTGACCAACTTCCGCTCCTATGCCACCGGCGAGATCGCCGTCAGCGGCGCAGCCGTCGTGCTGGCGGGCCCCAATGGCGCGGGCAAGACCAATGTGCTGGACGCGATCTCGCTGTTGTCGCCCGGCCGGGGCCTGCGCGGCGCCAAGCTGGCGGACCATGCCCGCAAGGGGCCTCATGCCGCCGAGACGCTGTGGGCGGTGGCGGCCACCGTCACGCGCGGCGGCGGCGAACACCAGATCGGCACCGGCCTGACCGGCGCCAGCGCGGCCAGACAGGTCCGCCTGAACGGCGCGGCGGCGGGATCGAGCGCCGATCTGGGCGATATCGTGCAACTGATCTGGCTGACCCCCGCCATGGACCGGCTGTTCACCGAAAGCGCGGGCGGACGGCGGCGCTTCCTGGACCGGCTGGTGCTGGGCTTCGACGCCGGTCATGCCCGCGCCGCCACCCGCTATGAAACCGCCATGCGCGAACGGGCGCGGCTGTTGAAATACGGCCCGCGCGATCCGGCCTGGCTGGACGGGCTGGAGAATGAGATGGCCGAAAGCGGCGTGCTGATCGCGCAGGACCGCGCCGCCACGGTGGAAAAGCTGGCCGGGGCGCTGGCGGAACGGGGCGAAGCGGGCGCGTTTCCGGCCGCGTCGCTGGCGCTGACCGACGACCTGCATCTGTCCAGCGCCGACGATCTGCGCGCGGCGTTCGCCGCCGGCCGGATGCGCGACGCCGAGGCCGGGCGCACCCTGGCGGGGCCGCACACCACCGATCTGCATGTCCGCCACACCGCCAAGCGCGCCGATGCCCGCGACTGTTCCACCGGCGAGCAGAAGGCGCTGCTGATCTCCATCATGCTGGCCGATGCCCGCGAACTGGCCCGCGCCCGTAGCGGCCTGGCGCCGCTGCTGCTGCTGGACGAAATCGCCGCCCATCTGGTCGCCACCCGCCGCGCCGCCCTGTTCGAGGAGATCGCGGCCCTGGGGGCCCAGGCCTGGATGACCGGCACCGATCTTTCCCTGTTCACCGGCGCGCAAGCCGAAATCTTCCTGGTCGAAAACGGCCAGTTCCTGCGTCAGGAGTAGTCAT
>ERZ778022.2468-NODE-2468-length-19432-cov-5.671208_pt1 | contig 19432 bp, 1 predicted proteins | sample MGYA00375752_ERZ778022 | MGnify/ENA primary metagenome ERZ778022 (study PRJEB29350, sample SAMN05389826) | bioreactor metagenome | isolation source: Thiocyanate bioreactor | place: South Africa: University of Cape Town | collected 2014-04-04 ... | reverse complement strand
CACGTTTGCACCCGCGTCATTCCCGCTGGCGCTCGTGTTTGAGCGCGGGTCGCCGTCACGCCCGTCTGTCGCAGACCTGCAGGCGCTGGTGGCGGCGGCAGAGGCGGCGGCCTGGTTTGTCAGCCACCACCGCGACGCGGTGGAGACGTTGACGCCCATGACCGCGGACGCCGTCGTGCCCGTGTCGGCGCTGTGGGTGGACACGGCGGCGGCGCCCGGCGCCACCGTGTCGCTGCAGGTGCGTACCGACGCCATCCTGACGCGTGCCGAGATGGAAGGTGTGGTGGCACGGCTGCATGCCAAGGCGGCCGGCGGCGCCGGCGCACATTGATCAACGTTCGATACTATGATACCCTATTCAACATGAAACAACAGTTACGATCCGGTAATGGCACAGCGGCACAATACAACACAACAAGCCGCGCCTAGAACCAGGGGTGCCAGTTGTAGGACATGCGCGCCAGGTTGCGCTCCTGCATGGCGAGGTCGATCTGCTTGTGGCCGTTGGTGGACAGCAGGTCCTCCGCGGAGGCGGGGCCGTGCATGTTCTTGCCCACGATGCGCGAGCTGATGGTGGGCGACTGCAGCTCGGTGGCCTTGTCAAACCAGCGCCCCTGCGCATGAGCCACGCGGCGGTGCAGGTAGCGCGGCGACACGCCGGGCAGCGTGACAAAGGTGGGCGCGGGCGGCGCAACCGCGGCCCCAGCCGCGGCCGGCACTAGTGTCCCGTTCGTCTCCGCGGTGCGCAGCGCGCCCACCATGCGGCCGTGGATGTGCTCGTGGCACTCGTCCCACAGGATGAGCCCCAGCAGCGCGTGCAGCGTCTCGCTGTTGTTGAACTGCACGCGGTTGTGCGCGCACAGCGCGGCGGCAAAGGGGCCCAGCACGCCCTGCGGCGTCAGCAGCGCCACCACATTGCGCGTGAGACGCAGCGGCACCGCCTCCTGGCCCTCCGCCAGCACGCCAAAATTGTTGACGGCAAAGGTGGGCCGGAAGTCGGTGGACAGGAAGTTGCCGGTGGCGCGGTCCACCACCAGCCGCGACGGCAGGCGCTCCGTCACAGCTAGCGGCAGCGCTAGTGCCGCCGCCACCGCGTACTGACCCGTCAGCCGCGCGCGCAGCGCGGCGTACGCCTCTGCCGTCGCCGACGTTGCCGCCAGCGCAGACGCGAGGGTGGCGGCAGGCAGGCGGTCTGCCACGTCGCGGTACGCCGCCAGTGGCACCGCCGCCTGCAGCGCCGCCACCTCCTCCGGCGTCACCGGCGTCGCTGGCCGCTCCGCCAGGCGCGCCAGCAGCGCGCGGCGGTACACCGCCACCAGGTCGTCCGCACAACCCACACCTGGCGCGCTGCCGCGCGCCAGCGCGCCCTCCAGCAGGGCAGCAAAGGAGGCGTGCGACGGCGCGTCCGCCGTCAGCCGCAGCTTGTACGACAGCGGCACGTGCACCTGCGGCGTGAATGCCAGCCGGCGGGAGCGCGCGTCAGGGTGTCGCGCCATCAGTGCGTTCAGCGCGCCAACCAGCTGCGCCACACGGCCGTCCGTGGCCGCCGCTGTCGGCACGCACGGCGCCAAGCTGAAGTGGTACCGCCGGCCGTCGTCGCCCAACAGCGTCAGCCGCCGCTGGACTGCGCCCGCCGTGTGCGCGTTCGCCACAAGGCTCAACGTCGGTGCCACCGCCAGCACGCGCGGTGCGCGCTCCGGCAGCGGCTCCACGTCCAGCGGCGTGGCAGCCGCCGCGTACCCTGGCATCTCTACCAGGCTGCCGCCGCCCGTGCCGGGGAACGCCTCCAGCAGTGCGGGTGCCAGGTCCGCCACGCCCAGCGCCACCGTGTCACGCACGTCCGTCAGCAGGCGAGTGCGCCACAGCCGCAGACGCGCCAGCAACGCACCCAGCGACGTCGGCACACGCGTGTCGGGCGCGGCGGCCTCGCCGCCGTCGCCAATTGCAGCGGCTGCCGCTGCCGCCGCCGCCTCCTCCCCACCCTCTTCCATCTCGGCACGCCCGCGCCTGCGGCCGGCGACGGGGGCATCAGCAGCGGGCGCGGCTGCGGCAGCAGCAGCAGCAGCAGCAGGGGCGGCAGCAGGGGCGGCAGCGGGCGCGGCAGCGGCAGCGGGCTGCGCGCCCGGCCGCGGCGGCGGGGCTGGCAGGAAGTCGGCCACAAAGGCGTCGTAGTGGCGTGCATGCAGCGCGGCGGCGGCGGCGTGCACGGCGGGCGGCGCGGAGTCAGATGGCGTACTGAAGAGACGCTGCGCCATGTAGCGCGCAATCATGGTAAGCACCTGCGGCACGTACTCAATGATGCGCTGCGTGTGGCGCGCCATCGCCTTGGCGTACGTCATGCCGCGCGCGACATCGTTCAGCACCGCCAGCGTGGCCGCCACGTACACCTGCTGGCACTTGCTGTAGATGGACACCAGCGCGGTGTGCGTGTCCTCCAGCGGGCCGCCGCGCAGCTTGCCGGCCACCTCCTCCACCAACGTCTCCGCGCCACGCACGCCGCCGTGCGCGCGCCGCGCCGCCGCCACTACCTCCGCCAGTGTCTCCATGCCGGCGCGCGCGCCGCCGTAGCCCAGCGCCGCCAGCCGGTCCACCGTCACGCCCGGCGCGGCGGCGCCCGGGTTCACCGCCAGCGCCGCCAGGCCGGCCGCCGTGGTCGCAGCCAGGCCGTCGCCCGCCGCCTCCGCTGCCGCCCGCGCCGCGGCCTCTGCGTCGGTGCGCTCTCCCAGCGCCGCACGCGCCGTGTACAGCACCGCCTGCGGGTACGCGGTGGCCAGCGCGCGCAGCAGGCGCGGCGCCAGCACGCGGTCGCCGCGGCCCGCGTACGACACCAGCTGCGGCATAAAGGACAGCCACAGCCACGCCGGCACGGCGTCCGCGTACCGCGCCACCGCCGCAACCAGCGCCGGCGCGCCCTCCTCTTGCAGCACCAGCCACAACACGCGCGCCAGCTGCATGGAGGGCGTGGCGCACCGCAGCGACACCGCCGCCAGGTACGCCGCCGCCGCCTGCAGCGCCACGCCGCTGGCGCGCGCCATCCCGCCTCCAGCGGCAGCGGGTGCGCCGCCGTCTGCCACCACTGCAGTGGGCGCCACGGGGCGCAGCGCGGCAGCCACGTCGCCGGGCGGCGAAGTGAGCGTGACGGACGCCGCCACGAGGTCGGCGGTGGCAAACACCACGTTCACGCGCTCGCCGGCGCCCGCCTCACCACCACTGCTACTGCTGCTGCCCTCGCTTCCGGCGGCAGTGGCAGCGGCAGCAGCCGGCGCCGCGGGGTACGGCGGTGACGGCAGGACAATGGTGTTGGGGTCCGCGTGCGTGATGCTGCGCGGCAGGCGACTCTCCACGCGCGTGAAGGTGTACAGGCGGTCCAGGAAGGCAGCCCACGACAGCCAGCACTTGGGCGAGGCGCGCGCCGTCTGCGTGGCGTACGAGTAGCAGGCGTACGCCGCCGGCCACGACTCGGTGCCCATGATCTCGTGGTGCAGCGCCTTCAGGCGCCACGCCTCGGCGGTCAGCTCCGGCACGGGGAACAACGCCAGGTTGAGGGCGTGCAGGTGGGAGAGGCCGGCGCGCGCCGCCGTCACGGACGACGCGCTGTGCACCGCCAGCGTCGCCACCGACAGCGCGCGGTTTGGCTCCCCCGTCTCGCTGTGCAGGATGTTGCCGTCCAGCGCGGCGCCCTCCCGCAGGTTCAGCGCCTTGCGCATGATGAGCCACGAGTACGCCGTCGTGTACTTGTCCGGCAGGTTCACCAGCAGCTGCTCGCGCGTGCGCGCAAACGCGTCCGCCACGTCCAGGCTGGTCATGGCGGCGAGGCGGTGCAGCATGACGTTGGCGACGTCGCGCAGGTTCAGCTTGCGCGCCATGTGCGCCAGCCGGATGATGGTCCACGGCGCGTCGTGCATGGCGGCCAGGCGCTCGGCCGGCAGCGGGCCGCTGCGCGCCGCCATGGCGCCCGTCACCAGCGTGAACAGGTGGTGCCGCCACGTGTAGATGGCGTCCACCACCGGCATGCCGTCCCACCGATTCGGCTGCCGCTCCCGCCACGTGTGCAGCGTGGAGCGCAGGTCGGGCGGCTCCGCCGCGCCGCCCGCCCGCAGCGCCTGCCGCACCGCCACCGCCGCCGCGATGGAGTCGCGGCACTCCTGCAGGCGCTGCGTCATGGCCAGCGCGCCGTCGTGCGCGCCCGTCGCGTACCGCGGCAGCGCCGCCCACTGCCGCAGCAGCAGCACCGTGGCGCCGTCCACCGCGCTCACCGCCGGCTGGTGCGCGCCCTCGCTCAGCAGCACCTCCATCTCGTACAGCTTAACGGCAGGCGACCGCACCACCTCCGCCGCCACCGCCGGCGTGCGCAGCGCCTCCTTCAGCCGGCTCCACGACCCCAGCTTGGACAGCGCCTCCGCCTGCAGCACGCTGTCGCCCATCGTGGCGGCGTACGACTCCAGCACCGACCACTGGTACAGGTTGCGCGCCGTCTCCACCCACCGCTCCTCCCACAGCTCCACCTCACCCGCCGCGGGGAGCCACGCCTCCACCAGCGCCACCGTCTGCCCCGACGCCAGGCCCAGCGGCGGCAGCGCGGACGGCGCCAGCGTCACTGACGTGGGCACGCCCGCGCTACTCAGCGTCGCCAGCCCCAGCGGCACGCCACTGCCCTTCCCGCCCGCGGCGCCGCCGGCGGCGCGGCCACCGGGTGCAGCAGCAGAAGTATCGCTACCGCCGCCGCCAGCTGGGGTGGACGGCGGCGCCAGCGCGGGCGGCAGGCCCTCCGTCTTCAGCGTCAGCACCGAGTGCACGGCGGTGGCATCCAGCGCGCGCACGTCATCCCGCGCCACCGCGCCCCACACCGCCAGCTCCGATACCAGCTGCGGCACCCGCGCACCCGCCGCTGCCGCGCCATTTACACTCGCAGACCACTGTGCTACCAGCGCGTCCCCGTCACCCGCCTTTTGCCGGCTTGCAGCACCGCCGCTGCTTGCACCAGCGGCGCCACCCAGCACGTCCGCCACGGTACGGGCGCGCTTGGCGGGTGGCGCACTGCCACCACTGCCGCGGCCTGCCGTGCTGGCCAACGCGAGCACGTCAGCCACGGAGCGTGGCGACGCTACCGCTGCCGCCGCTGCTGCGGCAGACGCCTCCGCCGCTGCCGACTCTGCCGACAGAGGCGAAATGGTGGCAGGCAGCACCGCCGGCACCACCGACGCCTGGCTGCCACCGTCTGCTGTCGCCGGCGGCTCTGGCTTGACAGGCGGCGGCGGCAGTAGCGGTATGCCCGCGCCGCTACCGCCAGCGGTACGCAGCGCCGCCGCCTGCTGCTGTACTAGCACCTCCAGCGCGCGCTCCGACGCCTCCGCCGCGTCGCGCGTGTGCTGGAACGCCACATGGTACGTCTCCTGCGCCTCCGCCCACAGGCCGTGCGCCTCCATGTCCAGCCCGCGTGCCGCGGTGAGGGTGGAACAGAAGCGGCGGCGCACGCCGCGCGCCAGGTCCTCCGCGCCCACCGCGCCGTACACCGCCAGCAACGCCTGCGTGACGGCGCCCACGTGCGCTTTCGCCGCCGCCAGGCGCGCGCGTGCCGCAGCCAGCTCCGAGTCGGGCGCCGCCAACGACCCCGCACCTGCCGCTCCCACTGCCCCAGTGCCGGTGCCGGTGCGCAGGGAGGCGACGAGGGTGACGAGGGCGGCGTGTGCGGCGGCGGCGGCAGCGGCCGCTGCCTCCAGCTGCGCCTCCAGCTCCGGCGCTGCCCAGTCCGCCGCCGCCACCGAGGTACCCAGGTAGCCCCACACCTCGGGCGGCAGGAAGACGCGCGGGGTGCAGCGCACCACGCCCGGCAGCAGCAGCTGCACCATGTTGGTGGCGGTGAGGTCCACGGCGGCGGCGGGCGCCGCCAGCGCGCCGCCTGCGCTGTAGCCGGCTGACGGCACGTCTGCCACGCCGGCGCCGCCGCTGTCGTCCGTGGCCACCAGCGTGCCGCCGCACGCGGCTGCCTCCAGCACGGAGGCGGGCGGCGCGTATGCACCCCACGCCGCGTACCCCGCCACCGCACCTGCCCCCGTGCCCGCGTCCCGCTCGCGCTCCTTGGCAGGCGCACCCAACGCGCCCTCCAGGTTCAGGCCCAGGCCGCCAGCCGCCACCTGGTGGTAATGCAGGTCACGCATGAGGAGGGCGGTGAGGTGCGGTGTGAGGCGCTCGCGCGCCTGCGGCGTCACCGCCGCCCATGCCGCCGGCAGCAGGCCTGCCCACAGGTCGGACGCCACGTCCAGACTGACGCCCGCCAGCGCAGACAGGGCGCGCAGGGCGTCGGCGGCGGGCGTCGGTGCGCCGCCCGCCGGCGCCACCGACAGCAGCAGCATCTGCACCGCGGTGGGCAGCCAGGGGTAGCCCACCACCGCCTCCCACTCACCCGCCACCACGTCCTGCAGCGCCGTCAGCGCGCCGCCGCGCGGGCCCGGCTCCACGCCCGCCCAGGCGGGGAAGCGCGGCCGGTTGTCGGCAGGCGCGGCGGCGGACACCGCCAGGTACGCGCCGTACAGCTGCGACGCGGTGACGGCGTCCAGGGAGCGGTGCCACACCTCCGGGTCCTCCCCCAGACCCACGCTGTACCGCACGCCGTCGCCATCCATGGCGCCGTCACCCGCCCCCGCCGCCGCCGTCACGTACGTGCCGTGCAGCTGCGCCAGCAGCGGCGGCTGCAGCTTGCTTGCTGCCTGCACCGCGCCCATGCCCGCCACATTCAGCGCGTCGCCCACCGCCGCGCGCTCCTCCACACCGATGCCGCCGCCACCGCCGCTGCCGCCACCGCCGCCACCACCACTCCCGCTCGTGCGGTCCGTGATGGCGGCCGCCACGCACGACAGCAGGTGACCAGACGACAGCAGCGCGTCGCCGGCGGGCGCGTGGTAGTACGCGTGCGCCAGCGCCGGCTCGCCGTCGGCGCCGCCGCCGCCGCGGGGCACTACGACGGGTGCCGTGCCGCCCAGCTGGAAGGGTGCTGGTAGGCGGGTGGAGAGGCCGGGTGCAGGTACCGTGCCAAGCCCAAACTCGGCGGCCCACGGCGCCGCACGCCGCGCCCGCAGCGCCGCGCTCCGCCCCGCAGCCAGCTCGCGCGCCATGCCGCACCGCGCCGCCTCCTCCTGCAGGTCGCGCACGCGCCGCACGCGGCCGTCCGCGACGCTGAGGTGCAGGCAGGCGGCGCGCACGGCGGCGTTGCCGGACATGAGGCCCGCCAGCAGGGGGCGGCGCACGACCGCCTGCAGCCAGGCGGGCGGGCGGGTAGCAGAGGAGGTAAGGTGCGGCAGCAGGTCGCCGGTCCAGGGCGGCGCGCTGGCAACCCGCAGCACGCCGGCGCTGCTGGCGTCCGTCCCAGCGTTGCCCGCCAGGGTGGACAGCTGCACCGTGTGCGCGTACGCGGCAGGCAGGGAGGCCGCCACCTCGCCCGCGCCCGTCCACAGGTGCAGCAGCACGTGGTGGTACTCGTCCTGCAGGCCGCCCAGCGCGTCACCCAGCGCCGCCTGCCGCGACGCCAGCGTGGCGGACGCGCCGTGCGGCAGCAGGCCCAGCGACGCCATGGCGGACACGATGATCGTCTTCTCGCGCTGCGTCAGGCCGTACGTCAGCGCGCCGCGCGCGTGCGGCGGCGAGGTCATCCAGGTGGCGACCTGGCGCAGCGCGCTGCGCAGCAGCGCCTTGTCCGTGCTGCGCTGCAGCACCTTCATGACGCACAGCACAAAGGAGGAGCGCTGCGCCGTGATGAAGATGGAGCGGTGCGATAGGAGGGGGACGAGGATGGAGAGGGCGGACGCGCGCATGGCGCGCACCTCCGCCAAGCTCACTGTGCCACCATCCACCAGGTACGTGCCGCCCGCACCCGCAAGCGCCGACCACTGGTGCATCGCCGCACCCGGCCCACCACCACCACCTGCCGCGCCGCCGCCCGCGCCGCCAGCGCCGCCGGTCCCACCACCGCCGCCGCCGCCACCGCTGCCGCCACCAGTGCCGCCCTCCCCGCCGTCTGCGCCCGGCGCCGACGCCGCAGCCGCAGCCATGGCGTCCGGGCTCATGTGGTCCTCAAAGTAGCGCGAGAACACGCCAAACAGGAGGATGGCGAGCGGGTGCACAAAGTTGTGCGCGTAGTGCGTGATGTCGCGCACGAGGCGGATGAGGCCCAGGATGTTGGCGTCGGTGGGCACGGCAAAGCGCGGCGGCGGCGCCACCTCTGGCGGCGCCGGTGCGGGTGGCGCCGCGGCGCCCAGCTCCTTCACCATCTGCCACCCGTCGCGCGCCGCCTTGTCGTCCTCCTTGTCGTTCTCCACCTGCGCACGCGCGCGCGCCCAGGTGTAGTGCGGGAAGGCGCGCGCCGCCACCACCGCGCCGCGCTCCAGGTCCTCCGGCCGGTACCGCGCCAGCAGCTCGGGGCTGGGCACGGGCGGCGTCACGCCGGGCGGCAGCGGCGCACGCACCGGCGCCGGCACCACGCCCTCCGCCACCAGCCGCAGCGCCGAGTTCTCCTCCCGCGTCCGGCTGCGCGCCTCGTTGCTGGGCTCGTTCTGGTCCGACACGATGCGCGCGTAGTGCGTCTGGTTCTCCGCGCCGTACGACAGGTACGCCGCCAGGCGCATGGAGATGCAGGAGCCCACCCAGGGGTACAGGCGCACGTGGGAGAGGCGGGCGGAGGGGTGCGTGTGCGGGTGCAGCTGCAGCGGGCGGCGGAGAAGCGGCGCAGGAGGGCGAGGACGCGGCGGTCCGAGGTGGCAAACACGGGCGTGAGGGTGGAGATGACAAACCCAGCGTGGTCCGACACAAAGTCGCGCGCCCGCCCCTCCGCCGCCAGCACCGCCACCAGCAGCTCCAGCAGCACGGCGTGGTACGCGCCAATGCCGTCAGCGGGCTTGACGGGCGCCGGCTTGGCAGCGGCAGCGGCAGCAGCGGAGGCCGCCGTCGCTGCTGCCACCGCCGCCGGGGCTTCGGCCCCGTGCGCGGCGGCGGCGGCAGTGGCTGCCGCTGCTGCCGTCGCTGCCGCCGTCGTTGCCGCTGCGTGCTCCTTGGCCGCCTTGGTGTAGGCAGCGGCGGCGGAGGCGGCGGCGGCAAGCGCGGAGGGTGCGCGCGCAAAGGTGGGCGAGCGCAGGGGCACGTCGGGGTACAGGCGCAGCAGGGAGGCAAAGAGCGCCACGCTGCGGCGGCACACGGCGCGCAGCTCGGGCGCCTCGGCGCACGCCAGCGCGCAGCGCGCCGCGCTCGCCACCACAAACTCCACCTGCTCGTCCACCTCCGGCACGCCCGTCACGCCGTCGGGGTTGGGCACGACTGGCGTGCCGTCCAGCGTGAAGGCGCCGTAGCCCGCCGGCGGCGTGGGGTACTGCGGCAGCCGCGAGGCGGCGGCGGGCAGCGGTGGTGCCGGTGGCGACGGCGAGGCGGGTGCTGCCCCACCGCCTGCGGGACCCAGTGCCCCGCCGCCCCCCGATGTCGCCAGCACGTGCTCACACCGCGCCTGCGCCTGCCACACGGCAAACAGCTGCAGCAGCTCGACGGCGAGCGCGCGCTGCAGCGGCGACGGCTGCGCGCTGGGGCCCAGCAGGCGCTGCAGCGTGGCAAGCAGGAGGCGGAGGAAGAGGCGGCGGGTGGGGTAGAACAGGCGCGCGTGGTCCAGCAGGAGCGCCCACAGGAAGGTGGCGGACGGCAGCCAGTGCAGCTCGTCCACCAGGAAGCGCGCCATGAAGCGCGCCACCTTTGCCCACTCGCCCTCGCTGCACCGCACCGCCAGCGCCGGCAGCAGGATGTTGAGCGCGCGGCGGTACGTCTCGCGGCCCTCGCCGCGCGTCACGATGCGCGGCACGTGCCCCAACAACTGCAACTGCAGCTGCAGCGGCGTGCTGTACACCTGCAGGAAGCGGCACATGACGCGGTAGGCGATGGCCGCCTGCAGCGCCTCGGGCGCCCGCAGCGCGCGCCACGCAAACTTGGTCACCGCCCGCTTCTCTGCCGCCAGCTCGTGGCCCATGGACCCCAGCAGCACGTCCGTCAGCCGCAGCAGCTCAATGCGCACGTCCTCCGTCACGCGCGGCGCACACGCCGCGGTGGCGGCACCCGCGCCGCCGGCATCCAGCGCGCCACCGGCGCCACCGACGCTGCTGCTGCGCGCCAGCGGCACCAGGTCAGCATCACCACCGCCGCCGGCGGGATCGCCGCCGGACCCGCCGCTGGCAGCCTTCGCGTCGGCGGTCGTGGTGTGCACGTCAAACGACAGCCAGCCCAGCACGGCACGCAGCACGGAGGCGGTAATGAGGCGTGGGAAGGGGTACCGCGGCGTGAAGGTGGCACGCGCGTTGGCGGCCGCGTCGCCGGCACCACTACCACCACCCGCCTCTGGCGACCCTGGCGCGCTGGCTGCTGCCGGCGGCAGCGGCTGCGGCACTGCACTGCCCACCGCCGTAGGTAGCGCCCGGACGGGTGCGGCTCCCTTGGCGCCCGTTGCCCATGCCACATCGCTCCACACTGGCGCGCCCGCGCCAGTGAAGGCCGCGTTGGATGCCGGCTGCGGCAAAGCAGCCATGGAGGCATTGAGGCCCAGGAGGGGCAGCGGGGTGGGCGGCACGCCGCTACCGGCCAGCCCCAACCCACGCAGCGCCACGCTCGTCGCCGCGGCGCCTGCCACGCTGCCGCCCCCGCGCCCCGCGCTTGCCGCCCCACCGCCGCCACTCCGCCGCCATGCCGCCACGCCCTGCCGCGCTGACGGCGGCGGCGTCAACAGTAGGGAATCACCGCCGGTCCGCCGGCGCCGGCCGCCAACCATGCTGACGTCACCAGCGCCCAGGAACAACGACGACGCGCCACCGCCAACTATGGCTGCGCCACCGCCACCACCTGCAGCAGTGATGCTTGCCACCGCGCCCGCACCCGCCGCAGACGACATCTCCACGTCTGACAGCGCCAGCGAGGCGTCTGCGGCACCGCTAGCGGCAATGGCACCACTGGCCGCACCACCCGCGCCCCCATGAGCTCCCACACGCGGCCCGGCGTACCACGTCTCCCACGCTTCTGCACCACCCTCCACCTCACTGGCGGCCGGCCCGCCTGCGGTCAGGAACGCGCGCATCGCCGCCTCACGGCCGCCCACCACACCCGCTGCCACCACCGCCTCTTCCGCCGCCAGCGTGGCGCGCACCAGGGGCAGCACCAACTGCCGCAGGGCTACCACCTGGCGCGTCGGCGACAGTGTGGTGGCTGACGCCGCCGGCGCTGCCGTGCCGTCGCCCCACGGCGGCGGCAGCGCAGGGAAGGCGCGTGCCAGCAGCGCAGTGCGCAGGCCGTGGTGCGGCACGGAGGCAAGGTCGGTGCGCAGGAACTCGCGCACGTCATGCGCATCCACGCGCGAAAACGGCGAAAACACGGCCAGCAGTGCGTAGCACATGTCCACAACCACAGGTACCGGCAGGCTGCGCACCACCGCCGGCGGCGGTACGGGCACAGCACCACCCTCACCACCGCTGGGTGCCGCCGCCGCTGCCGCTGTCGCCGTCGCCGCTGTCGTCGCGGCCGCACAGAAGTGGCGCGCACTGCGCAGCAGGGTGGCCTGCAACGCGCGCACGTCACCGCAGTTGGTAGCGCGCAGGGTGGACGGCAGGCGCCAGCACGGGGTAGCATCACGGCGACGCCACGTGGGTGCAGGAAGAGGGTAGGGACCCGAGGTGCCGGCGGGCGGCGCGGGGCCAAACCGTGACCACTCTGCCTCGCCGTCCTCGTCGTCAGCGCCCAGGCCGACCGGCGGGTGCAGCTGTGGCAGCGTGGCACCCCGCGGCGCCGCCGCGCCCGCTGCCGGTGCCGCCGCGGCGGTGGGCACCGAGTCGGGCGGCGCGCGAAGGCGGTACTGCGTGACGGGGCACGCCCACACGTCCAGCAGCACACGGTGCGGCGTCAGCGCGCCGTACGCGTCGTCACCAGCGGCGGCGGCGGCCGGCAGCCACTCAGGGTCGCTGCGCGTGATGGCGTCCAGCAGGCGGGCAAAGTGGTAGTGCAGCACGCCCAGCTCGGTGGGCCGCAGCCGCGTGGTCGGCTCCGGTGCGTCGGGCATCAGGCGCGACTTGGCGTCCGGCGCCAGCGCCTCCACCGTGGCAGCCCACCCGCGCGGGCTGCGCACCCAGGCGTGGAAGCCGGCTGCCTCCAGGCACGCGCCGGCGGGCGGCGGCGGCGCGGGTGCGGGTGCCCACGGGCTGCCCCACCCCGTGGTACCCACCTCCACCGCACTGCGCGCGCGCACCGCGGCGTCGAACAGGGCGCCGTACGCGGGGTTCAGCAGGACGCCCGGCGCGTAGAAGAAGGCGGCCACCTCGGCGGGGTTGCGCGCCATGTAGCGCGCAAACGGCACGCGGAAGGGCGAGGTGAGGATGCCGCGGCTGTGGAACAGGTGCATCTTGGCGTCCAGCACGCACACGGCGGCCACGAGGCGCGGCGTGAAGGTGACGGCGTCCAGCGGCAGGAGGTGGAACAGGTGTGCCACCGCCGCCGCCAGCTCCGGCTCGCGGCCCATGTTGCCCAGCACGTTGCGGATTACCTCCGGGTTGTACCACTGCGCCAGGTCCTTGATCAGCTTGTCCGCCAGCGCCTGGTTGAAGCAGTACGCGATGCGCGTCAGCAGGCTGCCCAGTGCGTCCAGGATGTCGCCGTTCAGCTTCTTAAAGTCGGAAATGAGCGACAGCAGCGGGCGCAGGGACTGGTGCAGTAGGTCACGCGGCAGGGAGGGCGCGGCCGCCGTCGCGGCGGCAGCAGCAGCGGCGGCAGCGGCAGCGGCAGCAGCTGCAGCGGCAACCTCGCCGCCGGTAGCCGCCGCAGCGTCTGCTGCCAGCGCCGCCAGCAGGTTGCCACGCTCTGGCTCGCCGCGCTGCCCCGCATGGAACGCCGTCAGCGCACCGTGCGCCGCCATCATGATCACCTTCATGTGCCCCACCGCGGGCGGCAGCAGCTGCGGCACGCGGTCCGTCATCAGCAAGCCGCTGTTGATGTCCATGTCCGGTGGCACGCCGCCACCACCACCGCCGACCGGCAAGCTGGCGCTGGCAGCAAGTGTGGGTGGTGCAGCAGCGCTCGTGCTCGCTGCCGCAGTAGTCGCACTGCCGCTGCCGCTGCTACCCGCTGCTGCAGCTGCACCCGTCGCCGGCGCCGCCGCTGTTGACGACGCAGCTGTCGACGATGCCGCTGCCGCTGCTGCAGCCGGTGCCGGCGCTGGAGCAGGGGCCGGCGCGGCAGCCTTCTTCTCCATGCCGCCCACCGCCGGCAGGCAGTCAAACAGGACGGCAAAGCAGCGCGCGCGCAGGTCCGCGCTGTCTGGTGCCGCGGCGGGCGCGCCGGCGTCGGGGCGCGGCGGCAGGAGGGCGTCGGGGAAGGCGCGCGTGGCGGCCTCCATCAGGTGCAGCGCCGCAATGCGCAGGAGGACGGGGAAGGAGAGCGGGCGGAAGTCCAGCTGCGGGTCGTAGGAGCGCGGCGGCACGAGCGAGACAGCCATGTCAGCGGGGTCTAGCAGCGACGCGGCGCGGCCGGCGGAGAGCGCGGGCGCAAACAGGGGCACGGCGCGCATGCCGCCAGCAGCCTCGTCAGCGCCAAACAGCGGTGCGCGGGCGTGCGCATGCAGGTGCGCGTCGCCCAGCGCGTCGCCGCACCGTGGCGACAGTACGCGGTGCGGCGGCTCCAGCCAGCCAGAGAAGATGGAGGTGTGCGCGCCGGCGCCGCTGACGCCGCGCAGCGCGTCCACGTGCCCCGCCGCCGTCAGCTGCGGCAGGGGGTACGGCAGCGCGAGGGTGGCAGTCAGGCTGGCGGCGCCCACCTCCCGCGGGCACGCGCGGCACGACTCGTGCGGCGGGTTGACGCAGGAGGAGACGGGGAGGACGGGCAGGAGGGCGGGGTCAGCCGCAGCTGCCAGCGCACCCGCCACCGTCACCGGCCCCGCGTTCTGGCCGCCCACGCTGGCCACCCCGTTCTTGGACGTGGCGTCCACCGACACCTTGGCGGCGGTGAAGAGCGCGTGCATGGTGGAGGCGGCAGCGAGGGCGGCGGGTGCGTAGTTCAGCAGGTTGGGGTCGTAGGCGCGCGACGTGGTGGCAGCCAGCGCCTCCCGCAACGCCGACAGCACCGCGCCCTGCCGCTCCGCCACCGCCGCCACCGCCGGCTGCCATCCCGTCACGCTCGCGCCCGCGGCACCAGCGCCGGCGGCCGCGGCGTCTACCGCCAGGTGCAACAGGCCGCAACCGGCGGTCAGCGCACCCAGCACCTCCTCACCCGCCAGCGCCGCGCCCGTCAGCTGCACGTCCAGCGCGCGGTCCAGCGCGCCCGGCAGGTGCGCCGCCAGCAGCGCCACCACGGCGCGCGATGCGGCGGCGGCCGGCAGCGGCGACGGCCCGCCGCCCAGGCGTACGGCAGCGGCCGCCACCTGCGCCGCGGCGTGCACCGCCACCTCACGCGCCGCCACCCGCCGCGAAGCCACACCGCGCGCCAGCAGCGGCAGCAGGGTGAGGGCGGCAGCGGCGGCAGGCGTGCCGCGCGCAGCGGCGGTCAGCGCCGCCACAGGGTCCACAGGCGCACCGGCGGCGGCCGCACGTGGAGGCACGCGCAGCAGGTCACCCACCAGCGCACCCACCAGCGCCGTGACGGCGGCGGAGGCGGTGACAACCGTCACAGCGGCGCCCTCCGGCGCGTACGTGGACAGGACGTGCAGCAGGGGCGGCAGCAGGGCGGCAGCGTGGCGTGCCAGCCACGGCGCGCCCGCCACCGCACCCACCGCCAGCACGCCGCGCACCGCGCCCAGCTGGCCGGCGGCGGTGGTGCGCGTGAAGGCAGCGGTGGCAAGGGCACCCGCCACGCCATCCAGCACCTCGCGACCAGGGCCTGCCACTACCGCTGCCTGCACCCCCACTACGTCCTCCTCCGGCACGGCGCGCTCAGGCGGCGCGCCGCGCACGGCGGCGGCAGCGCACGGCGCCCACACGCCGTACGCCACCAGCGCCTGCACCAGCGCGCGTGCCGCGGCCGGCGGCACACCCGGCAGGTCATCACACAGCAGCGTAACAAGCAGCTGCGCCACCAGCGACGCCTCAGGCAGGCCGGTGGCATCGCTGCCCTCGACCCCTCCACCGGCACCGCCGCCGCGCGCCGCGCGTGCCGCCCAGGCGGAGCGCGCCACCGCCGCCATCGTCACCTTCTGCACGCACCGCAGCGCGAGCGGCAGGGCGTAGGCAGAGGTGTGGGAGTCCACGCCCGCCACCGCCAGCGCGTGCAGCAGCTGCAGCCAGGCGGCGCGCGCCGCCACGGCCGCCGCTGACGCCGTGCGCAGGTCGCCGCCGCCGCCGCCGGGCGCCGCGGTGTCAAAGCCGGGCGCGCAGGTGTCCTCCGTCAGGCCGGCGGTGGCAGGGGAGGCTGACACGGGCGGCAGGGGCAGCAGCGGTGGCGGCGGTGCGGCGGGCGCAGCGGCAGCCAGCGGGGCGCGTGCGGCGCGCGAGATGGCGCGGCGGAAGGCAGTCGAGGCGCGCGCAAGGCGGGGGGAGGCGGCCAGCAGGGTGGGTAGCAGGGAGCGCACCAGCTCCCACGCGGCGCGCTTGGCCACCAGCGGCCCGCGGCTGGCTGCCAGCATGGCGGTGTACGGCCGTGGCTGCCACGCGGGCGCAGGGCGGCCATACACGGTGGGGCGCGGGGAGCGCGGTGGCGACGCGGGGGGCGAGCCTGCAGCGGTGGTGCCGGAGGCGACGCCGCTGGCGTGCGCCGCGCGCACCCACGGCGCCTCGTCGCCATCACCACCGCTGTCGCTGTCGCTATCCAGCACCAGCGCCGCGGCACGGCGGCCGGACGCGGTCGGTGCGGGCTGCGGTGCGGAGCGCAGGCCACCGGTTGCGGTCACGTACGACAGCTCGCCGGTGTCGGGGCAGCGGTGCGTGCGCCACAGCGGGCGGCGCCAGTCGTCCGACATGGCGGACGCCGCGGCGGCGGCCGACAGCGTCTCCACGCCCACCGGCGTACACACGACGGTGGCAGCCGGCTCCCCCACCGCGGCAGCGGTGGAGGGCGTGACACGCAGCGTGCGGCGGCGCGACGGCTCGCCTGCGCGACAGCTGGCAGGCGGGGCAGGCGCGCGCGGCGTCAGCGCGGACGCCAGCGCGGCGGGCGAGGTAACCGCGTCTGCCAGGCATGCCAGCTGGTGCGCCGTGAGGGGCACGTGGTGGCGCAGCAGGATGCGGTGTGCAAAGTGCAGCACGCGCGCCATGGGCAGGTCAAAGTCGCCGCGCTGCGGTGCTGCAGCTGCCGGTGCCGGCGGAGGCGGTGGCGCTGTTGCAGACGCGGCGACGGGCGTGAGGCATGCCGCCAGCACGCCGGCGCCCGACACGGTGGCAACGCCCGCTGCGCCGGTACGCAGCGCCGCCTCCAGCACGGCATTGTCCTGGTCTACCACATTGTCGGGCGGCACCACTGTGGTGGCCGACGTGTCGCCCCACGACACGCGCATGCGCACGGCGGGCAGCGCGCCAGTCGCATCCACGCCGTCCGCAGGCGCGCCGCAGGAAGGGCCACGCGCGGACGGCGCGAGGTACACCAGGCGCGGTGGCGCAAAGGTGTGCAGCCGGTTCAGGCCGCCCAGCTTGCCCAGCACCCGCGCGGCGTCGGGGCCGTGCGGGCTGGGTGACGCGCGCATGAGCGCCGCCAGCTCCGTCATGAGGTCACCCAGCAGGTGCGGCGTGGTGGCGATGACGCCGTACAGGAAGGAGGGCGTCAGGTTCTCCACCCAGTAGTCCAGCATCTTGAGCGAGATGGTGGCGAGCTGCTTGCGGTCGTCGGTGACGCGCAGGCCCAGCACGATGGCGCGCAGCAGCAGGTCCAGGTGCGGCAGCATCATGGAGAGGCGCAGCGGGACGATGAGGCAGTTCTCCAGGCACGACTCGCGCAGCGCGGGGTCGCTGGCGGTGGCGTGGATGCGCAGCGCGCACTCCAGGATGGGCGCCATGAGTGGCTGGAACTCGGCGTACAGCAGCACGACGGAGTCGCGCGGGTCCTGCCGCTGGCTGGCCTGCGACACCTGCCGGAACAGGGTGCGCAGCAGGTTCATGTGGTTCTGCGGGTTGCGGCACGCCAGCGCGTTGCGCAGGGCGGAGCGCACCAGCGGCGCAATGAAGGGCCGCTGCGTCAAGATGGGGTCTATGAGGTAGCCGTTGGTGGAGTCGGGCGGCTGCTCCGCCAGCGACATGAGCACCACCTTGAGCAGGCGCAGGAAGAGGGCGGCGCGGGTGCGCGCGTCGCCGGCAGCGGCTGGGGCCGGCGCCGCAGCAGCGGTGCCACGCAGCTGTGCGTCAGGGTCCCATTCTGCCGTGCCCTCCCCGCCCTCACCCTCGTCGTCACCGCCGCCCTCGCTGTTACCGCCGTCGTCATCGTCGCTCCCTGCGCCGTCGCCGCCGCCACCGCCCGGCAGCGACGGGTTGTAGACGCCAGACAAGAGGGCGTCCGCGTCACCCATGCTCCACGCGTCGGTGCCAGCCCGCCGTGCGCGGCGTGCGCGCCGCCCCGCTGCCACTTCACCCTCGCTGCTACCGCTATTGCTATGCTCCCCGCCCTCGCTCCCACTGCTGCTGTCAGCGCCCAGCATGCTGACGTCACCATCACCGTCCGCCCGCGTCGCCACGTTACTACTAGCAGCCGCGCCGCCGTCGCCACTGCGGCACCGCGCGCGGCACCGTGAGCGCCAGCTGGCGGGCAGGACGGCGTCAAACTCGCCGTCCGCATTAAACGTCCAGCCGCTGCCGGGGGTGGTGAGGCAGCGCGATGCCAGCGGCGGCTGCGCCGGCGCATGTGACTGCGGTGGCGCGCTGCGACGTGCACGCGTGGCGGCGTGGCGTGCCGGCGGTGGCGCGCCCCATCCCAAGCTGGTGCCTGCGGCGGCAGCGGCAACGTGCGCGCTGGTGGTGGTGGCATCGCCTGCCCACGCCGCCACGTCGTCGCCCTCCTCCTCGTTCAGCAGGTGCACGTGGCGCGCCAGCGCCGCCAGGATGCACTCCGCCACAGGGCGGCACGTCTCCTTCTGCACCAACAAGCTCTGCGGCACCGCCATGAGGGCGGGCACCGCCAGCACGCGCGGCAGGAGGCGCGGCAGGATGGAGCAGAAGAGGTCGCGGATGTGCAGCTTATCAAAATGCTGGAAGGGTGCGGTAAAGGCGTCGCACGCCTCGTTCGTGTCCGCCCCCGTGGCGGACGGCGAGCCCACAAACAGGTCCAGGCAGGTAAGGCCGTAGCGCGTGTACTTGCGCACGAGGCGCAGCTCCGCCTCTGACACGCTGGCACCAAAGCTGAACATGCCCAGCCCGTTCCCGCCGCCGCGCTCGATCGTCTCGGCAGAGTACGCCACCGTGGAGCCGGTCATGGCGTCCGCCAGCTGCGGCACGGGCGGCAGCGTCTGTGACGCGGTGGCGGCGGCGTCGCGCGCCTCCCGCTCCGCGCGCTCCCGCCGGTGGTTGATGAGGCCGTGCACGAGGGCGCGCATGCCCAGCATGAGCGCGCGCACCAGCGCACGCACCTCCTTAATGCTGTCGCCACTGCTGCCACCGCCGCCGCTGCCGCCGCCGCCGCCACTGGCGCCACCCACGCCGCCGCCCGCCGCCGCCGTGGCGCCCAACAGCGCACCCGGCACGGTGGTGGTGGGCAGCGCCGCCGCGGAGGAGGAGGAAGAGGCAGGCGCGGCGGCGGACGCGGCGGCGGCGGACGCGCCGGCAGGCGTCTGCTCTGCAGCCCACTCATTGTACTCGTCTACCAGCCACGGCGACACGCCGGCGTGCGCCAGGCCGTCAAAGAGGGAGCGCGCCATGGCGTCTGCATCGGGCGCCGGCATGGTGGCTGGCGGCGGCGAGCTACGCGGTACGCCAGTGGTAGCAGCACGGCGGTCACGCTCTTTGGCCAGCGCGGCGGCCACGGCGGGCACGTGTACCACGGAGCGCGACGGCGCGGACGGCACCGCCAGTGTTGCGACCTCCGCCGCCGCCGCCACGCGCGCCAGCGCCGCCTCTGCCAGGCGGCGCTCGCGGTCCATGTCCGCCTGCGCGCGCGCCTCCGCCGCCAGTAGGCGCGGCGTGGACTTGGCGATGCTGCCCAGGCGCGCCACGTGGCAGGCGGTGATGGCGACGAGGACGGCGCGCACCTTGGAAGGGTCGGCGTTGGCGTCGTCGGAGGCGTCCGGCTTGCCCAGCTGGTTCACGGTGGCAATGAGCTGGAACAGGAGGCGGGTGGCGATGGTGTGCACGGCGGCGGACAGCGACATGTCCATGAGCACGGTGGTGAAGATGTCCACCACGGTGGCCAGCGTGTCCAGCGGCAGCAGGTCGCGCGCGTGGTACACCAGGTCCGCCAGCACGCCGTACGCGGACGCCTTCATGCCCTCGTGGCTGGCCGCCAGCAAGGGGCCCGGCAGCAGGCGTGG
>ERZ778022.2456-NODE-2456-length-19497-cov-4.026849_pt1 | contig 19497 bp, 16 predicted proteins | sample MGYA00375752_ERZ778022 | MGnify/ENA primary metagenome ERZ778022 (study PRJEB29350, sample SAMN05389826) | bioreactor metagenome | isolation source: Thiocyanate bioreactor | place: South Africa: University of Cape Town | collected 2014-04-04 ... | reverse complement strand
AAGGGTCGTTTTAACCAATCTTGCACATAAGCGATGCGGGCGGTTACATGATCTATTGCTTCTTGTGTATAAGGTAGAGGTAACAAATCGTGCATATTCAGCCCCTTCACTCCAGTCCAGCATAAATGATCGGATATCCATTCCGGCTCAACTCGGTTCGCAAGCTCACTTAATTGTTTAAGATAATCTAAATTGAGTGGATCGGTACTCCCAAGAGAGAGGGAAACACCATGCATAACAACGGGATATTGTTTCCGGATTTTATCCAGGAAAAATAACGGCCTGCCACCAGGAACTAAGTAATTTTCGCTTAAAATTTCCACCCAATCGATGGGGACATGCTCATCTAAAATTTGCTGGTAATATTCTGGACGCAATCCTAAACCAAAACCTAAAAAAGGCAATCGAGATTGCTCTGATTGAGTTGACACCATAAAAGTCCATAGATCCAGGCACAATATAATGCCTGGATAAAAAGGTTATTCTTCAGAAACTACTGTTCCACCTGCTTTGTCGCAGTCTTCTTTAGTCATCTTGACCACGCCTTTGCCTTTGCAGGAATTTTGACCTTTACATGCATTGTCAGCAGTTTTACATTCACTTTGGCCTTTACAGGAATTGCCGCCCTTACATTGAACCATTGCAGTCGATGCATCATCGGCAGCAAACGCTGGAGCCACAGCAAACATTGATGCAGCGCTAACTGCGAGAGCAACACCTGTTAATTTAACTTTATTCATTGTAAATTCCTTTTTTTAATGAGGATTAATTGGGCTCACCATAATCATGGTGCACTACCATTTTAGAAAGCAATGTTTTCGACTGTCAAGGTAAATAATACATCCATCGTTTAGAGCAATTCGATATACCCGTGGGCGATTCGATCAGCGATTAACAGCTCGTTTCGGGTATAAGTGGTCATCAAGCCTATGGTTTGCATACCAGCCCTCTGTGCGGCTTTTAACCCATGGTGTGTATCTTCTATTACCAAACAATGCTTAGGTGAAACTTCTAAGCGTTGTGCTGCTAATAAATATCCCTCAGGGGAGGGTTTACCCTGGGCAACGTGTTCCGAGGTGACAATGACTGAGAAATAACGACATAATTTACCCTGACGTACTTTATTTAAAACAGCCTGTATTTCGCTGAAGGCTGCACCCGTGCAAATGGCGATTTTATCGATATTTTGACTTGCTTTAAAAAGAAATTGTTCAAAAAAATCAATGAGTGGTAAATAAGTTTTTCGATTAATTAAATCAACATAATAGTTTTGTTTTTGTTTAATTAAACAGGTTAAATCATGGGTTGCAATGGAATAGTTTTTATCAGCCAAAAGTTTCGGAAACATATCCTTATCCGCCAAGCCCAAATATCCATCGGCAAATTCTTCATAATCAAGATCAATTCCCAAAGGAGACAACGCAGTGCAGCACGCCTCATAATGCAAAGGCTCACTGTGAAGAATCACCCCATCAAAATCAAAAATTATGGCGTGGATGTTCGAAGAAATAATCATGATCACAATCCTGGTAACTTACCCTGAATCAGTACGAGCTTTGATCGAGTAAATGCTCATCTTGAGCGTTTCATTTAAAAACGTCTATAACATTAGATAAGAGTATAATTTTAGGAACACTATGTCACCTACCTTTGACTATATAATAATTGGTGGTGGTTCTGCCGGATGTGTTCTAGCAAATCGACTATCTGCTGACGGACATAATCAAGTTTGTCTTATTGAGGCTGGGCCCTCGGATTGGAGTCCATTTATTCATATGCCCATGGGCATCATCATGGTGCTCCGAAGCAAGTTTTTAAACTGGCATTATTGGACCGAACCTCAACAGCACTGCAACCAACGCAGAATTTATTGGCCACGGGGTAAAACCCTCGGTGGGTCCTCTGCAATCAACGCAATGTGTTATATACGGGGTAATCCTCATGATTATGACCACTGGTCCGAGCTCGGGAATACCGGTTGGAGCTATAAGGAGTTATTACCCTATTTTCTAAAAATGGAGCAATTTCACGGTGAAAAACATGCTTTACATGGTACTAATGGCCCCCTATCGATTGAACATACAATTTATCGCAATCCATTAATGGACGTATTTAATAACGCAGGGCAACAAGCAGGTTTACCCTTGATTGACGACTTTATAACTCATCCCGGGGAGGGGGTGGGCTATTTTTACGTAACCCAAAAAAATGGCCAACGTTGCAGTAATGCACAAGCCTATTTACACCCCATTAAAACACGCAAAAATTTAACAGTCTTAACCCATGTACACGCAACTAAAATTTTATTTTCTGATAAAAAAGCAATGGGCGTGCGTATTGAAAAACGAAGAAAAACAGAAGATCTCCTGGCGCGAAAAGAAGTCATTTTAAGCGCAGGAACTATTGGCTCTCCGCAACTCTTACTCTTATCTGGTGTAGGACCACGCGCGGATTTAGAGGCTTTGGGTATTCCTGTGGTTCATGATTTGCCAGGAGTTGGAAAAAATCTTCAAGATCATCTCGATATTCATGTAACCTGTCTTGATAAGACACGTACCTCTCTGAGCTTCAGTCCGGCTAATTGGCCACGCTTGCTGAAAGCTGCCTGGCAGTATTTCACCAAACACCGAGGAGAATTAACAAGCAATTACACGCAAGCTGTTGGTTTTGTCAAATCGGACGCTGAGCAGGCGGTGCCTGATTTGCAATGGCACTTTGCAGCATCCATGTACACCAATAGTGCGCGCTCCTTGTACCCTGTCTTCAGACATCATGGATTTATTTTAATGACTTGTCATTTATATCCACAAAGCCGTGGCAGCATCCGCTTACGCAGTAAAAACCCTTATGATCCCCCTTTAATCGATCCAAATTATTTAAGTCATGAGAAAGACTTGCATGCATTAACTCAGGGAATAAAAAAAGCACGGGATTTATTAAAACAGCCAGCCTTTGCTCCTTACGCACTGTGTGAGTACGAGCCTGGGTCAGAAGTTCAATCCGATGCAGAGATTAAAGAATATATTCGCGAAAAATCTGAGACTATCTATCATCCCGTGGGTACCTGCAAAATGGGCATTGATCCGCTGGCCGTGGTTTGTCCGAAAACATTGAATGTTCATGGACTGGATAATCTTCGCATTATCGATGCATCCATCATGCCCACCCTACCCGGCGGTAATACAAATACGCCTACCACCATGATTGCAGAAAAGGGTGCAGATTTAATTATCCGATCGAAAAAATAATTTTATCTACTCAAGTAAGGGCGACAGTTTATTCCAAACATTCGTACTGATAATCGGCTGAGCTTGCTGATTTGGATGTAATCCATCATCCTGGAATAACTCTGCATTTTCGTCTACTCCTGCAAGGAGATTAGGCAGAAGTGCTATGTGTTCTTGTTGAGCAAGTCTTGGATAAATTGCCGCAAAATTATTTGTGTACGCAGGTCCATAGTTGGTCGGGATGCGGATACCAACGAGAAGGATTTTCGCTTGTACCTTTTTACCAAGCACAATCATCTTCTGTAGATTTTTCTCCGTTTGTTCTAGGGGTAAACCTTGTAGTCCATCATTTGCCCCCAGTTCAATAATGAGTACAGCAGGCTTGTACTTTTGTAATAACTCAGGTAACCGGCTTAAACCACCATTTGTCGTTTCACCACTGATACTGGCGTTAATAAGAGAATATTCCGCATGGGCTTTACTTAGATTTGCTTTAATTTGATAAGTCCATGCTTTATTTTCCTCAACGCCGTACCCTGCACTTAAACTATCTCCTATAATTAAGATGTTCTTAGATGCAAAAGTTACTGATGAGACGAATATGGATAAAAAAATAAGAAGTGATCGCATGGATAATCCTTTGGTTATAGTAGCAGAAAAAATTGGCAAGCAAGTTAGCGTGTATTCAAAGTCCTTGACGATTTTGCATGATGTCGACTTAGAAATCCGTGCAGGGGATACTGTCGCCATTTGTGGCCCCTCCGGAGTTGGAAAATCGACGCTCTTAGCTATATTAGCAGGCTTAGATAACCCAACCAGTGGTTCACTGTACCTGCTTAATAATAATTTAGCTAATTTAAATGAAAATGAGAAATCGCAATTACGTGCGCGCGAAATAAGTTTTATTTTTCAGGAATTTTATTTACTGCCCATGCTCACGGCTTTGGAAAATGTCATGTTGCCTCTAGAAATCCAGGGCATCAAACACCCCGAAACTCTGGCAACCCCAATTTTAGAGCAAGTGGGTTTAAGTGACCGTCTTCATCATTATCCCAATCAATTATCGGGAGGTGAGCAACAACGAGTTGCTATTGCCAGAGCTTATGTGACGAAACCTACCCTACTCTTTGCTGACGAAATCACCGCAAATCTTGATGAAGAAAATGGTCTTTTGATTAGCGAGTTAATGTTTCAGCTTAATGAGGAACTAAAAACGACTTTGGTTATAGTTACCCACGACCTAAAGTTGGCTGCTCGTTGTCAACGTCAATTTACCATTGAGCATGGAAGATTAAATGAACTTTAGACAATTAGCACATTTTTCAGGTTTGATGCTTGTCCGCAACTGGCGCATGGGTGGCTTAAATACCATCCTACTGCTTATTATCTTGGTTATTGCGCTCATATCAAGCCTCTCGTGGTATTCCGACCGCATGCAAAAGGGAATAAACGCACGTGCGGCTGAATTATTTGGTGGTGACTTGATTATCAAAAGTCCACGGCCACTGCCCTCCTTATGGGAGCAACAAGCAGTTAACATGGGATTAAAAACGACAAAAGTAGTTTACATCAACACCCTTGCTGCGAGTAAATTACCCGAACCTCATTTTGCAAATATTCAAGTAAAAGCGGTCGATAATAACTATCCATTGTACGGAAAACTTAAAGTAAGCGCAGCTAACGATACCAATAAAACAGAAAATACGCAGGCGAAACCCACGCCAGGAACAGTATGGCTTGAACCCCGAGTGGCATATGAACTAAAGATTGCCCCAGGTAGTACCATCGAAATTGGTGCTGCACGTTTTGTTTTTGAGCGTTTTTTGTATGAAATTCCAGATGGCCAAGCCGATCAGTTTAAAATTGCCCCAACCGTCTTTATGTCTTTGGATGATTTAGAGAAAACGCAAATTCTTGGACCCCGCAGCCGCGCCGACTATTTACTGATGATTGGAGGCCCGATTAACGATTTTACCGCATGGGTGAAGCCAAAGCTTGAACGCGGTCAAAATGCAACCACTGCCCTGGAGGGTAGATTAGAAGTAAAAGCAGGTTTTTCACAGGCAATGAATTATCTGAAAATTGGAATCTTTCTCATACTCTTGTTAGCTGGCAGCGTAATGAATGTCGGCTTAAAAGAGTACAATCGTAAAAATGACATTTCGATTGGGGTATTACGATGTTTAGGTATGCCACAATCCCAGGTCATTCAGGTTTTGCTGCTGCAATTTCTTATGTTAATTATTTTAGCAGGTTTAATTGCGTTACCCTTGGGGTTCGCAATGCACTACCTATGGCATCTCGCTTTGGGAGAAATGTTACCGACTGGTTTGGCCAACGAATTAGGCTCCATTAATGGATGGATAGGAATACAAGCCCTCTTATTTTGCGGGCTTTTTTTGTTTGTCTTTGGGATACAACATTGGTTAGGATTAGGTCGTATCCCCCCCTTACGGGTATTGCGTCATGAGCAGGCTCCTCCTTCAGTAACTCATCGCTTATTTTTTGCAGTTAAAGCCGCAACAATTTTTGCTTTACTTTATTTTTATTTAAATGACCTCCGGCTTGTGCTTTTTGGCTTAACCTTTTTAACCGTCGTTGTAGCACTGATTCGCTTTTTTTGTTTCATATTAGGTAAGTTTTTACGTAAAGTGGCGCATAAATTACCGGTTGTACCCAATATCGCCGCCTTGAATATCGCACGATACATGCCGCAGCGTTATATTGAAATTATTGTTTTTACGCTGATTTCCTTTGCTATTTGTTTTAGTTTTCTCCTATATGACAGCCTACTCAATAGCTGGCAAAAACAGATTGCCCCCAATACAGCTGACTATTTTATTTTTAACATTGCCCCAGAGACCTTACAGCCTTTAAATCGGTTCCTTGAGGAGCAAAAAATTCATATTGCTCATGTTTATCCGATTTTACGTGGACGCTTAACTGAGCTTAATGGTACTCAGCTGACAAAAAAAGAGGGAGGCGAAAGCATCCATAATAACGCCCTAACCCGAGAATTAAACATTACTGCAACCAACCAGTTACCCCAGGATAACGAGATTATAGCGGGCAAATGGTGGACACCCGCAGAAGAAATGGTTCCACAAGCCTCTGTAGAAGAGGGATTAGCGAAAAACTTTTCTATAAAAGTGGGTGATGTTTTATCTTTTCGCCTTGCTGACCAAATAGTTTCTGTGCCGGTTACCAGCGTCAGGAAAGTAGCTTGGGCAAACCAACAGCCTAATTTTTATATTATTTTTCCTAAATCGATGATTGCAAATTATTCCATTACCTACCTAATTGGGATCCGCTTACTGCCCCAGCAAGAGCCAATTATCGATAACTTACGGCAAAAATTTCCCGCTTTATCGATTCTCTCGATTGCTTTAATCATCGATCAAGCCAAGCATTTCTTTCAACAATTATCGGTTTTGGTGGTGTGGATTTTATGTTTCGTCCTTATTGTGGGAATTATCTCGCAAAACCTAGTGCTTTGGGCTACTCGTAAAGAACGTGAGGTAGAAACAGCCATACTCAAAGTATTTGGTATTAGCCTTGGACGGTTATTGGGTATCTGGTTATGGGAATATGGCTTCTATGCTGTGCTCTCAAGCTTCCTGGGCATCTCCCTTGCATACTTTTTACAAAAATTTATCTTGCTTTTTTATCTAAATATTAACCCAATTGTCCATTTAAGTACTATATTTATAACTATAGGTATTAACGGAACGATTATTTTGTTAGCAACGGCAGTAAATGTTAAGAAAAATATGGAGGTCACCCCCATATCCCTTATTCGTTGATGGATGATAGGGTAAACGTGCATAGGTAACAGAATAATTAGTGTGAAAAGGGTGATTGTTAATGATTACATTGATGTTAATTGTACTAAGCTATTTTATCGCTGTATGCATTGGCTGGTTTATCCATTTCTTTCTCCATTGCGAGTTTTTTGGTATACCGGTTTATAAATATCATCTGTTTGCTCATCATCGGAATATGCAAATTGCTCATCACTCCGACCTGGATCGCTACAGTATCATCGAGCATTTTATATGGCTGGCTTTTATTGGGGTGTGTGAACTACTAGTTCTTATACTCATCCCCTTTGAATATGCACTTATTTTTATGATCACCAGTATTTTGTACGCTGTTATGTTTTATTACATACATGATAATGTTCATTTTAAACATTCATTTTTGAATCAGTTTAAATGGTTTCGTCGTCTTAAAGCACGTCATCTGATTCACCATCGTCATGGAGGCATTATTCGCTTTGAGAAACATTTAGGCGAGGAATGTCCTAATATTGCTTTTGGCGGTCCGGTAGGCGGACGTTTTATTGATAAGCTACTTAAAGCGGAACGTCGTAATTAATCACGGAGGAATTATGTTTTATGACACTAAAACGTACCATGCTATAAGAATTATCATCGGACTTTTGTTCCTATCCTATGGGATTAATGACCTGTTTGCACTAAACCTGTTACCGAAATCAGCAACCTCTGCGCATGGCCATGAGTTATTGGCAGCAATGAGCACGACTGGCTACTTGTTTGTCTTTATGAAAGTTGTGGAAATCGCTATGGGTATTTTATTCTTGACCAATTATGCTATTCCACTGATTGTCTTGTGCCTCCTTGTTCCTTTTGTGCTGAATTACATTTTGTTTGCACTCTTTCTAAATCTCCCAAGCCTACCCATGGCGTTACTGGCTCTATTAGGGACGCTTTATTTTATTATTTGCTTCAAAGAGCGATACCTCCCCTTGTTAAAAAGATAGCGCTTAGCGAACAGGGATAGAGCACATGAATATACTAATCACGGGCTGTTCTTCTGGAATTGGATTGCAGATGGCTCTATCTCTGGCCGCAAGAGGGTATACGGTTCTTGCCACGGTTTTGAATGAGGATGAAAAAAAGCAAATAATTCATCCTAATATCCATCCATTGATTCTTAATCTGCTGAATAAACAATCGATTGCGGCCTGTGTTGAGGAAGCAAAACGTATCACTGAGGGTCAAATTGATCTATTAATCAATAATGCCGGTATCGCAATCGCAGGTGCCATTGAAGATGTAGGTTATGATGCTTTAATACATCAATTCCAGGTAAATGATATCGGATTGTGTGAAATTACTCGATTAATCCTGCCCCTCATGCACCAGGCCGGTTCTGGAAAAATCGTTAACATCAGCTCCATGCTTAGCATTTGTGTCTTTCCCTATCGAGGGGTATATGGTGCCTCAAAATATGCATTACGCGCCATCAATGATGCTCTGCGTTTAGAAATGAAGGCCATTAATAGTCCGATACGAATTGTTCTAATAGAAGCAGGTCCTATGCAAACGCAAATTAGGGAAAATGCCATCGAACTATCCAAAAATTATTTAGATTTTGCATCCAGCAAGTATCAAAAAGACTATGAAAGACTTTTAGTTTCTGGAAAAAATCAGCAAAGCATGCCATTTATTAAACCACCCGAAGCGATTGTAGCTTTAATTGAAAAAATTATTCGCTCTAAAAATCCGCGAGCGGTCTATCGTTTTGGTTTCATGCCTAAATTTTTAAATTTTTTAAAATATATTTTGCCAACTCATCTTTTTGATCGCTTCATTCTTTATATTCTAAAGATTGAATGATGATTACGGCTCTTTTGGATAAGCATAACGAAACCAATTTAAAGCCAGCACGGTGGCGATTTCATTGATTTTACCGGTATCCTGCAGTAAAAATAGTTCTTCACGCTTAATAATCCGAGTAACAATTTGTTCTGCTTCTTCAGGTAAGCCATAGATTCCTTGCACAACCTCCCCCCCATACTCAGCAAAATAAATATAAGATTTTTCAGTCATGACCCCAGGTGAGCGATAAACACTACTAATTAATTTGACTGTTTCAAGGCGTATCCCTGCTTCTTCGTAAACTTCACGTAATGCAGTTTCATCTGGATTTCCCCCAGCCTCAATCGCCCCCGCAACTCCGGCCAAAATAAATGGGGAGTCATCACCTTGATGCATACAAACTCCAGGACGAAACTCCTGACACAATAGAAAACTGTCTTGACGAGGTAAGTAAATAAGAACAAGCACTGAGTCGCGACATTGCACTACCTCACGCTGCATCGTAATTTTTTTGGAGGATTCTTGCAAATTAGGGATGGCAAACTGGTACTGATAAAAATGCAAATAGCCTGAATATATTTGTTTATGATCGAGGATGTCAACGCCCTCATGTCGGTTTTTTATGGACACTTAATTTATATCTCCTCATCGTTATCATTAAATACCTCCTGAATATTTTCTACCGCGCGACTGAGTTTTTTAAAGCTGGCAATATGAAATAATGCCTGCCCTGCATGGATTAAAGGTAGATTGCATTCACCGATAATGATGCCAGAAAGCGGAGATTTTAATTCATACTCTTCGGTAGTGGTTGGGTTTGCTATTATGGCGATGGTTTGCGCTTTGGTAACGCGCTGCCCAGCTTTTTTAATAGGCCTTAATATACCGCTCATCGGTGCTCGTAGCCAATAACTCGTACGCGCAATTGTTGGATTATATTTTTTTATTTGAAATATTCCTTTGGGAAACATTTCCAAAGCGGTCATCGCACTGAGAATGCCATTTAAACCAACCCGAATGGATAGTTCGTCAAAACGTAACGCTTCCCCTCCCTCATAAACTAAAAAAGGAATACCCTGGGCATTGGCATATTCGCGCATGGAACCATCACGAAAGACTGAGTGTAGTACCACAGGCACATTAAAGGCCTTGGCTAAATCTTCCAATCCAGGTAAATCAAGATTAGCGCGTATTTGCGGAAAATTATAACGATGATTCGAGCCGGTATGCAAATCAATCACATAAGTCGCATGGCATAAAATTTGACTGCTAATAATATGTGCAAGACGTGAGGCTAAAGAACCTTGGGGACTGCCTGGAAAGGAACGATTTAAATCGCGGCGATCGAGTAAGTAGCGCTCATGATGTAAGAAACCATATACATTGACTATAGGGACTGCAATCAAGCTCCCTTTGATCGCATGCAATTCTGTTTTCTTTAATAAGCGACGAATAATCTCAACACCATTAAGCTCATCACCATGAATTGCTGCAGTAACACACAGGCAAGGACCAGGCTCTTGCCCATTGATAATATGAATGGGTAAAACCATAGGTGTCCAGTCATAAAGTTTTGGTGTCGAAAAATAAATGGTTTTCTGAGTGCCGGGATGAACATGATCATCACCGATAATTAGGGGCTCTTTCATTATTAGCGTACCTTATATCAGTACGATTAAAGCCCTAGCTCAAAAGCCAGGGCTTTACGATTATTCTCGAGGCGGTATCACGGTTTCATGATGGTGGACATGATCCCTTTCATTGCAACGAAGCGCGCAACATGCGCCAATGCAACTAGAAAACGCACCTAAAAAGAAGAGGCCAAATAATATCCACCCGCTGTAAGCTAGATTTTTTGCAGTTTCACTACCTGGAGCTACAATTTGTTCATTTGCTGTAGCAGGAGTAGAGACTGTATTTCCTGAACCAATCGCGCTACTAACTCCCAAAGGATTAGGACTTAGGGTGTCTTGATAAAAAGTCACATAAAAACTTAGCGGGATAAACAATAATGCAGCAAGTATTAAGCCCATAGCCCAGGTTAAAAAACCATAAATTACGCCATGATGGCAAAAACAATGCTGAAATCGGCTCAAATATCCAGTGACATAACCAGCAGAGCCCATCGAGGCAATCACACCGATAGCAACACCGATAAGTCCACCTACTGCTAAAGTTGTCGAACCGTTAGCACCAGCGCTGTATGCACTTAAACCAATAGCAATCCCGAAGATATTAAGTAAAAATACCAAGCCAATACCCACGAATGCGCCAGCAAAAATTGCTGACCAGCGTAGATGTACCGTATTCAACTTAAAGCAGGTGACTTCTTTTGAATGTTCCGTCATCATTATTCTTTCCTTAGGTTAGGTTAAAACACATGTGAAAATAGCCAGATTATAACCAATATACTCACCGGCACTCCTAACAACCACGCAATAATATATGGCATTTTTTTCCTCCCTGGTTTAAAAATAGTCGCTTTACTTTTATTCCTTAAACAACCATCGCGAACAGCGACTTGGAAACAACTTGCAAAAAAATTTGGCTTGCGCATTATATCCAAACACGTTAATACGACATTAGTCAAGCAAACACATTAATTAACATTTTGTGTGCATCGAACATCCTAAATATGTTCTTATGTTTAAGTTTAGACGCTTTTTCATATTTTTTTCTCAACAGATAACTATACGCTCTGACTTATACTGGATAATTTAGATCTTTTTATATCAATTATGAATAAAAATTGTTAAAATGACGCATTTGCCTAAACTCGATGAAAGAATATTTACTCTACCTCACAGATGCTGACGGCATGCCCTACAGCACCCATGCCCTTATTCATCAATTAGAACAACAATTCCACACACAATTCCTAAAACTCTATTTAAGCTGGGATCATCCTGACGACTTAGTGATACGTAAGTTAATTGATTTTCTAAAGAACTTACCCCCCTATGTCCACGGTTTAAATTGCCGCGGGTTATTCGAAAATAATCAAATAACCAATCCTAAAACTCTAAAAAATATCGTAGGGTCTTTGCCTCTTGGCCTTCGACAATTAGAAATAGATTATTTAATACCACCGCTTTTAGACGTAGAATATTTGGAGGAAATCTTCCTGTTATTTCCAGATTCCATAGAACATTTAAGCTTATCCGGAAATAGGCTCAGTCATATACTTAATTTCGTAGTCCATTTTGCAGCAAACTATGTAAAATTAACATCATTAGATATAAGAGCTTTGTGTATCTATGAAGAATGGTCCACAGAATTATTTAATGTTTTGCTGTCTTGTCTACCGCAACAAATTACCACTCTTTATGTCAATCTGGACTGGATGATAAAAGAGCAACAAAAAAAATTATGTCCAGTACTCTCTTTTCCACAACATATACGTACATTAAATTTAATACCTAAAGAGTTTTGGCAAAATGAATCTCTTTTAGATGTGCTCGATAATAGCAATGTTAATACTCTGGGTTGGTTTGAAGAAGCCATATGGCCTGAACTGATTGTGCAAACACCTAAATGTATTCACTCATTAAGTTTTGACAACTATTTGCCTAATGCAATGGAACACAACACCTTTATAGAATGCATGAAATCCATACCCCCTCACATTACGAGCCTATCTTTAAAAAATAATCATCTTTATCTATGGCACTTTGATAATCTTTTACAATTGTTTCGGGCGATTCCTAAAACGGTTAAAAATTTAGTGTTAGAGGGGAATGCATTATTTATCCAGCTGACCAATATGGAACAAGAACAGCTCTTAAATGTTCTTAAGACTTATCAAACAGATCTGAATTGCCATACTGTTCCCTATGAATTGGAAGATTCTATAATGACAGATCCACTAACATCGGATGATGAAAATACTGAATTTGATGATAATTTCGGTGCAACTCAATTGAAGACACAGGATTTAACTCTTAATGAGTACAATTATCAATCCTCACCTGAATATCTATTCGATTTTTTTAAGCCAAAAAATACCTCTATTGAAATCAATAAGTTAGGAGATCCCTCTGAAAAGGACTCGTTTGACTTATTCGCAAGCTTAGAAAATTCCCTAGTAAATAGAGAATATTAGCATGAAGTACATCGTTCGCTTGAAAAATCACCATTTAATTTTATTATTTCATAATTCCTTAATGAAAAATAATTATAATAAGCTCAATACTAATTAAAAGATGTAGCCCATGAATTTCGATGTAGCACTATTTCAAAAACTAAATGAATTTCGCAAACATGAAAAAAAATCCCTTGTGCTTTTAAAGCAAGAAGCCGAAGAAATTCTTCAATTTTTAAGCACAAAGAAATTAAATGAGCTTGCGCAATTTAAAGCATTTAATCAATTTAAGCATACACTAGAATCGATTATCAAAATTAATAATCAGCATAAATCATGGTGGCAATGGTTTATAGGATTATTTGGCTTCATATCTCAAGAGGAGAAATCCATACGCCATGCTTTAGGTGTAAGTAAAAAGAGCTTAGCATCAATAAAATATGTTTCACCAATGAGTTCATTAATTCAAGAACCGAAACTCAGTGAACAGTTGGGCTATGAGCGTTACCCTAATCAGGAGAAAATCAAATACTTAGCTCACCATCTGATGGGGACAGAAGAATTTGCTGAAGAGAGTAAGTTTCACGGAATGAGTCCCTCAGATGCTTACAAACACTTTTATCAAGATCTCAAGGCTTTTATTCAGCAATATAATACGAATGATGAGAGTATCACTGAAGAGTTCAATCAAGTAATCAGTAATTTAGAATATGCCTATATACTCGCTTATCAGTTAGATACCTTTTTTGTGCTCCGAAAACGACTTAATGATCATCAAATCAGAGACTTCCAAGAAAACTTTGTTTTTAATATTAAGATGAAAATCTTAAATTTAATGCCCGGAGAATCGTTCATATCACCTTACGTTTATGGGGAAGACAATAATAGTGGTCATGCTTTAATTATTGAATGGGTAAAAGATACAAAGGGACAAATTTTCGCAAATATCATTAATACAGGCGAAGGAAATGAACAGACTACGAGTTTTAAAACGGAACTCTATTCTTTTTTTAATGACTCAGAGCGACCTATTAAAAAAACCGCTTCTTATGAGCTCGAACTACTCAACACTGCTTTTATTGATAAAATGCTTGAGCCCATATTTTCTTCAGAAAAACCATCCGAAAAAATGAATGCTTTTTTTAAGAACATTACCCTGAGCGATGCATCAGAGCATTTAACCTTACAGACCAATGGTATTTGTGCTCATGCGTGCATCCTAGCATGGTTTCAAACGAAGATAGCATCGGCTTTGTATAGCTTATTCAACGTCCTCACTCTAGAAAAATCACAACAACGATTATCTGCATTAAACCCTGGCAACCGTAAGGATAATCTTAACCAGCTGGAAACTGCTGGTCAAAAAACCATCGAAAATGCAAAAAAACAGTTGCAACAGCAACATGATAAAAAACGCCAACAGCTAAAGGATATGGGTAATAAGCTAACTAACATGCGTAAACAAAAGTCTGCAGTAGAAAAGCCTGCAATAAATGATTACACGCAATATATTAGTGAAAAATCTAACAAGCTTAAGGAGCCGGAGAAAGAGAAACTCAGAAGTACGAAAGCGCTGGTTGAGAAAAGCGTAGGATTTTTTTCCTGGTGGTCTGCAGCTAATAAACCAAAAGAAACCTGTTCTCCTGTTTTAAGTAAAGCCATCGTTGCCAAAAAAATTCGCGCGCGTCAACAATTTGTTCAACAAGCAGCATGTACTTTAGGTCCTAACAAACAATAACTTTCCTGTTATTAAAGCACTCCTGAATCAAGTAAAGAAAAAATTTTTTTTGCCTTGCTCAGGATCGCTTGTTTACGCTCATCGGTCATTTTTCGCCAATTTAAATAAGCATAATTTAATCGCGGATTCCCCACTAATTTTTGCTGATTTCTTTCTAAAAAATCCCAGTACAGAGCATTAAAAGGACAGGCTCTCTCTTCAGTCATTTGATTTGGATTGTAATGGCATGCGCTACAAAAGTTACTCATTCTATGGATATATTTTCCACTCGCAGCATAAGGTTTGCTTCCCACCAGCCCACCATCAGCAAAAAGCGCCATGCCGAGTGTATTAGGCAATTCAACCCATTCATACGCATCTGCATAAACTGCAAGATACCACGCGCATACTTCTTCAGGATTAATACCAGCTAATAATGCAAAATTTCCGCTCACCATGAGCCGCTGGATATGATGTGAATAGGCACCCGTGGACGTCTGTTGCACTACCTTTTTCATACAATGCATTTTGGTCTCCGCACCCCAATAAAGTGCAGGTAAACTACGGCGCGCCTGAAAAAAGTTTTTTTCACGATATTCAGGCATGTAGAACCAATAAATACCGCGAATAAATTCTCGCCATCCTAATATTTGACGAATAAATCCTTCAACTGCATTCAAAGGTGCCGCCCCATCATAGTATGCTTGCTCCGCTTTCTGACAAATTTCTAGAGGCAATAATAACCCCGCATTTAAATAGAAGGACAAATATGCGTGAAACAAAATTGCTTCATCATCTCTCATAGCATCCTGATAGTCGCCAAAATTGGGAAGGCAATGAGTGATAAAAAAATCCAGCTCGATTAAAGCCTGCTTACGGGTGACTGCTAAAGCAAATGGTAACAATTCCCCAAAATTATTGGCAAAATTTTTCTCAACTAAGGCAAGTACCTCTTTAGTTATATGGTCAAGCTGATGCTGAGGACGCCTTGGAAAAGTTTGTACCTGGTTCGCATTGCGACGATTTTCGCTGTCATAATTCCAAGAACCTCCAACTGGCTTAGCATTTTTATCAAGCAACAGATTATATTTTTGGCGCATAGTACGGTAAAAGTATTCCATACGGAGCTGCTTTTTACCTTTGGCCCACTCTTTAAAATGATTAATACTGCATAAAAAACGATTATCCTCCAAGATAGTTAACGGTATTTTGAGTTTGGTCTTTAGCTGTCCCAGTATTTGGAGCACTCGCCACTCACCTGGCTCCACCACAATAATTTCGGTGGGATTTAGTTTCTCGGTGATACGGAGTAATTCTCGTGCAAAACTGCCGCCATTATCCGGATCATCCAGGCGCGTATAAAGGACTTTATAACCATTTTTTTCTAAATGCTGAGCAAAATGGCGCATCGCTGAAAATAGGAAGGCAATTTTTTTCGGATGATGGGGCACATAATCAGCCTCATCAGCAACCTCACACATAAATACAACATCATGCTCTTTGTTAATTAAGTTTAGTGAGGCTATCTCGTCATTTAATTGATCGCCAAGAATAAAGCAAAGTTTTGTCATATCCAATCCAAAAATAAAGGGCGCGTAAACCAGTCTTTTTATTTATAGAAACGACCACCAAATATTCATTAGTTTACGACCTCCCTTTCTTTAAGAAATTTTTGTTTTTCAAATTTGTTTATTAAGCATGATAATCATAGTGTCTAAACGTTGAGACACTATGATTAAATATTCTGACAAGAACTAGGTCATGAGCTCTTTTTAGTAATGATGTTTTTACCCATATAGGGACGTAATACCTCTGGAATGAGTACGCTTCCGTCTTCTTGTTGATAATTTTCAAGTATAGCCATTAAAGTACGGCTTAGTGCTATTGCGGTGCCATTAAGTGTGTAGGGATATATTTTTTTATTCTCTTTATCTTTATACCGGATATTTAATCGGCGTGATTGAAAATCTGTACAGTTTGAAGCAGAGGTAACCTCACCGTATTTTTCATCGGAATCGCGACCAGGCATCCATACTTCGATATCATACTTTTTATAAGCAGCAGCACCCAAATCACCTGCGCAAATACGAACGACGCGATAGGGAAGTTCTAACTGTTGATAAATCGTTTCCTCAATTTTTAAAATTTCTTCTAAAGCAGTCTCACCGTCTTCAGGTTTTGTGATTTGGAATAACTCAATCTTGGAAAACTGATGAACTCGATACAATCCTTTACTTTCTTTACCACCCGCTCCAGCCTCTCTGCGGAAACAATGACTCTCGGCAACGTATTTTAAGGGTAATTTTTGTTCATCAACAATTTCGTCTGCATGAATTCCTCCAACCGTAATCTCTGCGGTAGCAATTAGACTTAAATCTAAATCTTCTAAATTATAGATATTCGACTCATCACCTCTAGGAGAAAATCCGGTTCCTATCATAATCGATTTTTTTGCTAAATCAGGAGTAATCAGCGTGGTATATCCTAATTCAGCAGCGATCTTCATCGCAAATAACTTTAACGCCAATTCCAGAAGTACCGCTTCATTTTTTAGAAAATAAAATTTAGCCCCTGTTACTTTAGTACCACTATCAAAATCGATTAAATCTAAATTTTTACCTATTTCCACATGATCTTTAGGTACAAAATTAAACTTACGCGGAGTAAGATGGGTTCTTAAAACCACATTTTCAGCATCACTTTCGCCAAGAGGGGTATCTTCAGCCAGTAAATTGGGTATTGTGAGCATCGCTTCATGATAAAGCTCATCAATCTGACGTAACTCCTCCTCAAGAGCGGATATCTGTTGATTTAGAGCCCTGCCCTTGGTGATAAATTCTTGTTTTTCTCCAGCGGGTAACTTAGGTATGGATTTAGCTATCTGATTTGCCTCAGCACGCAGATTTTCCAAATGAGTCATCTGCACTTTTCGCGTAGCATGAATTTCTAAAAGTTTATCTAAATCAGCACTCACTCCCCTTTTTTGAATGATCTCTTTAATCTTTTCTTTATTTTCGAGGATAAATTTTATATCTAACATGTTCTACCTTAAATTTATTGGGGTATTACTAAGGCAGCTAATTTACTATATCCAGTACTACCATTCTATAGTTTTTGGAATAGTTCCCGAAAATCGGATAAATCGTTTTAATTTATTAATAAAAGAAAAGATAAAAGCTACCACATCAACTAGGATTTGGTTTATCACCGGCTTCATATAATTTATCGATTAACTACTCAGATTTGGTTTTTATCGAAAAAAGCCCCAAGGCATATAAAGGAAGTGATACAGGAAATGTGATGATGGCAAGTAGAAAGGCTGCAAGGACTTTTCCCCACTCTCGATATTTTGTTAATACAGGTTTGGCTGTTTCAATAGCATGGTTACAAGTATTTTTAAATGATAATATTTTTATATCGGTAGCCACATCACTTTGTAAAAGGGTTGATGTTGCTTTGCCGCAGTCTATTAATAATATTTTTGCTGCCAAAGCTGCCTCGGTATAATTTGAATTGCTGAGCGATTTATTCTTCATGAGCTGATAATGCTCAGAAATCTGCTTAATATGTTCAGCAAATTGCATTTTGTCTAAAGTATTTGTTATAGCGGGAGCACTCGCGTTCCATTGCTTTAATAAGCGATTAAAGCACTCTGGTCGTTCTACAGCAACATAAGCATATATGTTATCATACTCCCCCGGCACATTAAGCAGAGACTCAGCTTGTTCCTCTACCGGCAATGTTGCAAGTTGCATTAGAATAGGTTCAATTAACTCAGGATGCTCTGCTAGTGCCAGGTCTAGAGCGTTTTTCCCGCTACGGCTACTTCTGACGTTCGCTTGCGCATTCTGTTTAAGTAAGAACTCTACTACAGCACTTTGCCCATTATCAACTGCAAAATTCAGTGCCGAATTACTTCCATCCCCTCTAGCCTCCAGGAAGGCACCATGCTCCAGTAAACATGCTACGGCATCGACATGCCCATTATTGGCAGCCCAATGTAACGCTGTACTTTTATTTAAATCGTGGTATTCAATATTTTGCTGTAATGCTAATAATTTACGAATACTCTCACATGCTCCTATTTGAGCCGCAAGTATTAATGAGTTATATCCTTTATCATTGGTAGTATTTAAAACAGCATGCGGATTAGATTGTTGTAAAATATTTACGAGCGTATCGAATAATGCGGGTTTATTAGTGGCCGCATAAAATAATACATTCGGATACGACCCACCACCCACATTAAGCAAGCAATTAGCTTGTTCAGCTTCCGGCAATGCTGCAAGGTGCATTAGAATAGGTTCAACTAACTCAGGATGGTATGCTATTGCTATGCCTAGAGCGTTTTTACCATTACTAGTGTTTCTGACGTTAAGGTATGCATTCTTTTTAAGTAATAATTCTACTACAGCCCTTTTTCCATACATAACTGCAAAATTCAGTGCCGAATTTTTTCCATGCCCTCTCGCCTCAAGCAGGGCACCATGCTCCAGTAAACATGCTACGGCATCGACATGCCCATTATTAGCAGCCCAATGTAATGCTGTACTTTTATTTAAATCATGAGATTCAATTTGAGCGCCCCAACTGAGCAATAACTTAATCGCATCTGTTTCTCCTTTTTTTGCAGCTACAATTAATGCGGAGTCATTTTTCTCATTTACTGGAACGGATATTGCGTATTCTTTAGTTGTTTCATCTAATTGAAACTCGATTAAGGATTCTGGCTCATGCGCCAGACTATACATCAATGCATTTTCATAACCCAGATGCTTAAAGATGACTTTTTGCTCATCTATATTCAATTTAAAAATATGATGAAGAATATGTTTAGGTGATACTTCT
>ERZ778022.2452-NODE-2452-length-19511-cov-4.938065_pt1 | contig 19511 bp, 16 predicted proteins | sample MGYA00375752_ERZ778022 | MGnify/ENA primary metagenome ERZ778022 (study PRJEB29350, sample SAMN05389826) | bioreactor metagenome | isolation source: Thiocyanate bioreactor | place: South Africa: University of Cape Town | collected 2014-04-04 ... | reverse complement strand
CCGACGCCGTGCTGAAGACCTTCGGCTGGATCCTCATCCTCGACAAGAACGGCGTGGCGAACTGGCTGCTGATGCATGTCGGCTTCCCGCCGGAAATGCTCAACCTGTTGTTCAGCCCGGCCGGCACGATGATCGGCATGGTCTACAATCTCGTCACCTATCCGATGTTCACCATCTATCTGTCGCTCGTGCGCATTGACCGCGACCTGGTGCTGGCCGCCTATGATGCCGGCGCTTCGCGGCTGCGGACCTTTTTCGAGGTTACCTTGCCGCTGTCGCGTCCGGGCCTTTATTCCGGCGCGGTGCTGGTGTTCGTGCTCAGCCTCGGCGCCTTCCTCGAACCCCGCGTTCTCGGCGGCGGCACCTCGCCCTTGGCGTCGGAACTGATCCGCCAGAGTTTCGAAACACGCGTCAACTGGCCGCTCGGTGCGGCGCTGACCCTCGTGCTCATCGCCATCGGCGCGCTGACGCTCGCCGTTTCCGTAGCGCTGACCAGGCGCCGCAGGCCGAACCAGGGGAGTGCCGCCTGATGTCGCCGCGCTTCAAGAATATCCTTCTCGACACGCTGCTCATCGGCAGTGTCCTGGCATTGCTTTTGTTCTTCTACGCGCCGATCATCACGCTTGTGGCCTTTTCCTTTACGTCGAGCCGGGTCCTTACCCTGCCGATCGAAGGGTTTTCGCTGCAATGGTATGGCGAACTGGTCAGCCGCCCGGATTTCTTCCCCGCAGTGCTGAACTCCGCGGTGGTGGCGGCAATATCGATGGTGTTCGCCACGGCCTTCGGCACGGCCGGCGCCGTCGCCTGGATCCGCTATCGTTTCCGCCTGCAATCGGTCTTCCGCGCCGTGACGTTCGCACCGCTCCTGTTTCCCCAACTGCTGCTCGGCGTCGTCATGCTGTTGTGGTTTTCCGTGCTCGGCAACTGGCTCGGCTTTTCGACCGGACTTGTCACCGTGGTCATCGGCCACGTCGTCTACATCACGCCGTTCGCCCTCGTCATCGTGGCGGTCCAGGTCTACGGCTTCGACGATACGCTGGAGGATGCCGCCCGCGATGCCGGCGCGACGGGCTGGCAGGTGTTTCGCGAAATCACCTTTCCGCTGCTGTGGCCGGGGATCTTTTCCGCCGCCATCTTCGCCTTCCTGCTCTCCTGGGGCAATTTCTACGTCTCCTATTCGCTGGCGGGCACGGCGCGGACGCTGCCGATCTTCGTCTATAGCGGCATCGCCGTCGGATCGTCGCCGATCTATCCGGCGCTGGCGACCCTCAATCTCATTCCCGCCCTGCTGCTTGTCGTCACCGCCGAGGTCTTTCGCCGCCGTGCGCTGAAACGCCAGTCGGCATCCCTTCCGTCTTCCTGACAGATCAAGAGTTTACCCATGCCCATCGATACGCTCGCCACCACCAGCAACTGGAGTTTTCCGACCGCCGTCCGTTTCGGCAACGGCCGCATCTCGGGCCTTGCCGAGATGGTGCGCGAACTCGGCGCCAGCCGGCCGCTGGTCATCACCGATGCCGGCCTGAAGGACCTTTTCCCGGTTCAGCGGACGCTCGAAGTGCTGAAGGCCGGCGGACTGCCGGCCGGCCTGTTTTCCAACGTCAAGCCCAACCCGACCGGCACCAATGTTGCCGACGGGGTGGACGCCTTCGTCAGCGGCGATCATGACCTCGTCGTCGCCATCGGCGGCGGCAGCGCGCTCGATGCGGCCAAGGCCGTCGCCTTCATGGCCCGCCAGACGATCCCGATGTGGGACCTGGAGGATATCGGCGACAACTGGACGCGCGCCAACACCGACCGCCACGTGCCTGTCATCGCCATTCCGACCACCGCCGGCACCGGTTCCGAACTGGGTCGCTCCTCGGTGATCACCCACGACACGGAAAAGCGCAAGGTCATCGTCTTCCATCCGAAGATGATGCCGAACATCGTGGTCATGGACCCGGAACTGACCGTCGGCCTGCCGGCCCACATCACCGCCGCGACCGGCATGGACGCCCTGTCGCACGGGCTCGAAGCCTTCAGCGCGCCGTCCTTCCATCCGATGGCGGAAGGCATCGCTCTCAACGCGTTGCGCCTGATCAAGACCTGGCTGCCGCTTGCCGTGCACGAGGGCAACAACCTCGAAGCCCGCGGCCAGATGCTGATCGCTTCCGGCATGGGCTGCGTCGCCTTGCAGAAAGGCCTGGGCGCCATCCATGCGCTCGCCCATCCGCTCGGCGCGCTCTACGACGCCCATCACGGCCTGCTGAACGCCGTGCTGATGCCTTATGTCGTCGAATTCAACACGCCGGCGATTGCCGACAAGCTCGGGCTGCTGGCCCGCTTCCTCGACCTGCCGCGCCATGACGCGGAGGGCGTGGTCGACTGGATCGTGGACCTGCGCCGCGATCTGTCGATCCCCGAAAAGCTTTCCGGCATGGGCCTGACGGATATCGACGCCGACAAGGTGGCAACCATGGGCGTCGTCGACCCCTGCGCCGGCGGCAATCCGGTGGCGCTCGACGAGGCCGGCTTGAAGAGCATTCTTTCGGCAGCATCCGGGGCGTAGGGCTGTCCAGCCGGAAAGGCCGTCCCACACCCGCGACGTCATCCTCGGGCTTGTCCCGAGGATCCTATCCCATCAATAGGTTGGCAGATCCTCGGGACAAGCCCGAGGATGACGAAATCCGCTTTTCGCAGTTTTGTCGAAAGTTTGCAGGAGCGAAAGCACCGCGCCCGTTTTGCGTTTTCCGCTTGGACAGAAGACGCCCCATCGTAGCGGCGAGCCGCAGCCACTCCTTCTTCCGCTCCCATCCAAATCCTCTGCGCATGCAATTACCCCGTTGACACGAAAAATACGTTGATCTACGAATGAGAACGTTCTCAGAGAACGTTACCAGCGCTCTGGGATCATGGGAGGAATGCATGCAAGAGCCGGTTTCCGGGCCTGCCGTGCCTATTGGCGCGGGGGAGGTGGCCCTGTCCATTGAAGCGATCCGCAAGGCGTATGGCGCAACCGTCGCCGTCGAGAATGCGGCGATGACGCTGATGGCCGGCGAAGTGCATGCGCTGCTCGGCGAAAACGGCGCCGGCAAATCCACCCTGGTGAAGATTCTGAGCGGCGTCGTGCGTCCCGATGCCGGCGGCATGGTGCTCAAGGGCCGGCCCTATGCGCCAAGCTCCATTTCCGCAGCCCGCGCCGAAGGCGTGGCAACCGCCTTCCAGGAACTCAGCCTGCTGCCCAATCTGTCCGTTGCCGAAAACCTGCTTCTGCCCAGGCTGCCGAAAGGCGTTGCCGGCATGACGTCGGCGGCCGGCACATGGCAGGCCGGCGCCGATATTCTGGCGCGTTACGGCCTCGACCATATCGATCCGGGTGCTGCGCTGGAAAGCCTGCCGCTCGCCGACCGCCAGCGCATCGAAATCGTCCGCGCCTTCGTCAATGCCCGCCACGTGCTGGTGCTCGACGAGCCGACGGCAGCCCTTGCCGATACCCAATGGCTGTTCGACCATGTCCGCGCCGCCACGGCGAAGGGCATGGCCGTTCTCTATATCTCCCACCGGCTGAGCGAGGTGCGGGCATTGTGCAGCCGGGCGACCGTGCTGCGCAACGGCCGCTCCATCGCCACGGTGGAGCTTTCCGCCGCCACCGACGGCGACATCTTCGAGATGATGGTCGGCCGCCGCGGCCATGCGGCCCGCCGGGCCGCAGCCAGTACGGCAGCGACATTGAACGCACCCGTCGTCCTCGCCGTTTCCGGCATGGCCGGCGATACGCTGAAGGACGTCTCCTTCGAACTGCGCAAGGGCGAAATCCTCGGCATCGCCGCGCTCGAAGGGCAGGGACAGCGTGAATTGTTCCGCACGCTGGCGGGGTTGCGCCAGCCGGCCTCCGGCACGATTTCCGTCGATGGCGTGGCGCAGGCGCTGCGCGGCCCAAGCCATGCCTTGCGCGTCGGCGGCGGCATCGCCTACCTGCCGGAGGAGCGCAAGACGGAAGGCATCCTTTCCGGCCTCTCGGCGGCCAGCAACATCGTGCTGCCGATCCTGCCCGCGGTGAGCAAGGCGGGGCTCGTTTCCGGCCGCAACGAGCGGGCGGCGAGCGAAGAGCATGCCCAGCGCGTCGAGATGAGCCAGCGTTATCTCTCCTTCCCCATCGGCGACCTGTCGGGCGGCAACCAGCAGAAGGCGCTGCTCGCCCGCGTCATGGCGACCGGCGCCCAGACCTTGCTGCTGTTCGACCCGACCCGCGGCGTCGATGTCGGCACGAAACAATCGATCTATGCGGCGATCAGCAATTTTGCCGAACAGGGCGGCTCGGTGCTGTTCTACTCTTCCGAACTGCCGGAGATCGTCCAGCTCGCCCATCGCTGCATGGTGCTCTACGGCGGCCGCATCTTCAGCGAGTTCACCGGCGAGGACATCGACGAACAGGCGCTGGTGGCAGCCCTGATCGGCCATGGCGGCGCAGAGCGCCGGGCAAGCGCAGGAGTGCATTGATGGCCAGTCTCACCCATTCCACCCCGCACCGCATGCGACGCGCCCAGCCGATGAAACTGCTGACCAGCGGCGCCGGTATCGTCTTCGTCCTCTACGTGCTGCTTTACGCCATCTATGCGTTCCTGCAGCCGAGCGCCCTGTCGTCCAGCACCTTCACCAACCTCGTCAACAATTCCGTGCCGCTGGCAATCGCCGCCGCCGGGGAGACGCTGGTGGTGCTGTCGCGCGGCTTCGACCTGTCGGTGGCCGGCGTCATCTCGCTGACCAACGTGCTGATGGCGGTCTATCCACAGGAAGGGCCTTTCGGGGCGCTGGTCTCGCTTACGATATGTCTGGCTGTCGGCGGCATCGTCGGGGCGGTCAACGGCTGGCTGGTGGCGATCCTGCGGCTGCAGGCGATTGCCGCGACGCTGGCGACGATGATCGTCTGCCAGGGGCTGGCGCTGGTGATCCTCGATGCGCCGGGCGGCATGGTGGCCGACTGGGTGAGCTACGAACTCACCGACCGCCTGTTCGGCGTGCTGCCGATCTCCGGCCTGTTCGTTCTCGCCGTCGTCCTCGCCTGGCTTGTCTTCAAGCGCACCAATCTTGGCCTCGGCCTCTATGCCGTCGGCGCCGACGAGCAGGCTGCCTCGCTTTCGGGGATTTCGGTCATCAAGGTGCGTTTCGCCGCCTTTGTCGGCGCCGGCATGATCTACGGGCTCGCCGGCTTCATGCTCAGTGCCCAGACCGCGACCGGCAATCCGAACTCCGGCACGCCGTTCCTGATGCTGGCCTTTGCGGCCGTGGCGCTTGGCGGCACCTCGCTTTCGGGCGGCCGCGGCGGGCTGATCGGCTCGATCCTCGGCGCGGCGACGCTGATGCTTTTGCAGAAAGTACTGTTTTCCGGCGGTGTATCCTCTTTCTACACCGGTATTTTCCAGGGCGTCGTCCTGGTGCTGGCCATCGTCTTCGGCAGCGCCTTCGCCCGCCTGACAGGCCGGAGGACGGCCGCATGACATCGCAGGTAGACGTGATGAGCAAATTCCAAGCAGAGCAGGATACACGCAAGGCACGCCGCATCGACCGGCACACGGTCAGCGCCATCGCCGTCTTCGTCCTGTGCATCGTGCTGATCCTCGCCTCGCGGCTGGTCAGCCCGTCGCTGGGCTCCTGGCAGCAGGTGCTGACGGTGCTGACGCTCGCCTCCTTCCTCGTGGTCCTGTCCTTCGGGCAGGGGCTGGTGATCCTCACCGGCGGCCTCGACCTGTCGTTGCCGGCGGTGATCACCCTCGGCGGCGTCTTGACCACCACCTGGATCGGCAACGGGCCGGGCGCCTGGTACATGCTGCCCTTCGTGCTGGCGATCTGCGGCGGCGTCGGGCTGGCCTCGGCGATCGGCATCGTCTGGCTCAAGGTGCCGCCCTTCATCATGACCATGGCGACGTCGATCATCGTCTCGTCGGCCGCCCTCGGCCTCACCAACGGCACGCCGCGCGGCGCCTCGCCGGACGTGCTGCTGCTGTTGATGAAGGGCTCGTGGCTCGGCATCCCGGCACCCGTCTATTTCCTGGTGATTTTCGCCGTCGTCGGCTGGATCGTGCAGAGCCGCACCGTCTTCGGCCGCTACCTCTATGCGCTCGGCACCAACAGGGATGCCGCACGGATCGCCGGCGTACCGATCACCCTCGTCTCCGTGCTGCCCTACGTCATCAGCGCCGTCTGCGCCGGCTTCGTCGGCATGATGCTGGTGGGCTATGCCAACGGCGCGACGCTGCGCATGGGCGACAACTACATGCTGCCGTCGATCGCGGCCGTCGTCATCGGCGGCTCGTCGATCCTCGGCGGCAACGGCAACTTCGCCGGCACGGTCGGGGGCGCGATCCTGCTCACCACCGTCGGCACCGTCATCGCCGCCATCGGTCTGGAGCAGGGGCTGCGTACCATCATCGAAGGCGGAATCATTCTGGTCGCTCTCCTCCTGCTGCGCGAGGAACTGTTCGAGCGGCTTCGAGGACTGTCCGGCAAACCAAGGTCGGGCGGGTAAAACAATTCCGGCAAAAGCGCGGGAGCGGTTTTGCCTCCGGAATTGCGTGACAACAAAAGGACAGGGGCATTTTGGCGTTTCCTGGAAAAGCGAAATGACCCTGGGGGAAGCGCAGGCATTTTTTTGAAGAATAGTGGGAACGTTCTCACTGTAAGTCCGCAGAGGCTTTTAAAGGAGGAGACTGATGAAGCGTTCAATGTTTATGCTCGCCACTGCCATGATGGCGGCGACCTTCGGATCGGGCATGGTCAGCCAGCCGGCGCATGCCCAGGACGGCAAGAAGTTCAAGATCTACCTGAGCTTGAGCTACAGCGGCAATTCCTGGCAGTCGGAAGCCGCCAACATCGTCAAGGCACTGGCGGCCACGCCGCCCTACAACGACATGGTGGAACTCACCGAAGTGATATCGGGCACCGATCCGCAGGCGCAGATCTCGGCCTATGAAAGCATGATCGAAGCCGGCGCCGACGGCATCGTCAGCTTCCCGATTTCTTCGACGGCGCTGAACCGCACCATCAAGCGCGGTTGCGAAGCCGGCGTGCTGTTCTTCATGTACGACGCCACCGTGACGCAGCCCTGCGCCTACAATGTCAGCTACATCACCTCGGGCTTCGGCGAAAACTCCGCCCAGGCGCTGGTCAACGAACTCGGTGGCAAGGGCAAGATCTTCCTGTCGCGCGGCGTTCCCGGCAACTCGGTCGACAAGCGTCATACGGACGGCGCGCTGAGCATCTTCAAGAAATATCCCGGCATCGAGATCGCTGCCGAATATTATTCCTACTGGGACGACCGCACGACGCAGCAGGAAACGGCCAAGGCGCTCGTCGCCCATCCTGACGTCGATGGCATCTGGGCGCAGGCCGGCGAATACGGCGCGATCCAGGCGCTGCTCGACAAGGGCGGCAAGCTGGTGCCGATGACCGGTGAAAACTCCAACGGCTTCCGCCTGGCGCTGGCCGATCCGGCGATGCAGGAAAAGGGCCTGCGCGGCGTTTCCGCCGGCTCGCCGCCGGCCCAGTCGGGTTACGCCTTCAAGCTGATGATGGAAATCCTCACCAAGAAGCGTGAACTGGCCGCCACCAACATCGAATATCCGCTGCCGTGGGTCCCGGCCGACAAGGTCAAGATCTGCAAGGGCGAGAAATTCGAAGATGGTTGCAACGCCTTTGCCGATGGCGTCGTGCCTTCCTCCTTCGTGACGGAAGTGCTCGATCCGGTGCTTTTGCCGGAACTCTCCATCCAGTCCGCCCTGAACGGCACGCCCGTCGAAGGCGCGACGATCCAGGCCCTGCCGGCAGAGGTCAAGCAGGCTCCGAACGAGCCGGACATCAATTGCCAGGGCTGCGAGCCCCCGGCCGATCTCTATCACCTGACGAAGATCGAACCGACCGTCCAGCCGTAAGCTGCAGCACATGAAAAATCGGGGCAGCGCGCCGTGCGCTGCTCCTCCCCGAAAGGTCGAAAAGGTACGCAGACATGAGATTTTTGAAGAAGGGTCAGGATGCCGACGCGATCGCCGCCAATGATGCCGCGGTGAAGACGACGGTGGAAGCTATTCTGGCCGATATCGGCACACGCGGCGATGCGGCCGTTCGGGAACTATCGGCCAAATTCGACAAATATACGCCCAAGGCCTTCCGGCTGACAGAAGCTGAGATCGAAGCGGCGATCGCCAAGGTTTCCCCGCGCGATCTCGACGACATCCGTTTCGCCCAGGCCCAGGTCCGCAATTTTGCGGAAAAGCAGCGCGCCTGCATCCTCGACCTCGAGGTCGAAACGCTGCCCGGCGTTTTCCTCGGTCACAAGAACATCCCGGTCAACGCCGTGGGCTGCTACGTGCCCGGCGGCAAATATCCGATGGTCGCCTCGGCGCATATGAGCGTCGTCACCGCCAAGGTCGCCGGCGTCAAGCGGGTGATCGCCTGCGCGCCGCCGTTCAACGGCGAGCCGCATCCGGCCATCGTCGCCGCCATGCATCTCGGCGGCGCCGACGAGATCTACGTGCTGGGCGGTGTCCAGGCGGTCGGCGCCATGGCGCTCGGCACCGAAAGCATCGAGGCGGTCGACATGATCGTCGGCCCCGGCAACGCCTTCGTGGCGGAAGCCAAGCGCCAGCTCTACGGCCGTGTCGGCATCGACCTCTTCGCCGGGCCGACGGAAACGCTCGTCATCGCCGACGAGACCGTGGACGGCGAGATCTGCGCCACCGACCTGCTCGGCCAGGCAGAGCACGGGCCGACCAGCCCGGCGGTGCTGCTCACCACCTCCGAAAAGCTGGCCCATGACACGATGGCGGAAGTCGAACGCCAGCTCGACATCCTCTCCACCGCCGACATCGCCCGCAAGTCGTGGGCGGATTACGGCCAGGTGATCGTCTGCGACAGCGACGAGGAAATGCTGGCGGTCGCCAACGACCTCGCCTACGAGCATGTGCAGGTGATGACCGCCGACCCCGACTATTTCCTCGACAACATGAGCAACTACGGCGCGCTGTTCCTCGGGCCGCGCACCAACGTCGCTTACGGCGACAAGGTGATCGGCACAAATCACACCTTGCCCACGAAGAAGGCGGCCCGCTATACGGGTGGCCTGTGGGTGGGAAAATTCATCAAGACATGCACCTATCAGCGGGTTGTCACTGACGAGGCCAGCGCGCTCGTGGGCGAATATTGCTCACGTCTGTGCCAGCTCGAAGGTTTTGCCGGCCATGCCGAACAGGCGAACATCCGTGTTCGTCGGTACGGCGGCTCCAACTCGGCCTGATCTTGAAAACCAGCGAGGAGCGCATGAAGGCCAAGACCCTGAATCGTCAAAGTAAGCCGCGCGTGACCGTCAAGGATCTGGCGCGGGATCTCGGGATGTCGGTTTCCACCGTCTCCCGGGCCTTCTATGCCGATGCCGTCATCGCTCCCACCACCCGCGAGGCCGTGCTCGCCCGCGCCCAGGAGATCGGCTACAAGCCGAACCCCTTCGCGCAGAGCCTGATCACCAAGAAGACGCAGATCGTCGGCATGGTGGTTTCCGACATCAACAACCCCTTCTATCCGGAGGTGATGACACGGCTGACGGAGGACCTGCAGGCGATCGGCATGAATGTCATGCTGGTGGCCGCAAGCGATTCCGCCAAGGTCGACGATGCCGTTCGGCTGCTCCTGTCCTACCAGCCGGACCTGGTGATCATCCTGGCAGCCTCGCTGTCGTCGGAAGCGATGCGGGAGTGTCGGGTGGCGGGCAGCCCCTGCATCTTCTTCAACCGCCTGTCGCTCGATCCGGAATGTTTCGGCGTCAGCTGCGACAACCGCGAAGGCGGGCGTCGCGCCGCCGATTTTCTCATCGACCGCAACCACCGCGCGCTCGCTTATGTCTCGGCCTTTCCCGACGCCTCGACCAATGTCGAGCGCAAGGAAGGTTTTGTCGACCGGGCGAAGGAGCGGGGCGTGGCGGAACCGGTGGTCATCGAGGCCGGCCGCTTCAGCTACGACGCCGGTTATGCCGCAGCCGACGCCTTCGCCGCGCTGCCGTTCCGCCCGGACGGCGTGTTCTGCGCCAACGACATCCTGGCGATCGGCTTCATCGAAGGCGTACGAGAGAAGCTGGGGCTGGATGTGCCTAAACATCTTTCGGTGATCGGCTTCGACGATATTTCCATGGCCCACTGGCCGTCGCACAGCCTGACCACCATCCGCCAGCCGGTGGACGAGATGCTGGCGACAACGGTGGAATTCGCCCGGGCGCTGGCCGCCAATCCGGAGGAAAAGCCGGTGGTGCGCCGCATCGTTCCAAGCGCCGTCATCGAACGCAACACGACACGCTGGCGTATGGAGGAGACGGAATGAGCGAAGCCCGCGCCCTTTTCGACAGATTGGTGACCGTGCACCGGCCGGATTGCGAACTGCTGGCCTCGGCCGGCTCGTTTGCCGCGACACCGGCGATCGACCAGGGCACGCTTGCCCGCGACCTCGAAAGCGATGCCGCCGGATCTTATGCCGTTGCCGCCCGCGTCGTCTTCGAGGACCTGCGGCGCATCGTCGGCCAGCTTGCCGGGTTCCTGATCCTGGCGCGGCTGACGCGCCGCCGCGAATTGCTCGACCTGCCGGAAATGGACGCGGCACGGCAGCGCTGGCAGAAATGTGTCGCCGCCCTTTCGGCTCTGACCGCGCCGTCGCCGCTTGCCGAACACCGCCACCGGCTGGAAGCGGCGACGATCTGCTGCGGCGAGGTGTTGGCGCATATCGAAAAACTCGGCCGACCGGACCGCACCGAAGAAGCGCTCGACCAGGCCGGAGACCGGATCAAGGAGGCCTACCGCGCCCTGCAGACCACGGCGAGCGAGAAGGCCGGTCTTGCCATGGTCGATTTTAGCCATGCCTGTTGCAGCTGCGGGCCGCAGCACTGATTTTTATCCAAGGGAGGAGAAATGAGCGATTATTCGATCTGGGTCTGCGAATACAGTTTCGTGGCCAAATACCACAAGAGCGGCGTGCTCTACGGCGCGCATAACCAGGGCTACGTGAAGCTTCCCTATTGCTACGTCGTCATCAAGGGCAAGGACCACATTGCCATGGTCGATGTCGGCTACAACGACAAGGCCTACGGAAAACACCTCGGCGACAAGTTCGGCGTCGAGAACTGGCGCAGCCCAAAGGTGGTGCTGTCCGAAATCGGTGTCGCGCCGGAGGATGTCGACACGGTGTTCATCACCCACGCGCATTTCGACCATTTCGGCAATGTCGAGGATTTCCCCAAGGCGAAATTCTACATCCAGGAGCGTGAAATCGCCAAATGGGTCTGGGCCATGTCGCTGCCGGACCGCATGCGCTGGATGATGGTCGCCGTCGATCCGGGCGATATCGTCCGCGGCGTCGATCTTGCCCGCGACCGCCGGCTGGTGACGGTGGACGGCTCGCTCACCGACGTGCTGCCCGGCATCGACCTGCATGCCGCCTTCGACAGCCACACCTACGGCTCGATGTGGGTGACCGTGCGCAACGACGGCAAGACGGAATCGGCCGATCCCTGGGTGCTCGCCGGCGACCTCGTCTATGTCTTCGAAAACATCAAGGGGCCGGGCTCCGCCGTCGATCTCGACGATATCTACGTGCCGGTCGGCCTTGCCGTCGGCAGCCAGACCAACTTGGTGCTGGCAACCGAAGAGATGATGAAGCAGGCCGGCCATGACGCCCACCGCGTCATCCCGATCCATGAGGAGCGCCTGCGGGATACCTTCCCGTCGCGGATCACCGCGGAAGGCCTGCGGATCACCGAGATTTGCCTCGCCGACGGCGAACCCTCCAAGGTTTCGGCATGAGCGGGGATATCCGTAGCATCGGCATCGTCGGAGCCGGCCTCGTCGGCTCCGGATGGTCCATCGTCTTTGCCCGCGCCGGCCTCGACGTGACGATCTTCGATCCGAACGAGGCGATCCGGGCCAAGGTCAAGGGCCATATCGAGACCGGCCTCAAGGACCTGCAGGCCGCCGGCCTTGTCGACGATCCTGCCGCGGTGCTCGACCGCATCAGCGTCGTCGACCAGCTGGAGGCAGCGGTTGCACACGCTGATTACGTACAGGAATCGGTGTTCGAACGTGTCGACGTGAAGACCGAGGTGTCGCTGGCGATCGACAAGGTGATGGGGCCGAAAACCATCGTCGGCAGCTCCAGCTCCGGCATCCCGGCCTCGGCCTTCACCGAACAATGCGCCAACCGGGCGCGCTTCATGGTGTCGCATCCCGTCAATCCGCCGCATCTGGTGCCGGTCGTCGAAATCGTTCCGGCGCCCTGGACCGATGCCGGCGTCGTCACCGCCGTCGACGCGCTGATGACAAAGGTCGGGCAGGTGCCGGTTCTGGTGCGGCGGGAGATCGAGGGTTTCATCCTCAACCGCCTGCAGGGCGCATTGCTCAACGAAGCCTGGGCCTTGTTCGAGGAAGGGTATGCCAGCGCCGCCGATATCGACAAGACCGTGTCTTACGGGCTCGGCCTTCGCTGGTCGTTCATGGGACCGTTCGAAACCATCGACCTCAACGCCCCCGGCGGCGTCAAGGATTATGCCGAACGGCTGGGGCCGCTCTACCATGGCATCGCGCAGTCGCGCACCGCGCCGCGCCCATGGTCGGCGGAGTTGATCGCGGACGTCACCGCCGAGCGGCGGGCCGCGCTGCCCGTCGAAGACCTCGCCTGCCGGCGGGATTGGCGGGATGCCTATCTCACCAGGCTCGCGGCCTTCCGCAAGAGACAGGAAGAGGGGAAATGATGCGGCTGGATGGCAAGACGGCCTTCGTCACCGGCGGCGCCGGCGGCATCGGCAAGGCAATCTGCATGGCGCTGGCGAAAAGCGGCGCCCGTGTGGCGGTCGGATACAACACCGCTGCCAAGGCCGAAGCGCTTGTCGCTTCGCTGCCGGGCGAGGGGCATCTGGCCGTACATGCGCCGGTGACGGACACGCCGGCATTGGCATCGGCAGCCGAACGCCTGAAGGCGGAATTCGGCGGACTCGATATCCTCGTCAATTGCGCCGGCATCACCCGTTTCGTGCCGCATGGCGATCTCGACGCGCTGGACGATGCGCTGATCGACGATATCCTGTCCGTGAATGTCCGCGGCGTCATTGCCGTGACACGGGCAATGCTGCCACTTCTTCGGGCGGGGAAAGAAGGCCTCGTCGTCAACATCTCCTCGATTGCGGCAAACACGGCCATGGGCAGCAACATCGCCTATTGCGCCTCGAAAGCCGCCGTCGACAACCTGACGAAATCGCTCGGCCGGGCACTGGCGCCGCAGGTGCGTGTCGTCTCGGTGGCGCCGGGGCTGGTCGATACGGAATTCGTGCAATCCCTCGATGTCTCCTGGCGCAACCAGCAGGCCAATCGGACGCCGCTGAAACGTCTCGCCGATCCCGACGAGGTGGCACAGGCCGTCATCGCCGCCGCGACGACACTGACCTTCATGACCGGCGCCGTCATCCCCGTCGATGGCGGACGGCCGCTCGGATGAGGCGTGGAGCGTTTCGAACGGATCGAAACGCTCCCTCACTTCACGGAAAGCAGGTCGCTGAGCAGGCTTTCCTTGCCGAAACCGCCGGATTTGGTGATCAGCGTCACGCCCTGCCACCTGCCGCCAGCGATGCGGCAGATCGGCACGCCCGTCGCCACCTCGCCAAAACATTCCAGAAATTTTGCGCCAACCGATTGCAGCACCTTCGAAAGCGTGTCGCCGCCGACGATGATGAAAGCCGTCTCCGCCGGATTGCCGATGCTGATCTCCGGCACCAGGTCACGCAGGCGCGCCGACGTCTCGGAGGCGTCCGCGCTCGAAAGCGACGGCGCGATCAGGGCCGGCCTTCCATCCTTTTCGGGCTCGGCATCATCCGGCACTACCAGGCCGGATGCCACCGCGTGGCCGATCTGATCCAGGGTCACCGGATGGGTGGTACCGACGATGACCGCCCGGACCGGCGGCATGGCCCGGAGGGATTGCTGCCCCGACAGCGCAGCAGCCAGCCCGCCGGTCCCGACCCATAGCGTGCGTTGCTTTGCCCTGTGCCGTAGGAGGGTTATGCGTTTCGCCAGCGTCTCCTGTGTCTCCGCATCGATGATCGAAACCTTTTGATCTTCATCGAACGACGCTACGCACTCGCCTCCCTCGAAAGCCAGCAGCCCGGCAGAAAACCCACGAGCCTCGAAATCCGCACGAAAATCCGGCCCCACCTGTCGCCGCTCCGCCCCGGCAAGATACTGCCTGCCACCCACCGTCACCCGCCCCATATCCGGGAAGGCGGGAGCAAAAACGCAGTGCTCGAACCCACCGGCATGCACGGCCGCGACCGTCTCCGCTACGGGATGGCCGCGCATGACGCTGTCGATTTTCTTGAACCATAGCGCCTCGGCGTGGCTCCCGGATTCCAAGCCTCGCAAAACGTCCGTCACGACGGCGACTGCCGCCGCTTCGTCGAGATCGCGGGTCTCCGTGCTGACGGCGATGCGCGGGCCTTCCGGCAGCGGTTGCCACGGCAGGCCGATCAGCACGGGCTCCTGCTGCGTCGCGAAGGCGCAGCCGCTGTCCAGCGCGCCGGTCAGGTCGTCGGCGATGAGGCGAAGGTTCGGCATGCGTGATCGGTCCTGACTACGAAGAGGCGGCGACACGTTCGACCGGTATACCGAGCGCGCGGATCGTTGCCGCATGATCGGGGTCGAGCCTGTCGTCGGTGATGATGAGATGGACGTCCTTCAGCGATCCGAAGCTGCAGAAGGACCGGCTGAAAAACTTGCTGCTGTCGGCGAGAAGCACGACGAGATCCGCAGCCCGCAAAATGGTCTGCTTGATGTCGGCCAGTTCCGTCGATGTATCCGACAGCACCTCAGCCGTTACCGCATGGGTGCCGATGAAGGCGATGTCGGCATGCAGGCGCTCCAGCGTGCGCACGGCCGCAACGCCCAGCAGCGTGGTCGAGCCCGGTCGCACGGTGCCGCCCGTCACCGTCGTGTGGATCGCCGCATTGTCGGAAAGCAGGGTGCCGATATGCAGGTCGTTGGTGACCGCCGTGAACGGAATGGTGCGCTCCCGCGCCGAGCGCGCCGCAGCCCCCGTCGTCGTGCCGCTGTCGAAAATCACCGTCTGCCCCGGCTGGATCAACGCCGCGGCGCGCTCCCCGATCGCCTTCTTCTCGGCGCTGGCGATGGCGCGGGCGATGTCTTTTTGCGGCTCGAAACCGCGCATCGCCGTCGCCTCGATCATGGCGCCGCCATGGGTGCGCTGCAGATGCCCGGTATCGCAGAGATAATCGACATCGCGCCGCACGGTGGACAACGAGATGGCAAGCTTCTCCGCCATCTCCCGCAGCGATGCCGATTGCTCGACGCGGAGAAGCTCGATGATGCGCGCGCGCCGTTGTGCCGGAAACAAGTTTCACCTCGAAATCGAATTTTATGAACGTTAGGCCAAATCAATTGACGTCACAAGACGCGTCACAAAATTCCACATAATTTCATGATATTCAAAAATTCTCTTTCTGAAGAGGAATAATCTGGTACAAATCCGCCATAAGACCCGTTGGATGGACAGAATTGACATGAAGACGATCGCAATCACGCTCGGAGACCCGGCCGGCATCGGCCCGGAAATCGCCCTCAAGGCCATCCAATCCCTCACCACGGCGCCTGACGCCGCACACACCCGCCTGCTGCTGATCGGCGACGCCGGAACGCTGGCAGCGGCAGGCAGCAAGCTCGGCCTCCCCGTACCGCCCGTCATTCGGGCGGACGATCTCGACACCGCGCCATCGGCGGCCATTCTGCCGACCAGCCGTCCGGCGGAACTGATCGAGACCGGCCGCGTCTCCGCCGAAGGCGGGCGTCAGGCTTTCGAGGCTGTGCGCATGGCGGTGGACGTCGCGCTCTCCGGCCGGATCGGCGCCATGGTGACGGCACCGCTCAACAAGGAGGCCCTGCATCTCGGCGGCCACCATTATCCCGGCCACACCGAAATGCTGGCAGATCTCACCGGCGTCCGCGACAGCGTCATGATGCTGGCGCACCAGAATTTTCGCGTCAGCCACGTCACCACCCATTGCGCCCTTGAGGACGTGCCGAAAAAAGCGACGGCTGCCCGCATCCGCCGTGTCGTCGATCTCACCCATGCCGCACTCGTGGCGCTCGGCATAAACGATCCGCGTATCGCCATTGCGGCGCTGAACCCGCATGCGGGCGAAGGCGGCATCTTCGGCCGCCACGATATCGACATCACCGCCCCCGTGGTCGCCGACTACCAGGCGAAGGGATGGCGGATTCTCGGCCCGGTGCCGGGCGACACCGTCTTCGTCAAGCTGCGGGCCGGCCAATACGACGCCGTCATCGCCATGTATCACGATCAGGGGCACATTCCGGTAAAACTGCTTGGCTTCGTCATCGACCCTGCGACAGGCACGTGGACAGAACTCAGCGGCGTCAACGTCACGCTCGGCCTGCCGATCATCCGCACCTCCGTCGATCACGGCACCGCCTTCGACATTGCCGGCAAGGGCGTGGCGCAGCCGAGCAGCCTGATCGAGGCCATCGCTTATGCGCAATATGCGCTGACCCCGCAGGCTTAGCTGGCTTCCGTCAAGAACGGTCCTTTTTGTTGTTGACCTTCCTGTTGCTGGAAGCTTTAGACCCGTTTCCAACTGAAATTGGATCGAGGATAAAACCATGGCGGCAGATCTGCGGCAGAGCTTTCCGGTCGAGGGGATGACGTGCGCCTCCTGCGTGCGCCGCGTCGAAACGGCGATCGGCAAGGTCCAGGGCGTCAGCGCGGCCAACGTCAACCTGGCGAGCGAAACGGCCGAGGTCACCTTCGAGACATCCGTCGATCCCGCGCCGGTCATCGAGGCGATCCACAAGGCCGGCTACGAGGTGCAGACGACCCTGCGCGACTTCGAGATCGAAGGCATGACCTGCGCCTCCTGCGTGCGGCGCGTCGAAAAGGCGATCGCCGCCGTGCCCGGCGTCATCGCGGCAAACGTCAACCTTGCGACCGAACGGGCGAGCGTCCGCGCCATTGCCGGCGTGCCGAACAGCGCCATCGCGGGGGCGGTGCATAAGGCCGGTTACGAGGCGCGGGCGCCGCAGCTTTCCACGACCGGGGACGCGCGCGCCGAAGTCCGCGCGCAGGAAATGCGGCGGCTGAAACGCGATCTGATCCTTGCCGCCGTCCTGACCCTGCCGGTCTTCGTGCTGGAGATGGGCGCGCATCTTTTCCCCGCCTTCCATCACTGGCTGGCGATGACGGTCGGGCAGCAGGCGGTGTTCGTCCTCTGCTTCGTGCTGGCGTCGATCGTGCAGTTCGGCCCCGGCCTGCGGTTTTACGCCAAAGGTATTCCGGCGCTCTTCCGGCTGGCGCCGGACATGAACTCCCTCGTCGTGCTCGGCACCGGCGCCGCCTGGGGATATTCCACGGTGGCGACCTTCCTGCCGTCGCTGCTGCCGGCGGGCACCCGCAACGTCTATTTCGAATCCGCGGCGGCCGCTACCTCGAAGCCCGCGCCAAAGGCAGGACGAGCGAGGCGATCCAGCGGCTGATGGGCCTGCAGGCGAAATCCGCCCGCGTCGAGCGTGGCGGACAGTTTGTCGACGTGCCGATGGACGCGGTGCAGGAGGGCGACATCGTACAGGTGCGGCCCGGCGAACGCATCCCCGTGGACGGCCTCGTGACGGAAGGCCAATCCTTCGTCGACGAGTCGATGATATCGGGCGAGCCGGTGCCGGTCGCCAAGGCGACGGGGAGCGAACTGGTCGGCGGCACCGTCAACAAGGCCGGCAGCCTGACTTATCGCGCCACCAAAGTGGGCGCCGATACCGTGCTCTCCCAGATCATCCGCATGGTGGAGATGGCGCAGGGCTCGAAACTGCCGATCCAGGCCCTGGTCGACCGGGTGACGGCGTGGTTCGTGCCGGCAGTCATGGCAGCTGCCGTGCTCACCTTCCTCGTCTGGCTGGTCTTCGGCCCGGAGCCGGCGCTGAGCTTTGCGCTGGTCAACGCGGTTGCCGTGCTGATCATCGCCTGCCCCTGCGCCATGGGTCTTGCGACGCCGACCTCGATCATGGTCGGCACCGGCCGCGCCGCCGAGTTGGGCATCCTGTTCCGCAACGGCGACGGCCTGCAGACCTTGCGCGACACGCAGGTGGTCGCCGTCGACAAGACCGGCACGCTGACGGCCGGCCGGCCGGAACTGACGGATTTCGAGGTGACGGAAGGGTTCGAAAGAGCTGACGTGCTGGCGCTGGTGGCAGCCGTCGAGGCGCGGTCGGAGCATCCGGTGGCGGAAGCCATCGTCGCCGCAGCGCGGCAGGAGGGCATCTCGCCCGCCGCGGCAAGCGATTTTGCCGCGGAAGCCGGTTATGGGGTCGCGGCCACCGTGGACGGCAGGACGGTCGCCATCGGGGCGGATCGCTACATGGCAAAACTCGGCCTCGACGTCGCGCCCTTTGCCGACAAGGCCCGCGCCATGGGTGAGAAGGCGCGCACGCCGCTCTATGCCGCAGTGGACGGCAGTCTTGCCGCCGTCATCGCCGTTGCCGATCCGATCAAGCCGACGACGCCGGAGGCGATCCGGGCGCTGCACGGCATGGGGCTGACGGTGGCGATGATCACCGGCGACAACCGCCGCACGGCCGAAGCCATCGCCCGCGAGCTGGGCATCGACGAGGTCGTGGCCGAGGTCCTTCCCGGCGGCAAGGTGGATGTGGTCAGGCGGCTCGGCGAGGGCGGGCGGGCGGTCACCTTCGTCGGCGACGGCATCAACGATGCCCCGGCATTGGCCGAGGCCGCCGTCGGCATCGCCATCGGCACGGGCACCGACATCGCCATCGAAAGCGCCGACGTCGTGCTGATGTCGGGCGATCTCCTCGGCGTGTCGCGGGCCATCGCCTTGTCGAAGGCGACGATCCGCAACATTTCCGAAAACCTGTTCTGGGCCTTCGCCTACAATGTCATCCTGATCCCGGTGGCGGCCGGCGTGCTTTATCCGCTCACCGGCACGACGCTTTCGCCGATGCTGGCCGCCGGCGCCATGGCGCTGTCGAGCATCTTCGTGCTCGGCAATGCCATGCGGCTGAAGCGGTTCAGGGGGTAAACGACGTCGCCTCCTTCCCCTTCTCCCCCGCGGGGAGAAAGTGGCCCGAAGGGTCGGATAAAGGGGAGGCCAAACGGACAGGTCTTGCCGTGGGGCGCCCCCTCATCCCGCTGCGTCCTGCGGACCCTTCTCCACGTCGGGGAGAAGGGGTATGCCGCACGGTTTCCACCATGTTCTGCCTTGGTGAGGGGCAAAGCCAAGCCCGAGAAACCCTCACTCCACGTCGAACTTGACGCCCTGGGCGAGCGGCAGGGTCTTGCCGTAGTTGATGGTGTTGGTCGCGCGGCGCATGTAGCCCTTCCAGGCGTCCGAGCCGGATTCGCGGCCGCCGCCGGTTTCCTTTTCGCCGCCGAAGGCGCCGCCGATTTCCGCGCCCGAGGTGCCGATGTTGACGTTG
>ERZ778022.2450-NODE-2450-length-19521-cov-4.250539_pt1 | contig 19521 bp, 14 predicted proteins | sample MGYA00375752_ERZ778022 | MGnify/ENA primary metagenome ERZ778022 (study PRJEB29350, sample SAMN05389826) | bioreactor metagenome | isolation source: Thiocyanate bioreactor | place: South Africa: University of Cape Town | collected 2014-04-04 ... | reverse complement strand
ATCGACACGGCCTTCACGAGCTCGTGCTTCCTGTCGAGGAGGGCTCGCTCCAGCTTGTCGAGGTGCTCGATGCGCGCGTCGTAGTCGGGCGGCCCGCTCTTCCTCGCGGCGGCACGCATCCGGCCGAGAATGCCGCCGAGCTGTCCGGCAGGTCCGGACACGGCCATGGGCGGGCTCGAGGGCGTCAGGTTGTCAGCGAGCGTCATCGGGTTCTCCGCTTGTCCGTCGCCCGAAGAGGGTGAAAGGCCGGGCGGGACGGACGCCCGGAGCCTATCAAAGCGGAGGGCGACAGTCTCCCGAAGGTCGTCTAGCCTGGTCGAACGAATGCGAGCGTTGTCATGTGGTTGAAGGGGTATCGCGACGAGGTGTGGAGCCGGCTGGATCAGCCGTGGGATCTCGTCATCGTCGGCGGCGGCATCACGGGCGCCGGCATCCTTGGTGAGGCCGTCCGTCACGGCAAGAAGGTGCTCCTGGTCGAAGCCCAGGACTTCTCGTCGGGCACGTCGAGCCGATCGACGAAGCTCGTCCACGGTGGGCTCCGTTACCTGCGGCAGGGCCAGTTCCTCGTCACCCGCAAGTCCGTGCGCGAGCGCGAGCGCCTGATGCAGGAAGGCGCGGGCCTCGTGAACGCGCTCGGCTTCTCGCTCGGCGTCTTCCCCGGCGACCAGATGCCCAAGTGGATGTACGGCGTCGGCCTCGCGATGTACGACGCGCTCGCGGGCAAGTGGGCCCACGAGGCGCAATCGCGGGACAAGATCATCGCGCGCGTCCCCTCGCTCGAGGGCTCTGCAGTCGAGGGCGGCTACCGCTATTTCGACGCGCAGACCGATGACTCGCGGCTCACCTTGCGGGTCCTACGCGAGGCGGTGAAGCAAGGCGGCACCGCGATCAACTACGTCCGGGCCGACAAGCTCCTTCGCACCGCGGACGGGCGCGTTCGCGGCGTCGTCCTGCGTGACACCGCGCCCGGCGCCTCGCGGACGGCCGAGGTCCAGGCGAAGGTCGTCATCAACGCGACCGGTGCGTGGGCGGACGAGCTCCGTGCCGAGCTCGGGCAGGACAAGCGGCTCCGGCGCATCCGGGGCAGCCACCTCACGTTCGAGCACCGCCGCCTTCCGCTCCCGGAGGCAGTGAGCCTGCTCCACCCGCGCGACCAGCGCGCGGTGTTCGCGATCCCGTGGGAGGGCGTCACGATCCTCGGCACCACCGACGTCGATCACGGCGCACTCGACGAAGAGCCGGCGATCAGCGACGCGGAGCGCGAATACCTCCTCGAGGCGGCGCAGAAGGCATTCCCCGGCGCCGAGATCACCGAGAAGGACGTGATCTCGACGTGGTCGGGCGTTCGTCCCGTCATCGACACGGGCAAGTCCGATCCCTCGAAGGAGTCGCGTGAGCACGCGATCTGGAAGGAGGATGGCCTCCTCACGATCACCGGCGGCAAGCTCACCACCTTCGCCGTCATGGCGCGCGACGCGCTCGGAGAGGCGGAAGAAGACCTCGGCGGGCTCCGGGCGCGCACGCGGGTCCTCGAGCCCCACATCGAAGGTATCGAGTGGCCGAGCTCGATCACCGAAGAGGACCGCGTCCGCCTGCTCGGGCGCTTCGGCGCCGAGATCGTGGAGATCACCGGCGACCGTGACGGGTGCCATCGCATCCCCGGCTCGATCGCGCTCTGGAGCGAGCTCCGTCACGCAGCGCGCGCCGAGGGCGTCGTGACGCTCTCCGATCTCTTGCTCCGGCGCGTCCGCCTCGGGCTCCTCCTCCCGAAGGGCGGCCTCGACATCATCGGCCAGATCCGCGCAGTGGCTCAGCCCGAGCTCGGCTGGGACGACGCCAAGTGGGACGCCGAGGTCGCGAGCTACACCGAGACCTGGAAGAAGGCGTACTCGCCCTGAGCCGCGCTCCGCGTCACGCGGAGATCGACGTTGCTCGACGCAGGCTGCGGCTCCGCGCTTCGACGTTCCTTCGGGGTGCGTCGTCGACCGCGAGCCGCGACCGTCGAGCACGCACGCCCTCGCGCACCGTTGCGCGCTCATCGCGTCGGCGACGGAGCGTCATGGAAAAGAAAAACGCCGCGGCGGGCTCGGGGGGGGAACAAGCCTCGCCGCAGCGCTGCCCCCTAGTATGCGTGATCCGTGCCATGACCTAGATGCTTGAAATCACGTCGGACAGGGTCATCGGTCGTGCACGAATGCAGGATCAGGCGGACAGGATTGAAAGGCTGACCCCACGCGACGAGGCGCAACGAGGCGAGAGGCGCGCCGTTTCGGGTAGGCTGCCTCGATGACCGGGGGCGACGACGAAGGCGACTGGATCGAGGTGAGACGGGTCACCGACTCGATCGGCGCCGACATGATCCGTGACTTCCTGCACGAGCACGACGTGCGGGTCGCGATCCGAGGGAACCCGCAGGCGACGCGCATGACGTGGTCGCAGACGTCGGACGTGCTCCGCATCGTCGTCGCTCCCGGCGACCTGCAAAAGGCCAAGGACGCGCTCGCGGCGATGACGACCGAAAGCTCGCATCCGTTCCGCGGCGCAGCACCGATCGAGGACGACAGCGAGCGGGCGGATCGGTTCGTGAAGCCGCGCAGCGCCATCGGCGCAGCGGTCCTTGCGGTGATCGTCCCGATCGGCGGCGGCCACTTCTACGCACGGCATGGCGCGGCCGGCACCGTCCTCGCCGCGGGTATCGTCGGCGCGGCGCTCGGCATGGTGGTCGCGGGACGCGCCGAGCTCGCGCGCACCTGGGCGCTGCTCGTCGCCGTCGACATGATCGGCGCGTTCTGGGCCGTGCGACGCTTCAACGCGAAGCGCATTCCCTCCGAGGGCACGCAGCGCCGCTGGGCGCTCGTCGCCGTGGTGCTCGCCTTCGCGACGACGTTGCTCACCGCAGAGCGATGAGCAGCAGCGCAGCAGCACGGATAGGTCGCTCCGGTTCGGCGTCAGAAGCGGCCTCGCCTCCGTACGACCGCGCTCTTCGCCGCGCGCGTCGACATCGAGTCGCGATTCGCGCCGCCCCCGAACCGCCTGCGAGTCGGTCTCAGCGATAACGAAGGAACGACATTCCAAATTAGGACAGCTTCTTGAAACGAACGCGCAGCACGGGCTCGTTCGCCGTGACAGACGTGGTGTAGAAGAGGATCGTGGCATCCGGCTGACCGAAGCCAGCGACCGGGAGCTTGCGCCGTGTTCCGGCGGGGTCCTCCATGTTACAGCCGAAGGCGTAGCCGTATTTGTACAGCGCGAGGCAATCGACTTCCGCGAACTGAACCCCGCTCGGAAACCGTCCACGGTCATCCTCCAGCGTCACCCAAAACGGATCGGACGCGGGAATGTGCACGAAGCCTTCGGCGACCACGCGGTCGAGGGGACTGGAGCCCGAGCAAGCGGGGCGTGCGATGACGTTGGCCATCGAGGACGGAGTGGTGAGCGGCACGTCGATCACGATCTCGGACCCGTCCTCGGGGAGCGTGACACGAAGCGCGGATTGGCAACGCGCCTTCTCGTCCGCCGCCGGCCCTCGGCAAACCCGGTCTTCGCAGCGATACGCCGAAAAGCAGCCACGATCGGTCTGGCACGCGTCCCCCTCGCTGGCGGCAGCGCAGCGGGCCCCATGCGGGGTGCTGATGCAGCGTGTCTCCGATGGACAATCGTGCTCGCTCCAGTGCGAATATCCTTCCCCGCTGTTGCATTCACGCAGCTTCGCCTCACCCACGCACTCGGGAGGGCCCGCGCACTCCCGGTGGCCCAAAGCGGACAAACACGCTTCTTGTCCGAAGGCCAGGACACCGAACGTCACGCAACATGCGACGGTGGCCGCATGCTCGAGCACTCTCTGCGTGGTTGGCCGAACGCCCATCATCCCCCCCTCATCGGTCCCGGCAGTCGAAGCCGCGTCTCTACAGCTTGACCGCCCGATGGCCGAGGCAAGAGCCACACTGGATGTGCTCGTCGATGACGGCGTCGGATCCGCGGATGACGTCTGTGCGCCGCCAAGCCCGTGCTGGACCACGTCCGTCGCGACAGCTTCCGCACTGAGCTCCGGCCCCGTCGCGCACCCTTCGAGCGTCCAAAGCGATGCGATCACGAGCAGCGCCGCACTCGGCGCGCTGCCGCCAACCCAACAAGATCATTTCTTGTCGTTGTTGTCAGATTAGGAGCGGGCCGAGACCGGGCGCGTCAGCCCGAGATCTCGGAGCGGAGCTGGGCGAGGAACGCGTGGATGAAACTCACACGCTCCTTCGCGAGCGTGCGGGAGGTCGGCAGGTGGAGGCGCTCCGGCACGACGAGGAGCTTCTTGAACACGTGGTCGAGCCCCCAGCTCTTGTCGTCGGGCGTGCGTGACTCGCAGAACGGATCGTCGGGCGCGTAGAACGGATGCTTCATGTCGGCGCACGTGGCCCACATGCGCGCGAGACCGATCGCTCCGAGCGCGTCGAGGCGATCGGCGTCCTGGAGCACCCTGCTCTCGAGCGCCTCGGGGACGACGCCCTTCGAGAAGGCGTGGTCCCTGATCGCCGCGCAGACGGGCGCGACGAGCGCTTCCGGAGCGCCTTCGCGGACGAGGAGCTCGCGTGCGTGCTCCGCGCAGACGTCTCCCGCCTTCGACGAGTCGGGATGCGATTTCGGCAGCGTGAAGAGCTCGTGGAGCAGCGCGGCGGTCGCCACGATCGGCTCGCTCGCATCCTCCGCACGCGCGATCGTGATCGCGTTCGTGACGACGCGCTCGACATGGAAGAAGTCGTGCGCCGGCTCGCTGTCGCTCGCGCGTGCGCGCGCCTCGTCGCGGAGGCGCGCCCAGAGCGCGGCATCGATCCCGCGCGGCGTCACGGCGTGCCTCGTCGATCGAGCAACTTCGAGCCGAGCGGCGGCGGCGTCCACGCCGCGATCGCGTCGAGCAAGGCCTCGGGCTCGCGCTCGATCACCAAGAGCTGCTCGTGCTCGGGCGCGGCGAAGCCGTGGCCGATCGTGTGACGGAGCAGGGCGACGAGAGGCTGGAAGAAGCCGTTCGTGTCGAGCATCGCGTTCGGCTTGTCGTGGATGCCGATCTGCGCGAGCGTGATCGTCTCGAAGATCTCGTCGTAAGTGCCGAAGCCGCCGGGGAGCGCGACGAACGCGTCGCTCAGCGTGATCATCCGGTCCTTCCGCTCGTGCATCGTCTCGGTGAGGAAGAGCTCGGAGAGACCGTCGTGCGCGATCTCCTTCGTGACGAGCGACTTCGGGATCACGCCGACGACACGCCCGCCTGCTTCGAGCGCCGCGTTCGCGACGGCGCCCATGAGGCCGACCCGCGCGCCGCCGTAGACCAGCGTGAGCCCTCGGGCGGCGATCGCACGACCCATCGCCGCTCCCGCATCCATGAACGCAGGATCGACTCCCGGACGCGAGCCACAGAAGACGCATATGCTGCGGAGCAACCGTTTCGACATCAGGTGCGACTCTAGTCGATGGCGAGCACGCACGCCGTCTCGAGTTGCGCGTGGCCGGCGCTGCCGAGCAACGCGAGGGTTCGCCGGTGGCCGGCTGCTGTTGCTTCGGCCTCGGTGCCACGTTTCTAGTATGCAAATGGCGTGAGCCTGTTCCAGCGCCCCGCCGAGACGCCGGAGGAAGTGGACGCGAGCCGTCCTCTCGACATTGCGCCCGAGCGTGTGCTCCAGATCGACGAGCCCGAATGGTACGCGCGGATCTACCGACCGGGAGCGACGCAGCTCACCGTTCGCGCCGTGGTGCTCGGGAGCGTCCTCGGCTTCTTCCTCTCGTTCACGAACATCTACATCGGCCTGAAGACGGGCTGGTTCCTCGGCGTGAACCTCTCCGCGGCGATCCTCTCGTACGCCGTGTGGACGGGCCTCACGAACCTCTCGCGCGAAGCCCCGCGCTGGCCGACGTGGAAGAAGGTGCTCCTTCCCGGACCGTGGCTGCTCGGCATCGTGCTGAACAAGCTCGGGATCCCGCGGAGCGGTCTCTCCATCCTCGAGAACACGACGACCGTCTCGACGGCGTCGTCCGCCGGATACGCGACGGGCTTCATGCTCATCTCGGCGATCCCGGCGATGCTCCTCCTCACGGTCACGGAGGCGAATCCGAAGGGCACGCAGCTGCCTCCGCTCGTCGTCGCTGCGTGGGTGTTCTTCCTCGCGCTCCTCGGCGTCACGCTCGCGATCCCGATGAAGCGCGGGATGATCAACCGCGAGAAGCTGAAGTTCCCGTCGGGGACTGCGGCCGCGGTCACGCTGCAGGGACTCTACAGCCGCGGAACGGAGGCGCTCGCAAAGGCACGCGCGCTCTTCGCAGCAGCCGCCGTCTCCGGCCTCGTCCCCCTCCTCAAGGACCTCGAGATCCTCCAGGTGCGCGATCCGAAGACGGGCGAGGTCGTGCGCGACACGATCCTCCCGGGACAGTCCAACGTCTTCGACTGGATCGCGTCGCTCTTCCCCGGCCTGTGGCATCGCCTCGCGACCGCGGGACCGCCGCGCATCCATCCCGAAGGCCGGCCGTTCCTTCCGAGCGACTACCACATCAAGCTCGATCACGGCGTCGCGCTCGCCTTCGCCGGGATCCTGATCGGAGTCCGCATCACCGCGTGGATGGTCGTCGGTGGCCTCGTCGTCGCCTTCTTCCTCGCGCCGCCGGCGCTCGACTGGGAGTGGCAGAACGCAGCCGGGAAGATGGTCGGCGCAGCGGCGCGACCGCAGACGGCGTGGAAGGAGATCGGCATCTGGACGGGCGCGCCGCTGCTCGTCTCGAGCGGACTCGTCGCGTTCGCCGCCCAGTGGCGCACGATCGGACGCGCGCTCGCCGGGATGCTCCCGAAGAAGTCGGCTCACCCGTATCGCGGACAGGCCGAGCGCTCCGACGCCACCGCTGCCAACGGCGACGTGCGGCCGGAGGACATCGAGGTGCCGACGAGCTGGTTCCTCGGCGGGCTCGTCGTCTCCGCGACCGGCATCATCTCCATCGCGCATCTCTACTTCGAGATCCCGGTGCACTACGGGATCCTCGCGGTGGCGATGACGTTCGTGCTCGCGATCGTCGCATGCCGCGCGACCGGCGAGAGCGACATCACCCCGGGCGGACCGCTCGGCAAGATCATGCAGCTCACCTACGGCGTGCTCATCCCGCAGAGCTCGACGGCGAACCTCCAGACCGCGGGCATCACCGCCGGCTCGTCCCACGCGAGCGCCGACCTACTCAACGACCTCAAGACCGGCTACCTCCTCGGCGCGAACCCGCGGCGCCAGTTCATGGCGCAGGCGCTCGGCATCTTCACCGGGACGGTCGCGAGCAGCCTCGGCTACCTCCTCCTCGTACCGAACGCGCTGCCGCTCACCGGCACCGAGGCTCGGCCGGCCGTCTTCCCTGCCGTCGCCGCGCAGCAGTGGAAGGCGGTCGCGGAGGTGTTCAAGTTCGGGTTGGGGAACCTCCACCCGATGTCTCAGAGCGCGATCTGGTGGGGCGTGGGGATCGGCGTGGCGCTCGCGCTCGCCGAGATCTTCGCGCCGAAGCAGTACAAGAAGTATCTCCCCTCCCCGACCGGTCTCGGCCTCGGGATGGTCCTGCCGTTCTTCTATCCGCTCGCGATGTTCGCGGGCGCGCTCTTCGGGACGATCGCGACGGCGTGGAAGAAGGACTGGGCGGAGAAATACCTCGTCGCGATCGCCGCTGGCGGGATCGCGGGCGAGAGCATCGTCGGCGTCATCGTCCAGGCGCTCAACAACTTCGTCCTCCACTGACGCGAGCTCCGCGTGACCGCGCGCTGCCGACGCCCCACTCGTGGCCTCATCGCGCGCCTCGACGGGCTCACACTCGAGAAGAGCGGCCGCTTCTTCCACGCGAACGGGCAAGAGCTGCCCTGGTGACGTCGGACGCGGGAACACCGCGCGTGCGGATCACTTCTCGCAGGGCGCTTCGCTCTTGCAGGCCACCGGCTTGTGCTCGATCAGGCCCTTCGCCAGCGCGGCCTCGAGGAACGGACAGACGTTCTCCTGGGCGCAGGTCTGCACGACGATGCGCCGCTCCTGTCTTTCCACCGGCTTGACGATCAACGTCACGCTGCCGGTGTGGACGACCGCCTTCGACTCGAAGCTCCCCTTCAGGCTCGTGACGCCGTGCTTGTCCATGAGCTCGACGGCGTTGCGGAGCCGCTCGCCACGGAGGCTCGTCTCCTTCACCTCGTCACTCGTGGCGAAGCGCTCCTCGATGGTCAGGCGATCGATTCGCTCCCCTGACGCCGTCTTCACGGGCGGACCGTTCTCGCAGGCGAGGAGGAACGCACCACCAGCAGCGAACGCGACCAGCGTGACTACGAGCTTACGCATCGATCGTGCACGTTAACACACGACGCGCGAGCGCTCAGGGACCGATCACCACGAGCGCGTTCTCGGTCGTGACGTAGAGCGCCGGGCCCACGCCGATCGCCGGCGCGCTCTTGACGCTGCCCTTCACGCTCACCGCGTAGAAGAGGTTGCCCTTCGGGGTGATCGCATAGACGCGTGCGTCCGCCGCGCCGACGTAGATCGTGCCGTCGGGACCGATGAGAGGCGTCGCGACGGCCCCCTGCGTGGTGAACACCCATCGAGCGCCCCCATCCACGGTCGAGACGGCGTGGAGCTTCTTGTCCTCCGAGCCGACGTAGACGGCTCCGGCATAGACGGCCGGCGTGCCCGTGATCGCACCGCCGGTCGCGTACGACCAGCGCTCGGCGCCGGCGGCGCTCACGGCGTGCAGCTTGCCGTCGGAGGTGCCGACGTAGACGCTCCCGTCGCCGCCGACCGCGGGCGAGCCGTGGATCGGCGAGCTGAGCTCGAGCGCCCACTTCGTCGCGCCGTCGGGCGAGATTGCGTAGAGCTTGCGATCGGTGCTGCCGACGTAGATCGTGCCGTCCTGTCCGAGCGCAGGCGAAGACCCGAGCGTGTCGCTCGTCGTCACGCTCCACTTCACTGCGCTGCCGTCCTTTGGGACCGCGACGAGCTTTCCGGAGGTGGTGCCGACGTAGATCGTGCCATCGCCGCCGATGACCGGCGACGATGCAATCGGTCCGACCGCGAGCGCGAAGACGACCTTCGCCGGCGGATACGAGGAGCCGGCGTCGTCGGTCCCGGCGTCCGGATCCGCTGCACCGTCGCTCGGAGCGATCGCGTAGAGGAAACCGTCGGCGCTCCCGACGATCGCGTTGCCGGTCGTGTCGACCGCAGGCGATGACTTCACCGGCCCGCCCGTGCGATGCGCCCAGCGCACCGTCCCGCTGCTCGTCACCGCGAGGATGTCGCCGTCGGCGGCGCCGACCCACGTGATCCCGTTCGCGCTCACGGCCGGCGAGCTCTCGCCCACCGGCGCCGGGACGCTGACCGAGACCTGTGCGGTCGTCGGGCCGGCGAGCTCCGACCACCCCGCACGCGTGGTGCAGCCACCCCGGAGCGGCCATGACGCCGAAGGCTGGAGCCCGTCACGGATCCCGCAGACGTCGCCCGGCGGCGGCTCCTCCTCGGGTTCGGCCGGCCCCGCCTCGTTGCCGATGAGCACCGGGCCATCACTGCCGGCGTCCGCGATCGGTCGTGCGCGCTCTTCACCGCCACATGCCGCGAAGAAGGCGACGACGGCCAAGGACGCGCTGGCCCAACAAGCAAAGAGCAAACGGCGACGCATGGACGAGCCCCATGTTAGCCCATGCCGCCTCCGCGAGCGTCCGGTTGTATCCGCCTGGGCCTCTACTAGTTCGCGAGCGTCGTCCCGAGGCGGAAGTAGATCTGACGCTGAACACCACAGCGCGCGCAGCGCGTCCGTGCAACACGAAGCGAGCAACGCCGCTCGAATCCGGCAGCGTCACCGCGGCGTGCTCCTCGACGCGCGTGGTCCCGCCACACGCCGCGCAGCCGAGACTCGCGGCATGCGGCTCGACGATCGACGCGCTCGTGACCTCGATCGGGCGCTCGGGTGAGCCACCGGCCTCGAGCGATGCGAGCCGGATCCTGGCCTCCGCGAGCTTCACCGCATCGCGCTCGGCTTCACGGCGCTCCGTCCGCTTGCTCTTGGGTCGAGCAGCGCGCTTCTTCGACATCGCGCCACGATACATCGTTCGTGCGTCGATCCAGCAAAGCGTGCATCGGCGCCGTCGAGGACGCTCGCCGCGGCTCGCGGCGCCTCAGCTCCTCGTCCGGCGCGGGCTCAGCCGTTGTCGGGCGCCGACGGTTCGACGCTTGGCGACGCGCGGTGCGCGATGAACGCGAGGACGTAGACGACGGCGACGATGGCGATTGTCTCGAACGTGCCCATCGGATGACCCTCCTCCTCGGTACTGCTGCGACCGATACCGGCTCGGCCCGAGCATGAAGGTGCCAGAGCCATGTTGCGCTCCGGCGCGTTCCATGTGTCGTTGGTGCAAATACCGTGGATGGGACGCCCGGTTCACCTCGATGCTTCATCCCGTCGCGCTTCCACCGAGCGCGAGCGCGCCCGCCTTGACATGGCGCTCGATGGCCCCATCTCCTCTTACGAGGCCATGAACGATAGGAAGCGCCGGGTGGTGATCGTCGGCGGCGGCTTCGGCGGGCTCGAAGCCGCGAAAGCGCTCGACGACGTCGACGTCGAGATCCTCCTCGTCGATCGGCTCAACTACCACCTCTTCCAGCCCCTCCTCTATCAGGTCGCCATCGCTGGCCTCGCACCGAGCGAGATCGCCTCCCCCATCCGGGGCATCCTCGCCGACCAAAAGAACGTGCGGGTCGTGCTCGGCGAGGTCACCGGTGTCGACCTCGCGGACAAGCGGATCCACATCGCAGACCCGAGCGACGGAAACGACCTCGTCGAGAGCTACGACTGGCTCGTCCTCGCGGTCGGTGCAAGGAACGGCTTCTTCGGGCACGACGAGTGGGAGCCGTGGGCGCCCGGGCTCAAGTCGGTCGAGGATGCGCTCGAGATTCGACGACGCGTCCTGCTCGCCTTCGAGCGCGCCGAGAAGGTCGACGACCCAAAGGAGCGAATGAAGCTCCTCACCTTCGCCGTGATCGGCGGCGGCCCCACCGGCGTCGAGCTGAGCGGCGCGATCGCGGAGCTCGCGAGCCACGTCCTCGCGCAGGACTTCCGGCTCGCCGATCCGCGCCAGACCAAGGTGATCCTCGTCGAGGCCGGTCCGCGCATTCTTCCGAGCTTTCCGGAGGACCTCGCGCAGAGCGCCGTCGAGCAGCTCGCCGAGCTCGGCGTCGAGGTCAGGACGCACTCACGCGTCGTGTCGATCGACGAGCACGGCGTCGAGCTCGAAGGCGAGAACGCCGACGATGTGCCAGACCTCGGCTCGGGCCGTGAACGAGACCGCATCCACGCGGCGACCGTCCTCTGGGGGGCCGGTGTGCGAGCCAGCGCGCTCACGGAATGCCTCGGTGTCCCACGCGACCGGCAGGGCCGGGTCATCGTCGGACAGGATTGCTCGCTGCCGGATCATCCGGAGGTCTTCGCGCTCGGCGACATGGCCCGCTTCGAGCAGAAGGGCCAAGTGCTTCCCGGGGTGAGCCCCGTCGCGATGCAACAGGGCCGCTATGTCGCGAAGGTCATCGAAGAGGAGGTCGAGAGCGGCGGAAGCCCGCCACGGCCGCCGTTCCAGTACTTCGACAAGGGCTCGATGGCGACGATCGGCCGCTCGCGCGCGATCGCCTGGGCTCGCGGCGTGAAGATGACGGGCTTCCTCGCATGGCTCGCGTGGCTCTTCATCCACGTCTTCTACTTGATCGGATTCAAGAACCGCCTCGCCGTGCTCTTCAACTGGTTCTGGTCGTACGTCGCCTACAAGCGCGGCGCTCGCCTCATCACGTCGACGGGCTGGAGGCCCACAGCCGCGCACGGCTTCGCGTGCGACGTCCCTCCGGCACTCCCGCCGCGAAGCGAGTGGCAGACGGTCCCGGCGCCCCCGCCCTCGAGCCAGCGTGCGCCCCAGGTGCGCCCGTAGGCTTCGCTTCAGGACGATGACGTGAGCGTCTCGAGGTCGTAGACGATCTCGGAGAACACGAGCGGCGGGAGGCTGCCGAAGCCGTCACCCTCGATCGTGAGGTGGAGCCCGTCGATCCGCTGGGGTTCGATGTCGGCCGCGGTCTCCGACGGATGCCATCCCGGCTCGGTGCCGAGCACGACGACGCTCTTCGAATCGAGGCGCTGCGCCATCTGCACGCTCGCGTCGTACCAGCGCTCCCAGCCGCGCGCCTCGAGGCCGCGCAGCGCGGAGTAGCTCACGGTTCTACCGTCGTACCGCGAGAGGACCTTCGTCGTCCGCTCCGCATCCTCGATCGTGAAGACCGGCCGCGCGAGCTGCGGGAACGGCTGCAGGATCTCGTAGTCGGCGAAGAGCTGGCCCCAGCGCTCGACCTCGCCCTTCGGGAGCGCGAGCGGATGAAGGAGCGTCACCGTCATCTCCGGCGAGAGCTCGAACGCCGCGTCGTCGACGTTCGCTAGACTCCCGTCCTCCGCCACACGGAACGAGCTCTTCAGCGAGGTCCCCTCGTAGGCGCCCCACACGAAGCGACGCGCGAGGTGCGTCATCCACGGGTGCTCCGCGAAGCAGCTCGTGAAGACGCTCGCCGAGATCGCCCTGGCGCTGCGCATGGCGCGCTCCATTCGTGCGATCTGGAGCGACGCCGTGGTGCGCGCGTCCTTCTTCAGCGCGGCGAGCTTGGTCTTGGCAGCCTTCGCGAGATCCTTCGCGTCGCTCTTGCTCGGCTTGGGCAGATCCGCATGGACCTTCCCGTCCGCGTCCTTCACTCGTGGCAGGAGATCCTCACCGAAGACGATCGCGAAGGTCCGGCCGCCGAGGTCGAGCACCGTCGCCCCCTCCTCCTCGAGACCGAGCGTCGGGACGAGACGATCCGCGAGCTCGTCAGCCGTGAGGCCGCGCGCGAACGCGATCGCGTCGATGCGCTCTCGTGCAGCGGCCTTGAACGCCGGGAACTTCGACTTCTCGGCGAGGAGATTGATGTTCACGAGCGCGGTATCGGTCCCGATGTTGAGCAGCGCATCGAGGGCCGCCTGGGCACGCGCGCTCGCCGGGCCACCCCTTCGCGAGCGCCGCGAGCCTCCGCGCGCACTCGTCGTCCCCGAGGAAGCCCACCGCCTGCATGCACCACCCCTGCTTGGCGTCGGCGCCGGACTTCAACCAGGCATCGAAGAGCGCCCAGGCGAGCTCGGCTCGCGACTTCGCGGTGTAACGCGACTTGGCAGCGATGACGCCGGGGTGGACCTCGTCGGCGTTGGAGAACGCGAGCTGGACGAGGAGCTCACCGACGTCCTTTGCGTCGACCTTCTTTCCGTCCACCGCGACCAGCTCCGGCAGCGCGCCCGCATCGGCGAACGCCGGGAGGACGGGCTTCTTCACCTTCGGGGCGGCGAGCGGGTCCTCGTCGAGGACGCGCGTGACCGCAGCCACGTCGTAGGCCGCAGCGAGCTCGAGGATCGACGCGCGATGACCGCGGCCGTCGAGATAGCGAAGCACGCGCGTCGCGTCGGCGCCCGGCGCGCCGCCCTCCGACAAGAGCGCCAGCGCACCGGCGATGCCATGACGCGGGTGGCGAAGGAGCCACGAGCGCGCGAGCGCCTTCTGCTTCTTGCCGGCGAACGCCTTCGCGACCGCCGGGACGACCGCGACCTCACCGAACGGCTGCGCCGCCGCGAGCGCGTTCTCGGACGACGTCGGATCCTCGAGGGCCGCGCGAAGGAGCGGAAGGAGCGCGAGGCCGCTGTTGACCATCACCCCCGGAAGCGCCCAGCGCGACCAGTACTCCGAGGGCGAGAAGCCGAGCGCCATGAGACGCTCGTGGATCGATCGCGACGCGAGCGCGAAATCCTGGATCGCGGACGGCAGGGCCCACTTCTCCCGATGGGCGATAAATGCCTCGACCGCCTCCGGCGTCAGCTTTCGAAGCGAGACGCCGTTCCACTTGATCGCGTCGTCGTAGACGCTCTGGGCCATTGCCTGCTCGCGCTCGTCGTCGCGCCAGGTCGCCTCGGGCTCGACGACGACGCGCGACGCGAACGCCGCGCCATGGCGAGCGGGAGGCGGCACGTAGGGAACGGGCTGCGTGAGCTCGTCCGGGATCTCGCTCCCCGGAAGCCGCCGCTTCGGCGGCGAAGCCGTGCGCGACACCTCGGCCTCGATGAGCAGGGCGAGGTCGGCGTCGTTCTTCGCCCGCACTCCTTGTCGAGCCGCGCCGCCGTCACGAGCCCGGCCGTGCCCCACACGTAGCCCTCCGTCTTGTGCTCCGCATAGAGCGCCTCGAGGATCCCCGGAGCATCGACGTGCGCGATGAGCTGGCACCACAGGTTGTTGTGGAGGGCATCGTCGTCGAACGGGTCGGATGGCTTCATCCGTGCGAGCACGGGAGCGGCGTCCTTCCCGGCGATCTCGAGGACAGATGCAAGATACATCCGCCCGTTGAACGGGGAGAAGAACTCGTGCCTCGTCTTTCCGTTCTTCTTCAGGAAGTGCTCGAGCGTGGCGAGGTCGCCAGCGGCGATCCCGCAGGCATGAACGCCGAAGTCACCGAACTTCACCGTGTTCGGGAGCGCGCGCTCGTGGAGCTCTCGCTCTTCCTCTCCGGCCAGAGGACCGAGCGGGAGCAGGAAGGTCGTTGCCCAGCGAAGATCGGCGATGTGACGATCGGCCTTCGGATCTTTCGCGATCGCCTCCTCGTTGCTCGCGAGGATGGCCGCGCGAGCGGCAGCGTATTCCGCGTCCTCGGCGACGGCGAGGAGCTCGCGCAGACGACCGAACGGCCCGACTCCGACGTACGGGAGCTCGTCCTCGAGCCCGGCGTAGCAGCGTCGCAGCGCCTCGGCGAGACCGACGGTGACGACGAGGAAGTCCGCGAGCGCCTCGAAGAGGTCCTCATGAAAGTCGGCGATGAAGCCGCTGTACTTCTCGAACGAGAGCGCGACGAGCGCGGCGTCCTCCTCCGAGGTCCCGACGCGCGCGACCGGGTCGAGGATGCGCTCGCCGATGAGCCGCTCCGTCCCGCTCTGGGAGGACGCGAAGCCCCAGATGCCCGACGGCCGTGACTTCCTCTCCATCCCCGAGCGATCCGCGGCCCAGAGGATCCGGCGAAGCGTCGACCACGCCTCCTCGAGCGTCGGCAGCGGACGAACCGTGGTCGCGATCCCGCCGCGCCGCGGATAGAGCATCGCGCGGAGCGCCGGCGTCCACCACACACCGTTCTTCGACTCGATCGGAAGCGAGGCCGGAGCCTCCCAGGCTTGGCGCACCGTCGACGGCGGCGGCGCGGCCCAATGCGGCTTCGATGGCGGCGCTGCACCGAGCGCGCCCGGAGATGCCGCGCTCTCCTTCGTCTTGGTCTTCGCCTTCGTCGCCTCGGAGGTCGACTCGACCGAGGTCTTCGTGTCGACCGCAGCTGCCTGCACCGCGCGCGGCTCACCGATCGTGACGACGAGGCCATCTTCACCGCCGGCGAGGATCACGTCCTTGTAGCGCCGGCAGCACCAGAACGTCCCGCCCGAGGCAGCGTGCCTGATCCGCTCGAACGTCTTCCCGTCGTCGTTCGAGAGCAGAATGGTGCCCCTCTCTCCGACGATGACCACGCGGCCATCCTCGAAACACTCGACGGCGCAGAGCAGTCCCGTCGTCGCCACGTCGATCTTCTCGAAGCTCTCGCCTCGATCCTCCGAGCGAAGGACGACGCCCTTGGCGCCGACCGTGATCACGGTCCCCGCGGGCGTGACGACCGCGGACATGAGGTCGGAGCCCGCCTTGGCGCCCGTCTTGGTGACCGCTCCGCCCTTCGCGAGGTAGAGGTGACCGGGCGCGTCGGCCGGGACGAGCACGCCGAGCGGGCTATTCCAGATCCGCGCGATCGACTCGCCTACCCCCGACACCTTCGTGAGTGTCGTTCCGTTCTTCGAGACGGCGAGGTAGCCGTCATCGCCAGCGACCCAGACGTAGCCGTCGTCATTCGCGACCACACCGAAGAGGCACCCGCCGGTCTTCGTCTTGATCGCCGTCCACGTCTTGCCGAGATCCTCCGACTTCGCCAGGTAGCCATACTCGCCGGTGACCCAGAGCCCGTCGTCGCGAAGGAGAGCGCCTCGAAGTCCCTTCCCCTTCCCCCGGACTTCCTTCCAGGTCACACCGTCCTTCGACAGCAGGATCAAATCGCGCCCTTGCCCGCCGACGGCGACGGCCATGTCGCCATGGATCGCGAGGCCGAGGATCAACCCTCGACGGCCGTTGGATTCACTGGCGACGGTGACGGGGAGCGTGCTCATGGGCGACGAAGATCATCGCCTCGAGCGATGACAGTCAACCGTGTGCGCAGGCTCGAGGTGAACATGCGGACGTCCGCACCGGGGAGATCGCCGGGGCTCGACGACGCGCTGTTACGCCTTGCGCCCGACGAGGACCGCCTTCGCCTCGCGGAGCTTCTCGATCGCCTGCACGCGATTGCCGGCTTTCGCGAGCTCCCAGCCCTCGCGCGCCAGCGACGTGCCGAGCGACTCGGCCGCGCCGGGCTCGTTGGCGACGACCGCTGCGCGGCGCGCGGCGACGGATAGCTCTGCCATTCCCAGACTCGCGAGCGTGTCCGCGAGGAGCGCATATCCACGAGGCGGAGCGCCCCCCGACGCGCGCTCGAGACGCGCACGGACCAGGCGTGCAGCGGCTTCGCGGAGCTCGTCGTCGTCGTAGGTGAGCGCGGCCTGGGCGACGCCGAGCACCTGCGCCGGGAGGTACTCGCCGGCCTCGATGGCCTCGGCGAGCGCGCGCAGGGTCCGTGCAGCACGCGCGGGCGCGCGATCGCGCATCGCGACCACGACGTCGAGCATCTCGGACCATCGAAACGCTCGCCGCGCGGCCGTCCCCACCGGCGGAGGCGACGGCGGCTCGATCGGCGCTGCCTCGAAGCGGCCGCGAAGGATGTCGCGCGCACGGGCGTGGAGCGGTGCCAGCTCCGGGGCGCTTCGCACAGCTTCGCCAAGCGCTTCCGAGAGCGCAATATCGTCCTTCGATCCCGCGATGCGCGCGAGCGAACGCGCGACGTCCTTCACGCGGGGCGACACCTTCACGACGCGCTCGCGACCGAAGAGCGCGACCAGTCGATCGGCCTCGAGCGAAGTGAGCGCATCACCGGCGTCGTCCGCCCAGCGGGCGACGAGCGTGAGCGCGCGGGTCGCGAGCGACGCGTCATCGGCCACGACGATCTCGTCCAGAACGCCGATCGCGGCCGCACGCACGAAGCGGCTCGGAGACCGGAGCTGCACGCGCGCAACGACCAGCCGCGCCTCCGGCGGCACCTCCTTCGGATCGACGCGCCGCGCCTCCTCGAGGGCCTCACTCATCGTCTGCCACTAGCGCGAGAGGAGCGCGGCTCGACGGACGCGCGACGCGAGCTCGATCTCGCGCGCCCCCTCCCGCTCGGCGCGCGCGATCGCCTCGCGGAAGACAGCAGCCGCCGAGGCGTCTCTCGCCACGTCGAGACAGCGCGCGAAGCAGTAGAGCGATCGCGCCGTGCGATGCCGCTGGGTCTCGGCATGTGCGAGCGCGATCGCGCGCGGGAGGAGACCGGCACGCACCAGCGCCTTGCACGACGAAGCGACGGCCTCGTCCCACACGCCGCAGTCGACGCTCGCCCACTGCTCCGTGAGCTCGGTGAGCGCGCCCGTGTCACGAAGCGCGAGCGCGCAACGGAGCGCAGCAAGGAGCGCCTTGCCGCGCACCTCGCCGTCGGTCGTGTTGCCGGCGAGCGTCTTCCACGCGACGAGCCCGGCGCGCGGGCCACCCGTACGCTCGACTCGCTCGGCGACTGCGAGGGCGACCGACGCGGCAACGCTCATCGTCGAACGGCCTCCCTCAGCTCCCCGAGCCGCGGTCGGTGACGAGGCCGATCGAGGGCAGCCGCTCGACGGCGGCCTCGATGCGATCGATCTCGGCGTCGACCTTCTCGATCGAGCGGCGCAGCTCGGACGACTCACGCTTGCCGTCCGCTTCGTGCAGCGCTGCGAGCGGCTGCTTCACGCCATCGGCGAGCCACTTCTCGATCCGCGCTTGCTCCGCTGCCTGCATCGCGCGAATCTCGTCGGTCGTGCTCGGGACGAGCTCCGCCAGCGTCTGCTCGACACGCTGCGCGCGCCACGCGAGCGTGAGCGTCCGGCGCGCGATCCACGCCGGATCATCCATCCGCATGAGCGAGAACTCTTCCTGGTACGCCGTCTCCGATAGCGCCTGGACCTCGTTGTAGACCCGACGCCACGTCGGGCCATCACCAGCAGAGTGCGCCTCCATCGCCCGGTCGTAGAGCGCATCGATCCGCTTGTCCCACTCGGCCCGCTCCATGCCCATCAGCATGCCGCTCGCGCGATAGACGACGCGGCGGAGCGTGTCGAAAGCGTCCTCCATGCGCGCCATGGGAGGGACGAGCGCCTCGCCGACGCCCCCGTGGAACTCGTCCACGAGATGACGGAGACGTTCGCAGAGCGCCACGAGCTTGTCGGGGTCCGTCTGGAGCACCTCCCGAATGCCGACCACGAGGCGATCGGCCTCGCGAGAGAACTCGGAGCCGAGGCCGCCCCAGAGCGCGCGCTTGGCCTTCTCCGCGCGCTCGAGCAGCGCCTCGACGTCCCCGGCGTCGCCGGTCGGGCTCGGTGGCGGCTCGATGTGCGCCTGGATCTGCTGCGAGCCCACCGTCGCCTGCGCCTCGAGCCGCATCGACTCGTCGCAGCGAAGGATCACTTCGACCGGGCTGCCGACGGGGAGCTCCTTCGGGACATCCACCGCCAGCGTCTTGATCGGCAGGCGGTTCTGCAAGATCCGAAGGACGACCGCGCCGCTCTGATCCGCGGTGAAGAACAGGTGCGTGACCTGCGCGGGGAGCCCCGTCCCGCGCGCGAGGAGGACCTTCCGATCGCGCTTGCCGCCGCGGACGACCTCGAGCGCGATGTCCTTCGCGACGACCGAGGCCCGCGACAGCGCCGTCGGCCGCGGGCGGAGATCGCCGCGGTGGAGCGTGAGCGGAAGCTCGCCGACCGGAGCGCCGACCGAGGTCTGGAGCGCGAGCGTGGCCTCGGTCACCTCCGCCTCGCCGAGCGGCAACTCGAAGCGCATCACGTCCTTCCCGAGCGGCCCTTCGGCGAGCGCGTGCTCCCCCTCCCAGATCGCGACGCTCGTCGCGGTCTTCGGAGCCGCCTCCACGGTCAGGCCGAGGCGAAGCTTCGTGCCCTGGGCGACGAGCGGCGTCGTGATGCGCACGCGGATGTTCTCGTCCCCGAGGATCGTCCCCCCGACGTGCGCCGCATGGACGGCGGCTCCGAGCGCGACGCAGGTATCGACGTCGTCGCGGAGCGGCTCGGGACTCCGGCCATCGCGCTTCGTGATCCCCGGAGGCGTACAGAACGACTCGGTGACGCGTCGGACGACGAGCGGCACACGCGTGGAGCCGCCGACGAGGATGACGTGATCGATCTCCTCCACGCCGACGTTGGCGATCTCACGGCTCTGCGCGAGCGCGCGCTCGCAGCACGCGATCGTCGTGTCCA
>ERZ778022.2445-NODE-2445-length-19566-cov-3.264415_pt1 | contig 19566 bp, 20 predicted proteins | sample MGYA00375752_ERZ778022 | MGnify/ENA primary metagenome ERZ778022 (study PRJEB29350, sample SAMN05389826) | bioreactor metagenome | isolation source: Thiocyanate bioreactor | place: South Africa: University of Cape Town | collected 2014-04-04 ... | reverse complement strand
TGCGATGGCATGTGGCAATTTCGGTTCTGCAAAGTCGGTTTTGTATCCGCAACGTCGACAGGCGGACAAAGTTCACGGCGCTCTCGCGATTTGTCGGATTTTTTTGGATCGAAAAGCTTCGCCGTTCGTTGAGTCCTTGGTGCGTCACGAAAAGGGGCTCGCGCGGGCGACAATCCTCTTGATCATATGGATTTCGGTGGTCGCAACCTATTGATAATTTGATCTTATCCGATGGCCGGTTGAAACCGGTGGGGGCATCGGCTAGGTCTAATCGTCATACGACTAAATTCTTGGAGGCCGTCACTGTCGCAGAGGCGTCAGCAGAGGAGAGCACGCATTTGTCTGGAACACTCGCCAGAATTAATCAAAACAAGGCCGTCTTTGACGACATCTACACACAGAGCGATCCGAGATCTTACTTTTCGGTGCTGGGCGCTCTCGATTACATGATCCCCGATGTCGCTGAACCGGTGATCAGGCAATTGCTCGATGCAAGAGCCCACCATTACGGCCATTCCAACACCGTGCTCGATATCGGTTGTTCCTATGGAATCAATGCTGCCATTCACCGTTTTCCGGTGAACTTCGCCAATTTGCGTCAGCGCTATGCGCGTCGCGAGATCATGGAACTCGATGACGACGAGATGATCCGCCTCGATCGCAATTTCTATGCGAGCTGGCCCGACATCGGCCTTGGCCAATTCATCGGCGTCGACATTTCCGAAACCGCCATTCGCTATGCCAATGCGGTTGGATTACATGCGAACGGCATCGCGGTCGATTTGGAAAACGAAAAGCTCTCGGCCCGCAACGCCGCGATTGTGAAGCCCGCCAATGTGCTGCTGTCGACGGGCGCGATCGGCTATGTCACCGACCGCACCTATCAGCAGCTTCTCGATGCGGTTGAAACCACGCCGTGGATCATCTCCTTCGTTTTGCGCATGTTCCCCTATGATGATTTCGTCGATGCGTTCGACGAGCGGGGCATGGTGACGGAGAAACTCGCTGGATCGACCTTCGTGCAGCGTCGTTTCCGCGACGAACAGGAATTCGAGCGCAGCCTGCATACGCTGAGATGCCGCGGCATCGACACGTCGGGCTTCGAAGCGGATGGCCTGTTCCAGGCCGAACTGTTCGTCACCCGGCCGAAGAGCGATGCCGAAGCCATGCCGCTCACCGATATCGTGACGGTGACCAGCGGCCGCTTCAGCAATTTTGGCGCCCGTTACGACGAAGTCGGTCAGCGCAACGACATTCGTGTCGCCATCGGCGCCTGACGCGCGATCAATCCTTCCGCGCCGCGAGTGCGTCCAAAACGCGCTCCGGCGGGAAGGGCTGTTCCGAGAGAACGACGCCGAAAGGTGTCAGCGCATCGTTGACGGCGGTCCAGATGGCCGCCGCCGCGCCCACCGTGCCGGCTTCGCCGACCCCGCGCGCGCCCAGCGTCGTCGCGCTGGTCGGTGTCTGCACATGGGCGACATGGATGTCAGGCATTTCGCTCGCCATCGGCACGAGGTAATCGACCAGGCTGCCGTTCTCCAACTGGCCGTCGGCGCCATAGATGCACTGCTCGTAAAGCGCCGCGCCTATGCCCTGCACCACGCCGCCACGGATCTGCTCATCGACCAGAAGCGGGTTGATCACCCGCCCGCAGTCGTCGACCACCCAGAAGTCGAGCACGCGAATGGTGCCGAGTTCGACATCCACCTCCACATGCGCGGCCTGAATACCATTGGCGGCGACATAAGGCAGATCGCGCGGCGCGAAGCTCTCGGTGATTTCGAGCGCAGGCAGTTCCGTAAGCGCCACGAGATGCGCCTTGAAATAAGCGGTCGTCGCTATGTCGGCGAGGCTCATCTGCGGCAGGGGGCTGGCTGTATTGTAGATGCGACCGTCTTCGATCTTGAGGAGATCGGGCTCGGTCTGCAGCAAAGCGCCGGCGATCCCCAGCACGCTCTCTTTCAACTTTCGCGCGGCGCGCAACGCCGCTTCGCCACCCAGCGCCGTACCGCGCGAGGCCCAGGCGCCGCCGCCAAAGGGCGTCAACTGCGTGTCGCCGGTGGCGATCTCGACCGTTTCGATGTCGACGCCAAGCGCATCGGCCACGATCTGCGCCAAGGCGGTGCTGGTGCCCTGGCCTTGGTCGGTGATGCTGGTTGCGCAACGGATGGCGCCATCGGCCTCCAAGGTCAGCCGGCAGGTTTCCTGCGCCGACGCGCGCACATTCTGCGCGCCATAAAGGGTGGGACCGACGGCGGTCTGTTCGATGAAGGCGGCCAGGCCGATGCCGCGATAGATGCCTTTGTCGCGATGCATTCGCTGCTGCTGGCGCAGCGTGGCGTAGTCCATGAGCTGCAGCAGCCGATCGTGGCAGCGCTCAAGCGACAGTTCGGCGAGTACGATGCCGCCGGCCGACCGAGCGGTGGCCGTGGCGGTGTCGACATAGTTGCGACGGCGCAATTCAGCGGGATCGAGACTGAGCCGGCGCGCCGCGAGATCGAGCAGTTGTTCAGTGACGGTGGTGGCGATCGGCTGTCCCACCGCGCGCAGCACGCCGCTTGGCGGCTTGTTCTGGAAATAGCCGCGCACACGTCCGCGCAGATGCGCCATCTTGTAGGGGGCCGCCACCATATGGACGGCTTGCAGCGCTTCGCCGACGCTGCCGCGCGGGTAGGCCGAATAGGCGCCGAAGCCCGAGACGACGGAAACATCCATGGCGGTCAGCCGACCGTCGGCATCGACCGCCATGCGGCCATGCACCTTCGCTTCGCGCGCATGATTGTCGCTGACGAAGGCTTCCAGCCGGTCGGCGCAGAATTTTACCGGCCGTTCCAGCAGAACGGCGATGGTGGCCACCGCCATTTCGTCGGGATAGGCGGCGAGCTTGAGGCCGAAGGCGCCGCCGACGTCAGGCGCGACGACGCGCACGTTGGACAGCGGCGGTTTGAGCTGTGCGGCGAAAATATCGCGCATCTGGTGCGGCACCTGATGCGAATGGTGGATGGTCAGTTGCTGCAGGCGCGGATCGAATTCGGCGAGAATGGTGCGCGGTTCAAGCGTCACACCAGTCTGGCGGTCGAAACTGAACGTGTGCTCCACCGTGACGGCCGCCTGGCGGAAAGCCGCCTCGGCATCGCCGGTCGAAACCGTGTGATCGAGCCCGAGATTGCTGGTCATGGCGCTATGCACCACGGGCGCATCGGCCAGAGCCGCCGCCTGCACGTCGGCGACGACGGGCAACTCCTCCCATTCAATCTCGACGCTTTCGGTGGCATCCTCGGCCAGCGCGCGCGAGGTCGCGACGACGGCCACGATCGCCTCGCCCTGCCAGCAGGCTTCACCCTGCGCCATCGGCATTTGTGGTGGCGACAAATGGCTCGGTAACAGCGCGAGCTGCGTCTGCCAGGGCGCGCAGACCTTGGCGAGATCGTTGCCGGTCAGCACGGCGACGACGCCGGGCATATCCGCAGCCGCGCGCGTCTCGATTCGCTTCAGCCGCGCATGCGGATAGGAGCTGCGCACGAAAGCGACATGCAACAGGCCGGCGACCTGAATGTCGTCGGTATAGCGGCCTTTGCCCGCAACGAGCCGCGCTGCGGTGCGGCGGGGGAGGGAGGCGCCGGTTTTCAGGTTCGCGGTCATGGCGCACCACCGTGCCGCTTGCCGGCGACTGTCTCGATGGCATCGACGATGGCGTGATAGCCGGTGCAGCGGCAATAGTTTCCCGACAAGGCGTCGCGGATTTCATCCCGCGTCGGCTTGTTGCCGGTCAGCAGTTCGGCGGCTGTCGCCAAAACGCCAGGCGTGCAATAGCCGCATTGCAGAGCATTGCGGGCGGTGAAGGCCGCTTGCAGATCGGCGATCTGGCCGCTCGCTGTCAGGCCCTCGATGGTTTCGACATGGGCGCCATCGACCTGAACGGCGAGCATCAGACAGCTTCGCGTCGAGCGGCCATCGACCAAAACATTGCAGGCACCGCAGACGCCATGTTCGCAGCCGATGTGCGTACCGGTCAGGTGCAGCGTGTGACGCAGAAAGTCGGCGAGGTGCAGCCGCGCATCGACGTCCGCCGTGACGGATTTGCCGTTGAGCATGAAGGCGATGCTGTGCAGATCAGTCATGCCCGTTGCCTTTCCCCGCAAAAGCCCGCGATTGCATATCCCTGAACGTGCGCCGCAGCAGCACGGCCGCCTGCTTGCGCTTGGTATCGGCGCGACCCTGGTGGTTTTCCATCGGTTCCATAGTGGCGGTGATGGCCTCGGCCATGTCGGCCAGCATCGGCGCTGTCGCGTCGGCGGCGATGCGCAAAGCGGACGTCGCCGGACTGAGCAACGGCGTTGCCTCGGAGCCGAAGATGACGACATCGAGGTTTTCCAGCGTATCGCCAGAACGGCGCGCCCGCACCGCAATGCCGACGGTGGCGAAATCGCCATGCCGCCGGGCCAGTTCGGCAAAGCCGAACACCTCGTCATCGGCAGCGCGCGGAAAGATCACTTCGGTGATCATTTCATCGTCTTGCCGGTCGGTCTGATAAAGCCCTTGAAAGAAATCGCGGGCCGCCACCGTGCGCCGGGCCCCCTGCTTTTCAAGAACGATTTTGGCATTGAGCGTCACCGCCAGTGCCGGCATTTCCGCCGAAGGATCGGCAAGCGCCAGGCTGCCGCAGGTGGTGCCGCGATTGCGCACCGCCATATGCGCCACGTGGGGCAAAGCCATGGCGAGCAGAGGTACCTGCCGGGCGATGACCGGCGAATGGAGGACATCGACGTGCCGCACCAGGGCGCCGATGCGAATACCGTCTGCACGGTCCTCGATGCCGCGCAGGGCGCCGATCCGGTTGATGTCGACCAGCAGGGCCGGCGCCGACAGGCGCATGTTCAACGAGGCGATCAGGCTTTGCCCGCCGGCCAGCACTTGCGCGCCATCGTCAGCCAAAAGCGACAGCGCCTCTGCAAGCTCGTCCGGTCTTCGATAGGCAAAAGCCGGCGCTTTCATGGGCTCGCCACGAAAGCCGTGACGATGGCCGGGAAGACGAAGATCAGCACCATCATCAAGATCGTCAGCCAGACATAGGGAATGGCGGCGCGATAGATCAGCCCGACCGTGATGCCGGGCGGCGACACGCCTTTGAGCACGAAGAGCAGCAGGCCGAAGGGTGGCGTCAGCAGGCCGATCTGCATGCACAGCAGGTAGAGAATGCCGAACCAGACCAGATCGACGCCCATGGCGCGCAGGATCGGCATGTAGAACGGCAAAGTGATCATCATGATGCTGGTCTGATCGATGAAGAAGCCGAGCACCAGGAGAATGGCTAGCATGCCGATGAGAATGACGGTCTGCGGCAGGTTGGAGCTTTCGATCAAAGCCACCAGACCGGCGGTGGCGCCGGAGAAGCTCAGAAGCTGCGCGAAAGTCGTGGCGCCGACGATGATGAAGAGCAGCGCGCCGGAGATCGAGGCCGTGCCCATTAGTGACTTTTGCAGGCTCTCCCACGTCAATTGGCGATAGAGCAGCGCAACGAGCACGGTGGCCAAAGCGCCAAGCGCGCTGGCTTCCGTCGGCGTTGCCCAGCCGCCGATCATCGAGACCACGACGAGGGCGAAAATGCCGATCAGCGGCAGCACGGTGACGGCGAGATTGAGCCAGGGATGGGCCACTGGCGCACTGGTGTCTTCATAGGTCGGCGCCAGTTCCGGGTTGAGCCAGCAGCGCAGGATGACATAGCCGATGAACAGCGCCGCCAGGATGAGGCCGGGCACGATGCCGCCGACCAACAGACCGGTAATCGAAATGCCGGCGAGGCTGCCGAGCAGAACGGCGAGGCCGGAGGGCGGAATCAGGATATCGACGCCGCCGATGGCGAGGATCGGCCCCATCGCCGTTTTCGGCTCGTAGTTGCGTTGCAGCATCTGCGGCAGCAGCAGGGAGCCCAGCATGGCGGTGGTGGCGATGGTCGAGCCGGAAATGGCCGAAAAGATCGTACCCGCCACCAGGGTCACCACGGCCAGGCGGCCGGGCACGCGGCGGATCACCGCGTCGACCGCATCGATCGACTTCATCGCCAGGCCGGTATGAAAGAGCACTTCGCCCATCAGCACGAACAGCGGAATCGGCACCAGCGAGAACTGGGCGACGGACAATTGTTCGTTGCGCACCATCTGTTCGAGGCCCGGAAAGCCGCCGAAGATCAGATAGGAGCCGACGATATTGATGATGAAGAAGACGAAGGCGACGGGCAGAGCGGTGAGCAGCAGGCCGACTTTCGACGCGAACATCAGCGTCAGGATGGATCCCCAGCTCACGGCAGTTCCTCCGCTCTCAGGCCCGGAACATGTTCGGAAGCCTCGGTACTCACGCGATGGGATTTCAACATGACCATCAATTCCAGCGCCTGCACGCCCATGACGAGGCAGGTGAGCGGGATGATCCAGTCAAGCCACCACTGTGGGAAAATCAGATCCTTGAAGATCAAGGTGGCCGATTGAATATTGCCGATCATGATCATGGTGCTGACCACGCCGGTGATCACGCAAATCAGAATGATGCAGGCCAGCGCGAAATATTCCAGCGCTCGCGCCGTCGCCTGATCCACCCGCGACATGAGGATGTCGACGCGGATGTGCTCGTTCGTGCGCAAAAGATGCGGCGCGGCGAAGAACGTCGAGATGAAGAGGCCATATTCGGTCAGCTCGATGAGGCCGACGATCGAAGGAAAGCCAAATATCCGCAGAATGACCTCGGCACTGATGCCGAGCGTCATCGCCGCGATGGAGGCCACGGCCAGGATGCAGAGAAGACGCACCAACCAGCCGTTGAGCCGAAAAATCATCTGCATACCGCGGCCCCACGCACTCTGTCTGAAGACTTATTTCTTGGTCAGCAGCGGTTGCAGCTTGCCGATGGCGTCGGGGCTGAGCTTTTTCAAATCGTCCCAGTAGAGATCGATCGCCGTCTGCTTGAACTGCGGCCCGAAATCGACCGACTTGATGCCGGCCTTGGTCTGGGTGGCTAATGTCGCCTTGGTGGTGTCGGCCGTGTATTTCTCATTGTCTTGTTCGAACCAGACGACCGCGTCGTCGATGACCTTACGCTGCGCCGCATCGAGCGAATCATACTTACGCTTGTTCATCAGGATATTGACGATCACGTTGTAGAAGCCGGGATCGACGCGGACTTTCGTCAGCTTTTCCCAGCCGAAGTCCTCGATGCCCCACAGCGGCCAGCCGTAGCCCTGCACGGTGCCGCGTTCGAGGGCGGTATAGACTTCCGGTGCCGCGATATTCACGCCGGCGATGCCATAATGTTTGAAAATGGCATTGTAATTCGGCTGGCCGCGAAAGCGCAGACCCTTGAGATCGTTGATGCCGGAAACCGCCATCTCCTTGGTGAGATAGAGATGGAACGGCACGCCGATGCCATAGGTGGTCAGATACATCGAATCCATCCGCTGGATGGCGATCTTGTTGAGCGTTTCATACGCGCCGGACTTGCGCTGTTCGGCGAGCGACATGTCGGAGAGGATCTGCGCGTCGCCCTCCACCATCACGCTCTTGTAATAGGTCGGCGGAATGGAGGCGATGTCGAGCACGCCGGTGCGCACTGCCTGCGCCTGGCCATCGGCGGGAACCGCTTCCGGACCACCGGCGATGCGGATTTTCAGCACGCCCTTGCCGGTTTCGTTGACGTGATCGACGAAGCGCTTGAACGGAATGCCTTAGGTGGTGGTGGGCGGCACGAAGACGGCAGCCTTCAACGTGATTTCCGCCGCCGATGCACCGCCGACCGCGAACAGACAGCCCAGGGCCGTCGCTAAAAACCGAAGGGGAGGGGAGGCCAAGCGGGGCTGCGCACGCATAACAAAATCTCCTTCGGTTTTGAAGAATTATGGTAATAAACAATGTTTGCGTCTCATAATTCAGTCAAGAGGCTTTTTTCAGCAAAACCGATTATTATTCGAGCAGTATATGCTGCATTGCAGCGCAATTCGTTTGCGGCGATCATTTCTTTCGCGGTGCCGCAAGGTGATCGCGTTACGACGGATATCGGTTTCTGGAATTGCCAAGTAATGCTTGTAAGGCAGGCATTTCTTTTGCGAGCATTAGGCGATCTGGCCTGAGGAGCATAGTGAGGACGCTGAGGCGTCATCCCGTCTGCCTGAATTTTTCGCTTTCAAAACCGAAGAAGATTCTATTTTATGATACAGTATAGAGCCGGCGCAGTGCCGCTATCCTCAGTTTTCCGCCCTTTGCGCGGGCCTAACGGAGAATGTCATGGCCAAAATCAGACATATTGCCATTCAAGTGCCCGATCTTGAGAAGGCCGCGGCCTTCTATGAGGGCGCGTTCGAGCTGAAACGGGTCAGCCAGGTCGACAGTCCGATCGGCAATGCCATCTCGCTGTCGGACGGCGTGATGAACCTCACCCTGCTGCACTTCCCCGAAGGGACGATCGGCGGCAAGGGCGGCCCGGAGTGGGCCGGCCTGCATCATTTCGGCTTTGTCGTCGACAACGAGGACGAGACCGCCGCGAAGATCAAACAGCTCGGCGGGGAATTCTTCATGCAACTGCCGAGCTATCCCGGCGTCGATGCCGAGAAGAAGTTCAAGGACATCAACGGCATTGTCTTCGACGTCTCGGCGCACGATTGGCGGCAGTCGAAGGACGTCTGATGCGTATCCTGGCCATCAGGGAAAAGACGGTCGCGCTGGGTTCGGCCAGCCGCAATTCCAGCATCGGCTTCGGCGGCATGACGGCGAGCGCGCTCGCCATTCACACCGATGCGGTGCGTGATGGCCGGCCCGTCGTTGGCCTCGCTTTCGATTCGATCGGCCGCTATGGCCATGGCGGCCTGCTGCGCGAACGCTTTATCCCGCGCCTTGCCGAGGCTTCGTCTGAATCGTATTCCGATGGCAGCGGCGGCATCGATCCGCATAAAGCCTGGGCGCTCGTCATGGCGGACGAGAAGCCGGGCGGTCATGGCGAGCGCTGCGGCGCGGTCGGTCTCATCGACGCGGCGCTCTGGGATCTCAAGGCGAAACTGGCCGGCGTGCCTCTGTGGAAATTGCTGGCGGAAGTATCCGGACAGGCAGCCGATGGGCACGTGCCTGTCTACGCCAGCGGCGGCCATTACCGTGATGTTGATGACATCAAGCTTCTTTGCGCCGATATCAGTCGCGCCGTCGATGAAGGCCACCGCCGCTTTAAGATCAAGATCGGCGGCGTGGCTCTGGCGGAAGACGTGGCGCGTGTCGCAGCGATCCACGCATTGCTTGGCCCGGGCATGTCGCTCGCGGTCGATGGTAACGGCACGTTCGATCGCGAGAAAACCCTGCGCTATGTGGAGGCCCTGGCGCCTTTCGCGCTCGCCTGGATCGAAGAGCCCGTGCATCCGCTCGATTACGATCTGCATCGCGAGATCGCCGCTGCCTCACCCTTGCCGCTGGCGACAGGCGAGAATCTCTTTTCCCGCGACGATGCGCGTAATCTCTTGCGCCATGGCGGCCTGCGGCCCGAGCGCGACATGCTGCAATTCGATATTTCGCTCAGCTACGGCCTCGTCGAATATCTGCGCATTCTCGACGCCAGCGTTGCGCGCCCCATGCCGGCCATCTGTTCGCCGCCCATGGTGTTGGCGGTCTCGGGCTTTGCCTCGCCGAAGTGGCGATGGATCAAGCGAGCCTGTTCGGCAGTCTGACCGCGCATTTGGTCGTGCGAGATGGCAAGGCCGTTCTGCCCGATCGGCCCGGCGTTGGCCTGGAAACCTGCCCGCCCTTCCAGATGATTTTCGAAAACCTTCTCCAGTGAGGCCCACCATGATTGAACCTCATGCCCTCGATATCCCGACCGCCGACGACATTCGCGGTCTCGTGCGCCCCGATCATGTGCATCGGCGCGCCTATGCTGATCCCGCCGTGTTTCAATTGGAACAGGAGCGCATCTTTGGCCGGCTCTGGATCTATGTCGCCCATGAAAGCCAGGTGAAGAAGCCGGGCGATTTCGTGCGCACGCGGCTCGGCGGCCACGAAGTTCTGGTGACACGCGGCGAGGATGAAAAGATCAATGTCTTGATCAACCGCTGTCCGCATCGCGGCGCGCGGCTCTGCATGGTCGATCAAGGCACGAGCCGGCTGTTCAGCTGCCCTTATCATGCCTGGGTGTTCAAGCCCGATGGCTCCCTCTCGTCGGTACCGCACCGCCAGAGTTATCCTGCAAGCTTCGATCTGAACGATCCTATTAATCACATGCAGCGGATCAAGCAGATCCAGACCTATCGCGGTTTCATCTTCGCCACGCTGAATGAAAACCCCGCGCCTTTGCTCAATCATCTCGGCGCGATGACTGAGGTGATCGACAATCTCGTCGATCGCGCGCCCGATGGCGAAGTGGAAATGGGTGAGTCCTATTTCTCGGTGGAATATCGCGGCAATTGGAAGCTGCATATGGAAAATGCCGCCGACATTTTCCACCCGAGCTTCGTTCATGCCTCCTCGGTGATGCCGGCGCGCAAGGCGCCCGCCAATGCCTCGATCCTCGATCAGGATCAGACGCGCGAAATGCTGCTCGCCAACGGCTTCGGCTTCAAGGAATGGGAAGGCATTCAGCTCAACGGCCTGCCGGGCGGCCATGCCTATATGACCAATATCTATTCCAACGGCGTGCTGGTGCAGAAGGAAGCCGATACTATTGCGACGCAATATCGGGCGGCCCTCGTCGCCAAGGTCGGCGAGGAGCGTACGGCTGAGATTCTCGGCATGAACCGCTTCAACAACATCGTCTATCCCAATCTCATCATCAACGCGCAGTATCAGCAGATGCGGGTGGCGACGCCGATCGCCGTCGATCGCACATTGGTGCGCATCTATTGCTTCCGCCTCAAGGGCGCGCCGGACGAAATGTTCCACCGCTCGGTGCGCTTCCTGACGACATTAGGCTCGCCGGCCTCGATGATCTTCTCCGATGACATCGAAATGCTCGAGCGCTGCCAGCAGGGCCTGTCGAAGGACGAAGGCCCCTGGGTCGATTTCTCCCGCGGCTTCGACAGCGATCGCCGCGATGCCAATGGCATGCTTTCGGGCGCGGCAAGCGAAATGCCGATGCGCGTCCAATTCCAGGCATGGCTCAACTATCTGACCGCCGAGGCTGCCTGATGCTCGACCCGACGACCCAAAGACAGATCGAGCTCTTTTTGTTCGAGGAGGCTCGTCTCCTCGACAGCGGCGATTTTCAAGGCTGGCTGAAACTCTATGAACCGCAGGGCATTTATTGGATGCCAAGCAAGCCAGGCCAGACCGATCCGCTCAACGTCGCCTCGATCATCTACGAGGATCACGGCATCCTGTCGATCCGTGTTCAGCGGCTTCTGGAAGAGCGCGCCTTGGTGCTGACGCCGATGCCGCGCACCACCCACGTGGTCGGCAATATCGAAGCCGAACCGGCGGGGCAGGAGGCGGGTGAAGCGGCCTTCAAGGTCGGCGCCACCTTCATCTGCATCGTCCATCAAGGCGACAAACAGACGCTCTATTCAGGCCGCCATTCCTATGATCTGGTTCGCTCGGGCGAGGCGTTTCGAATCAAGATGAAGCGGGTTGCCTTGATGAACAGCGACGCCACGCATGCACCGATGACGATCCCGTTATAGGGATGCCCATGAGGGACGAAGGAGAGCATGGTTCAGGTCAAGAAGAAGGAAATCCGGCAGGCTATCCTGGATAGCGCCTATGACCTCTTCTCTGAGCGCGGCTATCACAGCACCACCCTGCAAGAGATCGCTGATCGGACGGGGATCGGCGTCAGCAGCGTCTATTCCTATTTTCCTTCTAAAATCGATTTGCTCTATGCGGTCCTGGTGCCCTGGTACAAGGAGGCTTTCGAGCGGCTCGAAAAGCGTGTCGGCAAGCAGAAAGACAATCGCGAGAAGCTGCGCACCATCATGCTGGGTGTGTGGCGCGATATGCCCGAGGAGAATGTCGGCCTCGTCAACAGCCTGATGGAGGCCCTGGCCTCGGCCGACCCGAAGAAACCCAAGCCGGCTCCGCTGCTGAAATGGACCGAAGACCGTTTGATGGAGATGCTGAAGGGCGTTCTGCCGGACAATGGCTTCGACTATGACGTGCTGCCGAACCTGTTCATGATGGCCAACGACGGTTTCGTCATTAACCGCCGCCTCAACGACCTGCGCGACATCGAGCGCCTGTGCAACGCCATGTGCGACATCATTCTGGGGCCGGCCGCGAAGAGCTGAGTTGCTGCCCGTCTCGGTGCCGTTCCCGACGCGCCCAAAGGGCGCGAGCGGGAATGACCGAAGGAGTCTCAGATGGCTTGCGTTGCGATGGCGCGGCGCGCCTCGCCAAACGAGATCAGTTGCCGCGTCCGTTCATCCCACAGCGTCTTGCGCACGCATTTCAGGCTTTGCAGCAAGGTAATACGATGAACCGCGATGAGCTGCGGGTGGTCGCGCAGGACATTGGGCAAGCGATAGAACGGAATTTTGCTGCTGAGGTGGTGAACGTGGTGGATGCCGATATTGGCGGTGAACCAGCGCAGAACGCCCGGCAGATCATAGTGAGAGCTGCCGTGCAGCGCCGCCTCGTGAAAGCTCCAGGCTTCGTCGCGTGCCCAGAACGTGTCCTCGAACTGGTGCTGGATATAAAACAGCCAGACGCCGACGGACGCGGCGAGAATCACGATCGGCATGTGCACCAGCAGGAATGGCCCGATGCCCACGAGCCAGATCAGCGTTCCCGCGAGCGCGGCGATCGCAAGATTCGTCCCCATCGTGCTGAGCCAGGGCCGCCATCCCCCGCGCATCATGCCCTTGGGCAGGCGATGCTGCAGAATGAACAGATAGGCCGGACCAAGGCCGAACATGACGAGCGGATGCCGGTACAAGCGATAGAGGGTGCGCCGCCATCTCGGCAGGCTGTAGAATTCGCGCACCGTCAGCGTGTCGATGTCGCCGATGCCGCGATGATCGAGATTGCCGGCATTGGCGTGATGGGTGGAATGCGTGGAGCGCCAGAAGCCGTAAGGGGTCAAAGTCATGACGCCGATGGTCCGGCCGATCCAGTCGTTCGCCGAACGGTTGCGGAAATAGGCGCCATGGCTGCAATCGTGCTGGATCATGAACAAGCGGACGAGGAAACCGGCGGCTGGCACCGCGAGGAGCAGGGCGATCCACCAATAGCCAAGGGTATAGGCGGCCCAGGCCAAGGCCCAAAGCGCGGCCAGAGGCACGATCGTAATGCCAAGTTCTAGAATACTGCGGGCGTTGCTGGGGGTGCGATAGCGGGCAAAGAGACGTGCCAAGGCGCGTATTTCGACAGGATTCTGAACCATTGACCCTCGTGACCCCAAACGGGCTTCGCGCCCCGGCACGAGATGTCGCGCGCCGCCGATGGGGAGGATATATGGCGTACTGTCGCGCCTGCCGAGGCCGGCTTAATGCGTCAAACTGCCCGGCACGGCGGGAGGCGCCTCCACGGGGGAGGTCTGTTCCTGGGGGGCGGCCGGTCCGTTGGCTTTGATCACGGGCGCATCGCCTTGTCCCGCCAGCGCCAGAGCCACGGCGGGGTTCATGCTGTCGACCATCGACGAGGGCATGAGAATGGTGGCGCCCCGTTCCTTGGTGGTCTCGTAGATGATGTTCATGGCGCGCAGGTGTAGGGCGGCCGTCTGGCTGCCATAGGTCGTGGCGGCGGCGACGAATTGTTCGGCGATCTCGGCCTCTGCCGACGCCAGAATGACGCGCGCCTGTTTCTCGCGCTCGGCCTGCGCCTGCCGCGACATGGCATCCTGCAAGGCGACGGGAATGGCGACGTCGCGGATTTCGACCGACTTCACGGAAATGCCCCAGTCGGCGGTCTTGCGGCCGATCTCGTCGCGCAACAGCGCATCGGCGGCCGTCCGCTCGGAAAGCAGCGCCGAGAGCATCGACGATCCAATCATTTCACGCAGCGATGTCTGCGCCACGCGATCGATGGCTTCGCGATAGTTGGTGATGTTCAACGCGGCGTTTTGCGCATCGTGGACGTACCAGAAGATGATGGCGTCCACATTGACAGGCACTGTATCCTTGGTGAGCGCCGCTTCGGCGCTGAAGGCGGTGGTCTGAATGCGTTCGTCGATCACCGCCACCACATTGTCGATGATCGGAATGATGGCGAACAGGCCGGGCCCCTTGACGCCATGCAATTTGCCGGCGCGCAGGATCACGAACTTCTGCCAGGTGTTGGCCATCTTCAGCGCGAGCGCGATGATGATCGCGGCGATGATGAAGGCACCCGCCCAATAGGGATGGCCGCTGGCGCCCAAGGCGACGCCAATGGCGATGCAAGCCAAAGTGAGAAACAGGGTGATCGGGTTCATGGGGGAACTTCCGAACAAATCGGCCAGTCCCCAGTGCCAATATTATACCCGCTTCCAAGCGATGTCTAAGCCATGGTGTGTTAAATTAAGTTCATGATCGCAAAGGCTTTATGCGCAGCAGAAGGCTGCGTCAGCCCGGGCGATATTCCATCTGGTGAAACGCGGCTGCGTCACCCCTTCATCGGGTCGGCAAAAGTGGGAGACATCAGCATCCTCTTTCATTGAAGAAGTCGATGCTCAACTCCACCCAATCCTCTTTCCGCCGTCGTCTGCTGAACCGCGAATGCCTGGTCGGCAGCTTCATCAAGACGCCCACCAGCCACGCGATCGAGATCATCGGTGGCACCGGCTTCGATTTCGTCGTCATCGATCAGGAACATGCCCCCTTCGATCACGGCTCGACCGACGTGTCGCTCTTGGCGGCGCGCGCGGCGCAAACGGCCGGCGTGGTGCGCGTGCCGGTGCTCTCAGCCGATGCTATCCAGTCGGTGCTCGATTGCGGCGCCGTCGGCGTGCTGGCGCCGCATGTGGCGAGCGTCGCCCAGGCGCAAGCCTTGGTGTCGGCCTGCCGCTATCGTGGCGGCGCGCGCGGTTTCTCGGGCGTCACCCGGGCCGGTGGCTATGGCGGCAGCAAAATGTGGAATCTGGTCGATGCCGCCGATGCGAGCGTCGCGACCATCGCCATGATCGAGGATCCGGCGGCGCTCGATGTGATCGATGCCATCGTCGCGGTCGAAGGGCTCGATGCGGTGTTCATCGGCCGTGGCGATCTCACGGTGGCCTTCGGCGCGCCGACCCGCGATGCGCCGGTCATTCGCGATGCGGTCGATGCCATCATCGCGGCGGCCAAGAAGGTCGGCAAGCCGGTCTGCGTCATGGTCGACGGGGCCGAGGAAGCCGCTGATTTCGCCGCGCGCGGCGCCAGCGCTTTCATCGTGTCGTCCGATCAAGGTTTCCTGCGGAAGGCCGCGGCCCAGGCCCTGGCCGAAATGTCCGCCTTGAAAGTGGCGAGCTAGAGGGAGAGACGCCATGGCTTTTCATGCCGATGATCCACGCGCCAAATTGGCCCCGGCGGCGCCGGCGAAAGCCGCGCCGGTAACGGCCTTTGCCGGCGCCGATTACGCCCGTTTCTATTTCGAGCCGCCGCAGGACGATGAACCTTTGGTGCGCACCTGGTATGCGCGCGGCCAGAATTTCCTCGTCGCCTTCTCCGACGTGAAGGCCGGCGCCAAACTGGCGCGCTCCAACCACCCCGATGAATATTGCGTCCTGCTGCCGGACGCAGCCACCGGCGCAAGCCTGTCGGCGCGCGGCGAAACGGTGCAATCGCCGGGCAATTCGATCGCCTTCATGCCGCCGGGCGATTCGGAAGTCGTCGCGGCGAACGACGGTCGCATCATCCGCATTTTCTCGACCGTTGCGCCCGATCTCGCGGCGCGTTGCAGCAATGCTGCTTCCTATGCCAAGCCGCATGCCAACGTGGCGCTGTTGCAGCCCTGGCCTGAGCCGCGCGGCGGCTGGAAGATCCGGCGCTACAGCCTGGAGGTCACAGGTGGCGAAGGCCGCTTCGGCCGCATCTTCCGCTGCACCAATCTGATGATCAACATGCTCGATCCCAGAGACGGTCCGCGCGACATCGCCAAACTCTCGCCGCATCACCACGACGATTTCGAGCAGGGCTCCTTGGTGATCGACGGCGCCTATATTCACGACATCCGCTGGCCGTGGACACCCGACATGCGCATCTGGCGCGACGACGAACATGAATTCATGGCCGCGCCGTCGCTCACCGTCATTCCGCCGCCGTCGGTGCACACCTCGCGCTCGGTGGTGCCCGGTCTCAATCAGATGATCGACATTTTCTCGCCGCCGCGCCTCGATTTTTCCAACAAGCCCGGCTGGGTGATCAATGCCGAGGATTATCCCATGCCCGGCGAAACCGCTTAACAGAAGCCTTCAAAGGAGGATTTCATGACCACCACCAAACAAGCCCATCCCCGCGCCGCTGAAATCGAAAAGCTCCTCGTCGGTGCCATCGATCTGCATTGCCACAGCGGCCCGGCCGCCATGCCGCGCATTCTCGACCATCACGATGCGATGATGGATTGCGCCGAGGCGAAATTCCGCGCGCTGCTCTACAAGGATCATTTCTATCTCGGCACGCCGCACGCCATCATTCTGGAAAAGCTGGTGCCGAACACGGGCGTCAAACTGTTCTCCGGCATCGTGCTCAACAATGCTTCCGGCGGCTTCAATCCGCATGCGGTCGATCACGCCATCAAGATCGGCGCCAAGCAGGTGTGGATGCCCACCCTCTCGGCCAAGAACCATATCGACGTGCTGGCAGCGGGGACTGTGAAGACTTTCCCGACGACCGCCAAGAAAATGCTGGATCCGATTCCACTGACGGTGTTCGGCGCCGACGGCAAGCTGATCGACGAAGTGAAACAGATTCTCGATCTGATCGCCGAAGGCGACATCATTCTGGCCGGCGGCCACCTCTCCACCGCTGAAATCTTCGCCGTCTTCGAGGAAGCCAAGGCGCGCGGCGTCAAGAAGATGCTGGTCAACCACCCGACCTATAAGGTGAACAGCATCAACGATGCCGAGATTCGTGGCCTTGCGGCGCTCGGCGCTGTGATGGAACATTCGATCTGCATGTTCGTCGAGGGCGGTTCGAAGAAGTTCGAGCCGGCGGAATTGAAGCGCGTCATCGACGTGGTCGGCCCGGACAAGACCGTTCTGTCGTCCGATCTCGGCCTCAAGAACGCGCCGCGCCCGGTCGACGGCTATCGCGAGATCGTCGGTCATCTACTCGACCTGCAATTCACCGATGCCGAGATCAAGGCGATGACGGGCGATAACGCGGCGGCGCTGCTGAACCTGGAAACGAAGCACTAGCAGGCTACGGAAAAACCCTTGGTGTCATCCCGGACGCACCGCAGGTGCGATCCGGGAACCAAGGCCTCGGCATAAACAAAAAGCGCGCCGGCGAAACCGGCGCGCTTTCCTTTGTAAAACCGGACGTCGTCAGTCGAGCGAGATCTTCGCCTCTTTCACCACTTCGGCCCATTTGGCGAATTCGCTGGCCTGCGCCTTGCGGATTGCCTCCGGCCCGCCGCCGATCGCCCGCATGCCGACCTTTTCGAGCTGCGCCTTGCCTTCATCGCTGCGCACCCAGGCATTGGCGGCCTTGCTGAGACTTTCGACGACTGGTTGCGGCAGGCCCTTGGGACCAACGAGTGCGAACCAGGAGGCCGCGTTGAAGCCGGGCAGGCCGGATTCGTTCAAGGTCGGCACCTCAGGCAGTTGCGGCGCGCGGGCATCGGCGGTGACGGCGAGGGCCCGCACATTGCCGGCTTTCGCCAGTTCGATATAGGGCTGCAGGAAGTCGATCGCCACATTGACGACACCCGACGTGACGTCGGCGGCCAGCGGCGCCGAACCGCGGTAGGGCACGTGCGTCATGGTGAAGCCCGCCGTCCGTTGCAGCAGTTCGCCAACCATATGGCCCATCAGGCCATAGCCGGGGCTGCCGAACGTGAGCTTGCCGGGATTGGCCTTGCCATAGGCGATCAGCTCGGCCAGCGTTTTCGCCGGCACGGACGGATGCACCGCGATCACCACATTGACGTCGCCGATCAAGGCGATCGGTTCGAAATCCGTGGTCGGATCGAAATTCATCGACTTGTAGAGCAGTTTGTTGGTGGCCAGCGGGCCGGAGCTGGAAACAAACAGGGTGTAGCCGTCGGGCGTGGCGCGCGTCACCATGCCGGCGGCGAGATTGCCGCCCGCGCCGGGGCGATTGTCGATGACGAAACCCTGGCCGAATTCGGCGCGCAGTTTCTCGGCCAGAAAGCGGGCGACCACGTCGGTGGAAGCCCCGGCCGGAAACGGCACGAACATCGTCACCGAGCGCGCCGGCCAGCTTTGCGCGAAGGCGCTTTGGGTCAGAAGGCTCGGTGCCAAGGCACCGGCGCCAGCAAGTGTAGCCGCGAAAGCGCGGCGCGACATGATCGGCATATTGATCCTCTCCTCGGAACGCGGCCTAAGGCGCGTTATCAGCGCGACGATATGGCGGATCGCGCCATTTCAGAGGGAGAAACCCGCCGTCATTTCTCATCCTGAAACGCGCCGGGCAGGGGCGCCGATAATTGCTCAAGCTGAGCCTCGATATTGGCGGCCGCTTTTTTCAAGGGATGGATGATGCGGGCGCGGTCCTCCGGCGTGGTGACGACGGAGCGGAAATAGGTGACGCCGAAGGTGGCGACCACCCGTTCGCCCTGCATCAGCGGCACGGCGATCGTGTCGGAATTGCGCGGCTCCACATTGCTGTCGCGGTCCGTATAGCCGCGAAAGCGCGCCTGCGTGATCATCCGCTCCAGATCCTCATCGGTGAGGCTGCGGTTCTCGGGATCGGAAGACGTGCGCATGGCGGCGCGCAGAATCTGCCGTTCTTCCTCCGGGCAAAAAAGCAAATAGGCGCGGCCAAGGGCACGTCCGCCCAAGGTCAAGCGATAGCCGAGCGTCGCATGGAAAGGCGAGATCGGACTGTCGGGAATGGTGCTGTAGCGCACGACCACCGCGTCGCGATCGAGCAGCCATTTGATCTGCGAGGTCAGCGCCGTCGCCCAAGGCCGCGCCGCCTCGATCACCAGCGGTGCACCATGGAAGCCGGCGCTCAAGCGCTGCACGGCCGAGGTCACTTGATATCCACGCATGCGCTCGTCGCGCACCACATAGCCAGCGGCCATCAGGGTTTCGAGCAGGCGCACGATGGTCGGCTTTGGCAGGCCGGTGCGCTTATGCAATTCGCCGACGGTCGCCAGGCTCGTGCGGTTGACCTCGGCCAAGAGCTCGAGCGTTTTGACGACCGATTGAACCGGGTGAAACGACAGCACGCGCGCACCAGAGCTGGCAGGAGAGGACACGGCCTGATCTTAAGGTCTTTCGCCGCCGTGAGAAACGGCAAGCGTATCAATTGGGATGGCGCAGGCGCGCAGCGCCGTCAAAGTGCTGCGATCGATCTGCACGGTTTCTTGCTGCGTTGCAGCGGTACGCCATTTCATCTCGCCGGGTGTGCGGATCGCCGCTGTATTCGGTGCCCGCCGGGCCTTGCGGATATGTTCGCGTTGGGCCCGCGCCCGTTGTGGCAGATCGTCGGCGCCGAAGGCTTGCGGGTTCAAGGCGAGAAACAGAAAG
>ERZ778022.2438-NODE-2438-length-19609-cov-4.991306_pt1 | contig 19609 bp, 18 predicted proteins | sample MGYA00375752_ERZ778022 | MGnify/ENA primary metagenome ERZ778022 (study PRJEB29350, sample SAMN05389826) | bioreactor metagenome | isolation source: Thiocyanate bioreactor | place: South Africa: University of Cape Town | collected 2014-04-04 ... | reverse complement strand
ATGACTTCGTCCTCGAAATTCTCCCAGAGGTCGCCGGCATCGGCGGTCAGCACCTTCACGCCACCCTTCGGCAAGGTCACCACCAGCGACTGGTGCCCGGGCATGTGGCCGCGCGTGAAGATGCCCTCGATGCCCGGCATCAATTGCCAGTCGCCATCGACGATCTGCCAGCGCATGTCCGGGAAGTCGAAGTCGTCGTTGAACACGGCCGGGCTGTTGTGGTCGGAGAAGGCGAATTCATGCTCCAGCCGCTGGATCCAGATCCGCGCGTGCCGCAGGTGCTTGAGATTGCCGGTATGGTCGCAATGTACGTGGCTTAGCACGACGTCGCCGATATCGGCGGGGGAGACGCCGATCGCGGCGAGCTGGGCCAGGAAATCGTGCTCCGGCAGGACGATCGGCGGCGCCAGCCAGCCACGGCTCATGAAAAGGCTCTCGCGGCGGACGGGATCGCGGATGTTGTCGACATTGACGCCCGTGTCGAAAAGCACCAGGCCGCGCTCGGTCTCGATCAAATAGGCGCAGATCGGCTCCGCCATGACGAAACGGGCGCCACGGTCGCGGGTCGAGACGGTTTTCGGTATGACTTCATAGCCCAGCAGCAGGACGGTGATCTTTCTGGCAAGCGTCACTACATTCTCCTCGCATGCGCCGGCGCTTCCTGGTGGCCATCCGCCAAGAGCTCCAGTCTGCCACAGACGGCGTTGGCGTTTTTTTGCAAATTTTCCGGTCTCGCGCGTTTTTTTGTCAATTGGTGCGCATGTTCACGGAATTTTTGCATCCGCCTGCCGATAGCCTCTCATCAATAAGATAATCCAGGGTGGGACAATCGGGAGGAACGGATGGACCACAAGCGTCGCGAACTACTTAAAATCACCGCGCTCGGGCTTGGCGCCTGGGCAACGGGCCTGCCGCTTGCCAGGGCGGCGACTGCCACTCCGCGCATCCGAGCCATTTTCGAGACACCGATGGAGGAGCCCTTCGTCACCCAGCTTCATCTGGCGATGACGCGCATCGCCAAGGAAGACGGTCTCGACTACAAATATTCCGAATCGGTCAAGGCCGCCGATTTCCCCCGCGTGCTGCGCCAGTGGTGCGAGGAAGGCATCGAGCTGATCGTCGGCGATGCCTATGGCACGGAGCAGATGTGCCGCCGCGTCGCCGGCGATTATGCCGAGACCGCCTTCACCCTCGGCTCGGCCATGGGGCCGACGGGGCCGAACGTCTCGACCTTCTACGGGCAGAACTACGAGGCCGCCTATCTCGCCGGCATGCTGGCGGCGGGCCTGTCGAAATCCGGCAAGATCGGCGTGGTCGCCGGCATCGCCGTTCCCACCACCTACGGCCTGCTCAACGCCTACCGTACAGGCGCCAAGGTGGCCAAGCCCGGCGTGCAGCTCAAGGCGGCCTATATCGGCTCGATGTTCGATCCGCCCAAGGCCAAGGAAGCCACCATCGCCATGGCCGACATGGGCGTCGACGTGGTCTTTGCCGAACGCATCGGCGTCATCGAGGCGGCGACCGAGCGCAACATGATCGCCATCGGCAACATGACCGACCAGTCGGCGATCAACCCGAAGACCGTCGTCAGCAGCGTGATCTGGGATCCCTATCCGATCATCAAGGCGTCCGTTGACGCGGTCCGGGGCGGCACCTTCGCGGCCAAGGACTACAGCACCATCGAGAACATAGCCAATGGCGTGAACTATCTCGCGCCCTACAAGACGTTCGACGACAAGGTTCCCGCCGAACTGAAGGCGGCGATCGAGGCGAAATCCAAGGAGATCGCCAGCGGCGCCGTCAAGGTCGCCTACGACACCGCCGAAACCAAGTCAGACTGACGAGCGCCGCGAAGGCCATGGCGATGCCCACAGACACGCCGATCCTGTCGCTGGCGGGCATCACCAAGCGTTTCGGCGGCACGACGGCCAACAAGGCCGTCGACTTCGATCTCGCCCCGGGTGAGATCGTCGGCCTGCTTGGCGAGAACGGCGCCGGCAAGACCACGCTGATGAACGTGGTGTTCGGCCTCTACCGGCCGGACGAAGGCATCATCCGGATCGATGGCCAGCCGGTCGGCATCGCTACCACCGCCGATGCCATCGCGCTGGGCATCGGCATGGTCCACCAGCACAGCCATGCCGTGGCGCGGCACACGGTGCTCGAGAACCTGATGACCGGCCTGCCCGGCCGCAAGGGCTTGCTCGATCGCCGCTCCGCCCTGCGCAGGTTGACCGAGATCGGCGACGCCTATGGCCTGCGCCTCGATCCGGACCGGCCGGTGGGCGAACTGGCGGTGGGCGAGCGGCAGCGGCTCGACATCATCCGCGCGCTTTTCCGCAAGGCCCGCGTGCTCATCCTCGACGAGCCCACCTCCGTGCTGACGCCGCAGGAGTCGGAAGGTCTGTTTTCCGCCCTGCGCGCGCTCAGGAACGACAAGGTCGGCATCGTCTTCATCAGCCACAAGCTCAACGAGGTGCGCGCCATCACCGACCGCATCGTCGTCATGCGTCGCGGCGAGGTGGTCGCCGACGTGCCCAATGACGGCAAGCTGACGAATGTCGGACTGGCGTCGCTGATGTGCGGGCACGAACCCGAGCGTGTGGTGCGCCAGCCACGCCAGCGCGGCGAGGCAAGGCTGTCGCTGCGGGGCCTGAGACTCACCGACACCAGGCATGGCGGCGCGGCGAAGGCGCCGATCGACCTCGACATCCACGCCGGCGAGATCGTTGGCATCGCCGGCGTTTCCGGCAACGGTCAGGTGCGGCTCGCTGAAACCGTCGCCGGCGTGGAGGCCGCGGCTGCCGGCGAGATCGGCCTCGACGGAAACATCGTCCGCGATCCCTCGCCCCGGCGCATGCAGGCGCATGGCCTGGCCTACATCCCCGAGGACCGCATCGGCGCCGGCCTCGTTGGCTCGATGCCGGTGCGGGAGAACATGGTGCTGTCGCGTTATGTCGAGGCGCCGTTCTCGCGCCGTGGCTGGCTGGACTGGCAGGCGATCCTCGATTTCGCCAGGCGCCAGATCGCCGCCTATGACGTGCGCCCGACCGATCCGCACCTGCCGGTCGGCCTGCTGTCGGGAGGCAACCAGCAGAAGGCCATCATCGCGCGCGAGCTCGCCTTTTCGCCGCGCGTGCTGGTCATCGCCCAGCCTACGCGCGGCCTGGACGTCTCGGCCATCGCCTTCGTCCACCGCGCCCTGATGAACCTGCGCGACGAGGGCTGCGCCATCATGCTGATATCGGACGATCTCGACGAGATCTTCCAGCTCTCGGACCGCATCGCCGTGATGTACGAGGGCGAGATCGTCCGCGACACGCCCGTCGAGGAAGCGACCGTCCCGACGGTCGGCCTTGCGATGACCGAAGGCAGGATGGCCGGGAGAAACGCCGCATGAGACTGGTCGCCCGGCCGAACCGCAATTCGCCCCTGCGCGATGCCATGATGCCGGTGGCGGCGGTTGCCGCCAGCCTGCTCATCTGCGCCGTGCTCATCCTGCTCGCCGGCGCCAATCCGCTCACCGCTTTCGGCATCATGGCCAAGGCCGCCTTCTGGGGAAAGTTCGCCGCCCCGCTGATTCTTTCAGGTCTCGCCGCGCTGGTGGCGTTGCGGACGCGCTTCTGGAACATCGGCGGCGAGGGGCAGATCATCGTCGGCGCCATGGCGGCCGCCTGGGTCGGGGCCCTGACGAGCCTGCCCACGCCGCTCCTCATCCCTTTCATGCTGATCGGCGCGGCGCTTGCCGGGGCAGCGCTCGCCGCCGTCCCGGCCTCGCTCAAGACGCGGCTCGGCGTTGACGAGGTGGTCAGCACGCTGATGCTCAACTTCATCGTCATGTATCTGATGCAGGCGCTGCTCTCGGGGCCGTGGAAGGATCCGGTCACCGGCTGGACGAACAGCCCCAGCATCCTGAGGGCGGCCGAGTTCCCGGTGTTCTGGAAGGGCACGCGGCTGCATCTGGGCGTGCTCGTGGCTTTCCTCGCCGTCGGCGTGGTCGGCGTGATCATGAAGCGCACCACGCTTGGCCTGTCGATGAAGATCGTCGGCGAGAACCCCAGGGCGGCGCGCCATGCAGGCCTCGACGTCACCCGCGTCACGCTGGCCGCGGCGCTCCTGTCGGGGGCGCTGGCCGGACTGGCCGGCGCCGGCGAGATCGGCGGCATCCAGTTCCAGGCCATCGCCTCGATCTCTTCCGGCTACGGCTATGCCGGCATCGGCGGGGCCCTGCTTGCCCGCCTCTCGGCTGCGGGCATCATTCCGGCGGCGCTGTTCATCGCCGCCATCACCACCGGCGCCGACGAGATGTCGCGCCAGACCGGGGTGCCCTTCTTCATCGCCGACGCCATGCAGGGAATCTGCCTGATCGCCGTGCTCGTGGCGATGACGCTATCGCGCTACCAGATACGTTTCCGCACCTCCCCCGAACGCAGGGCCACACCGTGAGCATCGTCGACCTCGTCCTGGATACAGGCTTCTTCGCGGCGGCGGTTCGCCTTGCCATCCCGCTGCTGTTCGGGACGCTGAGCGAGCTTACGGCGGAGCGCTCCGGCGTCCTCAATCTCGGCATCGAGGGCATGATGCTGTCCGGCGCGCTCGCCGGTTTCGGCACCGCCTCCGCCACCGGCTCGCTGTGGCTCGGCGTACTCGCGGCGATCGCGATCGGCATGACGATCGGCGCCGTCATGGCGGTGCTGGTGGTGAACCTTCGTCTCGACCAGACAGTGACCGGGCGCGGCGTCAGCCTGGCGGCCACGGGGCTCGTCTTCTACAGCTACCGGCTGGGCTTCGGCGAAAGCAGCACGCCGCCCTCTATCACGCCCTTCAGCACCATCCCGTTGCCGTTCCTGTCGGACATTCCGGTGATCGGCCAGGTATTCTTCAACCAGTACGCGCTGACCTATGTCGCCTATCTGCTGGTGCCGGCGCTGGCCTTCTTCCTCTACCGGACGCCGGCCGGGCTTTCCCTGCGCACCGTCGGCGAGAACCCGCAGGCGGCGGCGGCGGCCGGCATCGATCCGATCCGGGCGCGCATCCTGGCGCTGGTCGTCGCCGGCGGCCTTGCCGGGCTCGCGGGCGCCTATCTCAACCTTGCCGCCTTCGGTTCCTTCACCTTCGGCATCGTCTCGGGGCGCGGCTGGATCTGCCTGGCGCTCGTCGTGCTTGGCCGCTGGAACCCGATCGCCTGCGCGGCGGCGGCGGTGCTGTTCGGCGCCGTCGATGCTTTCCAGTTGCGCCTGCAGGCAAGCGGCGCGGTCGACCTGCCCTACCAGCTCTTCCTGGCGCTACCCTATGCCGCGACGCTCGTGGCGATGATCCTCAACGCCAAGCGCGCCGTCGGCCCCGCGGCGCTGATGCAGCCCTACGACGCCGAGCACCGATAGGGCGACGGTCTCCGAGTCTGGCTCGATGAAAAACGTTAGCCGGCGAAGTTATAGTCCGAGCTGGGATCAATCCAGGAAATCAGCGTCGCTCTTGTCCGCTAGATAGCCGGCCAGCGCGCGCGACGCCTCGGCCTTCACGGCCGCGGCGATCCAGTGGGAGAACATCTCGTCGTCGCGTGGCTCGAGCCCGGCGCAGGCCACCACGATGCCCTCCAGCACGGCACTGCCCGAATAGACCGTGTCGCCGGCAAGCAGGTGATGCGCGGCAAGTGCTGCGGTCGGCAGTCCGGTCCGCGCCGACATCTCCGCCTTCTTCAGCGCGATCTCCATGTTGGGGTAGGGAGAACGCGACAGATCGCCGATCGAGGTCACCAGGTGGCAGCGCTCTCGGAAATGCGCCGCATCCTTGCCAGGCGCCGGGTCGATCGCCGGCGTCGCCGCCACCACGATCGCGCAGCCGGCACGGTCCGGCATCGCCTGGCGCATCATCAGTTCCAGCGCCGGCCGGATCTTGTCGAAGGCGCGTCGCGCCAGGGTCTCGTTCAGGATCGATGCCATTCTTGCCTCCCTCAGACGATGCCGGCCCAGGTGGTGCGGCGCCAGTCGGCGCAGGCGATCGGTGCGCCGTCGACGATGCCGGCTGCAGTCACCGCGCCGGCGCGCATGTCGCCATCCGGCATCTCGACCACGTCGTGACCAAGCCCCGCCAGCTCCGCCTTGTGGGGGTGGCTCTTCTCGACCAGCAGCTTGCCGTTCTCGCTGCGCCAGCGCGGACGGTCGATCGCCTTGGCAAGGTCGACCTTCTCGATCGCCAGGCCGCTGATCACCTGGAGCAGCGTCTGCACCTGGCCGTCGGCGCCAGGCGTCGACAGCGCGAGCGGGCCGCGCGGCGTCTCGAGGATCGCCGGCGCCAGCGTATGGACGGGCCGCTTGCCGGGGGCCGCGTCGTTGGGCGCGGCGGTGAAGCCGCCGGCGCGGTTGTTGAGGGTAAAGCCGCATTCGGGAACGAACACGCCTGAGCCGAAATCGTCGAAAACGCTGACCAGAGAGGAGATGCAGCAGCCATGGCGATCGGCGACGGAGACGCCGGCGGTGTGGAGATAGGCGCGTGGGCCGCCGCGGTTCGACGCCCTGTCGAGGTCGAGCGTCAGAGGCTCCGACAAGAGGCGTTCGCCCTCGGCGATGCGGTCGCGGAAGGCGAAGCTGGCCTCCGTCAGCTCAATGCCGGCATGGTCGATCCTGTTGCGCGGGATGTCGCCCAGCGCCGACAGCGCCTTGGCCGACATGGCCAGCAGCAGGCCCTGTGAGATCGGCGGCTGCACCATCAGCCGCATGCCCCTGAACTCGACGGCGACCGGATCGTCGACGACGGTGCGGTGCGCCTGCAGGTCCTCCATGGCCAGTGCCCCGCCATGCGCCCGCACGGCCCGGACGATGGCCTCGGCGCAAACGCCGGAATAGAAGGCGTGGTCGCCCTCCTTGCCGATGCGGTCCAGCGTCATGGCAAGCTCTTCCTGGACGACGAGGTCGCCCGCCGACGCCGAAAGCAGGACCCACTCCGCCGCGCCGTTGCGCTCCAGCCTGCCGCGATGCTTCTGCACGGCGGCGGCCAGCGAGGGTGGCACTTGCATCTTCAGCCGCGCCAGCCTTATCGCTGGCTGCAGCACCAGATGCAGCGGCAGCCGGCCATAGTCGTCGAGCACCGCGCACCAGGCACCGACCATGCCGGGCACCGTCACGCTGGCGCCGCCATCGTCGGAGACGGACTTGAGCTTGCCGGGCGCCGCGCCCGTGCCGTTGAAGGCGCGGGTGCGCCCGCCGGGCTCCCGCACCAGGCACAGCATGTCGCCGCCAAGGCCGCAGGCCTGCGGCGCTACAACGGCCAGCACGGCCTGCGCCGCCACCAGCGCGTCGGCCGCACTGCCGCCGGCGGTGAGGATTTCCTGCGCCGCCGCCGCCGCGAACGGGTCGGCCGCCGCAACGGCGCCGCCGCGCCCGATCAGTACCGGTCTTTCCCTCGATGCGAAAGCATCGGCAAGCATTGTGTCCTCCCAAGGTCTCGTCATACCGCTGTGTATCCCCCATCGACGACGATCGACGTGCCGGTCACGTAGCGCGAAGCCGGCGAAGCCAGGAACAGAACCGTTCCCGCGACATCCTCCGGCACGCCCTGCCGGCGCATCGGTATCTGCCGCAGCAACTCCCGCTCGGCCGCGGCCGGGTCGGCCTGGAACGACCAGAAGGAGCTGTTGAACGGCGTGTCGATCCAGCCCGGCAGCAGGCAGTTGACCCGGGTGCCCTGCGCGGCGAGTTCGTCGGCAAGCGCGCGGCAGAGCCCGAGCAGCCCCGATTTCGTCGCGTGATAGGCGGGCATGCCGGCATGTCCGCGCAGCGCGCCGGTCGAGGCGGTGAAGATGATGCTGCCATTGTTCGAGCGCGCCAGGGCCGGCGCCGCCGCCTGGGCAAGAAAGAAGGGGCTCGACAGGTTCAGCGCGAGCGACCTGTTCCAGCGCTGCGGAGTCCAATCCTGCAGCGGAGCCGATTCCAGGATCGCCGCATTGGCGAAGACGCAGTCCAGCCCGCCGAAAGCGTCCAGCGCGGCTTCGACAGCCACGCGCGGTCCGTCATCGGTGGAAAGATCGCAGGCGAAGGCGCGCGCCTCGCCCTTGCCCGGCTCCGCCGCCACCTGCGCGGCGCGCGCGCCGTCAATGTCGGCGAGCAGCACGCTGTCGCCTTGCGCGCGGAAAGCGCGCAGCGCCGCGAGGCCGATGCCGGACGATCCGCCCGCGATCAGAACGACACCCATCGATCACTCCTTCGGATGGTGGCTGGAGAGGGCGCAGAGACCGAGCGCGGCGGTCATGTAGACGGCCACGCAATCCACCACGTCGTCCTCGAAAACATGGTCGTCGATGCCGGAGGCGAGTTCCGCCTGCGGCCCGTAGCAGATCGCCGGAATGCCCCTTGCGCGCCAGCGGGCGGCGTCGCTGGCCGGCAGCCGCACAACCGGCAGGGCCGGCCTGCCGCGCACGCCCTCGCTGGCGGCGAGCATGGCCTGGCTGAGCGGATGGTCGATGGCCGTCCAGTTGGGGTTCCAGCCCTTGATGCGTCGCACCGCGATGCCGCCGATACGCGCGGCCTCGGCCGTCAGCCGCGCTTCCACGGCTTCGATGGTGAGGCCTGGCGGCACGCGGAAATCGATCTCGGCGCCGGCGCGGGTGGCGACCTGGCTGACGAAGCCGTCGGCGCGAAGGGTCCCGACGTTCGCCGAAAGCCTCAACCCATGCTCGCCGGCACCTTGCGCAAGGCGCGCCATGGCGGCGGGCGGAGCCACCTGCTCCTCGTTCCAGGCATCGATCGCGCCGATGAATTTCGCCAGCCGCGCCGTGGCGGAGGTGCCGGCACCGGTCAGCATGCCCTGGCCACCGGGCGCCGAAGCCTCGACCTCGACCCAGAGCAGGCCCTTCTCGGCGACCGCGACGTTCATGTGCCCAGGCCCCTCTGCGTTGATCAGCAGGTCGCCGGCGAGATCCGGTTCCCGGTCGAGCAGATAGGCGGCGCCGTCCGGGCCGAACACGACCTCGTCGGCGACGAGGGTGAGCGTGACCCGGCCACGCAGCCTGGAGCGCAATCCGTGCAGTCCGGTGAAGGCCATGGCGAGCGCCGCCACGCCAGCCTTCATGTTGCCGATGCCGAGGCCGGTCAGCCGCCCGTCGCGGCGGCCCATTTCGAAGATGGGCACCGACCAGGCGCTGGCGTCGCCGGGATTCAGCGTATCGAGATGTCCGTTGAGGACGAGATGCGGGCCGGGTTCCGCGCCCTCGAAGGAACATACCAGATTGGGCTTGCCGGGCGTGGCGGCGACGATCCGCGCCTGCAGGCCGGTTTCCCTGAGGAAGGCGCTTAGCACCCCCGCGGGCGCGGTGGTGTCGCCCACCGGCTGCGGGCTGCGCGCCGCGACCAACCGCGCGCAGAGGTCGACCAGGCGCTCGCGCCCGGCCTGCGCGAAATGCCTCGCGGCCTCGATGTCCCCTCCGGCCAGGATCATCAGCCGACCTGCCAACCGCCGTCGATGACCAGCGACTGGCCGACGACGTAGCGCGCCAGCTCGGACGCCAGGTAGACATAGGCGCCGGCCAGTTCCTCCAGCGGGCCGAGCCTGCCGACCGGAATGCGCGCCTCGAAGGCGCTTCGCAGGGCTTCCGCGCTGGTGCCTTGCAGCACGGCGCGTTCGCTGAACAGCGACTGGATCATCTGGGTGTCGATCTGCCCGGGGCAGACGCAATTGACCAGGATTCCCTTCTCCGCCAGCTCCGCCGCGAGACTCTGCATCAGGCCGATCATGCCGAACTTGGATGCCGAATAGGCGCTGTTCTCGCGTCCACCGCGCACGCCGAACAGCGACGCGGTGAAGATGATGCGGCCGGGCGTGCCGGCCGCCACCATGCGCCGCGCGAACGAGGTCGCGGTGATGAAGGCGCCGGTCAGGTTCACGTCGAGCACCCGGCGCCAGGTCGCGAGGTCGGTGTCGATGCCGTGCTTCAGCACGAGGATGCCGGCGTTGGGGACCACGATGTCGACGCCGCCGTTCGAGAACAGCCTGTCGGCAAGCGCCTCGGTGGCGTCGAGGTCCGTCACGTTGAGGGCGACGAGCTCGGCCCGCCCCGGCGCCAGCGCCTCCAGGCGCCCCCGCGCCGCCTCCAGCGAGCGGGCGTCGATGTCGGCGGCGACAACCCTGGCGCCTTGCCGCAGGAAAGCTTCCGCCACGGCCAGTCCGATGCCCTGGGCGCCGCCGGTGATGAACGCGGTCTTGCCCGCGAGCAGGGAATTGCCGTGATCTTCCATTTCCTGTCTCCTTCTCAGGCTGCCACGCTCTCGGAGGCGCGGCCGACGATGCGCTGGTAGGCATCCTCGTCGGTCGCTCCCTCGCTGCCGATGGTCACGATGCGCGATTGCGGTCCGATGCCCAGCGCCGCGCGCAGTTGCGGATCGAGCGCCGCCGCGATCAGGCCGGCCACGGCGGCGCAGCCGGATTCGCCGGCGACGATCGCCGGGTCGCCGGCAACGCCCTCGGCCAGCACCCGCATTGCCTCGGGAGCAGCCTCCTCGGGCAGCGCGATGACGCTGTCGATGGCGTGCTGCAGGATGACCCAGGCCGGCGCCGAACCCTCGCCCGCCGCCAGGCAGGCCATCACCGTGTTGGTGTCCCCGGGCACCGGCGTCGGCCGGCCCGCGGCTATGCTGCGGAAGACGCAGTCCGCCCGCTGCGGCTCGACCACGACGATGTTCGGGCGCTCGGCGCCGAGCAGGTCCCAGTAATGGGCCGCGACCGCCGCCGCGAGGCCGCCGACGCCGGCCTGGACGAACACATGCGTCGGCCTTTGCGCGCCCAGCTGGGCGAGGTCTTCGTCAGCGATGATTGTGTAGCCCTGCATGATCAGGGACGGGACATGGGCGTCCGCCTCGCCTGACGTGTCGCCGGCGAGGTGCCAGCCGTTGGCGGCCGAATCCGCCGCGCAGGCCTGGACCGAGTCGTCATAGTGCCCCTTGACGCGCACGATGCGGGCGTCGAAGCGCGCGATCTCGCGCTCCCGGGCAAGGCTGACATGCTCGTGCAGGTAGATGATGCACTGGCAGCCGAACATCTGGGCGCCCCAGGCGACCGAACGGCCATGATTGCCGTCCGTAGCCGCCGCGACGATGACCTTCTCGATCAGCGCACGGTGCTTGCCGGCGATCAGGTCGGCGGCGGTCACGTGCTCGATTACCCCCTGGGCTGCCAGGTATTCCTGCAGGATCGCCAGCACCGCGTAGGCGCCGCCGATGGCCTTGAAGCTCTTCAGCCCCAGGCGTTGCCCCTCGTCCTTGTAGAATATCTCGCCGACGCCAAGCTGGCGCGCCAGGCCCGTGAGCTCCACGAGCGGGGTCTTCTCATAGCCAGGCCAGGACGAGATCTCGGCATGGGCCTTGCGGAAGCCCTCCCGGCTCAGAACGCGTCGCTCGCACTCGCCATAGGGACGAGAACGGTCTGAGTGGGCATTTTGAACGGCCCGTGCGACGAAGCGCTTGAGTTCCATGAATTTCATTCCTCCGAAAAATGGGCCGGGCAGGTCGATGCCCGGCCCCGGGTCTCGATTACTTTCGCTTCGCCAGTTCCTCGAACCACTTGTCGCGCAACTTGACGTTCTCGCCGGTGCGCACGACGTCGCGGATGAAGGTGTTGAGGAAGTTCAGGAAATGCTGGTCGCCGGGCCGGATCGCGTAGGCGAGGCCGACCGGCTTCACCAGCGCGTCCTCGCCGTTGAGGACGTTGATGCGCTTGGCGAGCGCCGGGCTGCGCAACTGCAGGAGCTTCAGCGTGCCGGGATCGATGAAGGCGGCGTCGGCCTGGCCGGATGCCACCTCGCCGATCCATGCGGCGATGTCATTGGTCACCACGCCGCGCACGTTCGCCTGCGGGTAGAGCTCCTTCGGGTAGCTTTCCTCGACGGTGCCGCTTTCGCCGACGAAGGTCACCTTGGAAGAGTTGAGCGCGTCGAGCGAGGTCGGGCCCGACTTGGCGTTGGCGACGATGTGGAAGCCATAGGTGAAGTACGGCTCGGTGAAGTCGACGACGACCGCCCGCTCCGGCGTCGCGAAGAGGTTGGCGAACACGGCGTCGTACTGGCTGGCCTGCAGTCCCGGGATGATCGTCGCCCAGCTGGCGGGCACGATCTCGAGGCGTACGCCAAGGACCTTCGCCACCTGCTGGGCGAGGTCGACGTTGAAACCCTCATACTGGCCACTGGTCGGGTTCGGCGACTGCCATGGCGGGCTTTCGGCCATGCCGACGCGGAACACGCCACGGTCCTTGATTTCCTGGAGAAGGTCGGCCGCGAAGGACGGTGCGGCGGCCAGTGCGACGACAAGCGCCAGAAGAAGCTTTGCCAGTCCAAATCTGCATATCAGTGTTTTCATTTTTTCATTCCCCTTTGGTTGGTTCGTTGGCACGGGACGCGGATCAGGCCGCTCCCCGTGGAAGTTTCAGCCGGCTGAAGAAGCTGGCCTTCGCAACGCGTGGGAGCGCATTGCGGTCACCCAATCGGTGTTCGAGCCGACGGGCATAGAGCGTTACCGGGAAGATCAGGGCGAAGTAGATGATGGCGATCGCCGACAGGAACGAGATGTACTGGTAGGTCTTGCCGCCGAGCAGGTAGGCCTGCAGCGACAGGTCCATGACGCCGATGGCCGACAGCAGGGTCGTGTTCTTGAGGAACTCGGAGAAGTAGTTGACCAGCGGCGCGATCACGAGGCGCAGCGCCTGCGGCAGGATCACCAGCGTCCATTTCGGAAAGGCCCTGAGCCCCAGCGACTCCGCCGCTTCCCGCTGGCCCTTCGGCACCGCCTCGATGCCGGCGCGGAAGATCTCCGCCAGATAGGCCGCGGCGATCAGCCCGAGCACCACCGAGCCGGCCCAGAAGCCGGACACGCTGGCGTCGAAGATCAGCGGGATGCAGTAATAGGCCCAGAAGATAAGGATCACTTCCGGCGTTATGCGGAAGAACAGGATGTAGCCGCGCGCCATGCCGCGCAGCAGCCGCAGCCGGCCGATGCGCAGCGCGCAGATCGCGCTGCCGAAGACGATGCCGATGATGGCGCCGACCAGCGCGATTGCCAGCGTGACCTTGACGCCGTCGAACAGCGCGTCGCTGTTGCGCAGGACGAGTTCAAAGTCCATGGGCGGTCCCCCGCTTGAGGGCACGCTCGGCATAGTAGCCGGCCGTGCTGATGACTGCGCCCACCACGAAGGCGAGCATGGCCGCGGTGGTGTAGATCTCGACCGGCTGGAAGGTGAAGGTGGAGAGCCTGCTTGCCGTCCTGAGCAGGTCGTCTATGGCCAGGATCGACAGGATGGTGGTGGCCTTGAAGATGCTGATGATGGTGCCGACCAGCGGCGGCAGCATCAGGCGGATCGCCTGCGGCAGGATCACCTTGCGCCAGGTGGCGTAGGGGCGCATGCCCAGCGCCCGCGCCGCCTCGAACTGGCCCTTGCCGACCCCGAGGATGCCGCCCCGGATGATCTCGCTGCAATAGGCGGCGACGTTGAAGATCAGGGCGATGGAAGCACTCTGGAACGGCGAGGTGGCGATGCCGGTGAGCCCGGGCACGGCGAAATGCACCCAGATCGCCTGGACGAGCAGGGGTGTCGACCGCCAGAACTCGACGAAGGCGAGCGCCGGCCAGCGGATGATGCGATGCGAGGAGAGATTGGCCAGCGCCAGGGTGGTGCCGACGACGATGCCGCCGCACAGGAAGCCAATGGCGGTCAGCAGGACGTTGATGAGCAGCCCGCCAAGCAGCACCGGGAGGTAGGTCCACGCGACCGAGAAATCCAGCGACTGTAGGAAGGCGTAGTCGATCATCGACGCTGCTCGACCGGTTGACCTGGGACGCGCATCATGGCCGCTCGCTCCCTTCAGCGTCCGGGAAAGCCGGGATGCCACAGCCGCCGGGCCGGCGAATCCGCCTCACCCTTGCCGGCCGGATAGCTGACCAGCTCGAACTGCATGCCCCAGGGCGAAAGGAAGTAGACCCAGAGCGAGCCTTTAGCCGGGCCGGAGTCGATCCGCTGGATCTCGCCCTGCACGGTCACGCCCTCGGCGCGCAGATGCGCCACCGCCGCCTCGATGTCGTCGACATAGAAGGCGATGTGGTGGCCGCCTATGTCGCTGTTGCGCGGCGGCTCCGGAGACTGTTGCGGCGCCGAATACTCGAAGACCTCGAAGTTCGGGCCGTTCGCGCAACGCACGAAACCCCAGCGGAAGCTGGAACGGCGGTCGACGCCGATCTGCCGTTCCATGAAGTCGGGATCGGAATAGACGCCGCCGTCGAGGATGAATTCGCAGCCGATGACGCGCACGAAGAAATCGATCGCGGCATCGAAGTCGGGCACTGTGATGCCGACATGCTCGGCGCCCCGCAGTCCTGGCAGTCCGCCGGATTTGCCCATGGTCAGCGGTCCGCGCCGGCGAGATGGGCGGCAAGCATACGGTTGACGGCCGCCGCTGCTTCCATCATCGGCATGTGGCCGGCGTCGGCCACACGCTCGACCTTTATGTTAGCCGGCAAGCCGTCGGCCTGGGCGGCGGGGATGACGCGGTCCTTCTCGCCCCAGACGGCCAGCACCGGCGCCTGCGTCGCCGCCAGCGCGTCGCGCAGGTCGATCGCCTGCCTGCCGCCGCTCGCCAGGTTGCGCGCGATGGCGCCGAGCGCTTCCGGAACGCCATCCAGCCGCTTGAAGCGCAGCACGTTCTCCACCATCTCGGCGCTCATCGCATCCGGGTCGGCGAAGAGCCTGGAAAGCACTTCCTTCATCGGCTTGCGCCGGTCGGCGGCGAGGAAGCCGTCGATGTAGTCGCTCGATATCTCCCCGCCGAGGCCGGCGGGCGCCAGCAGGCCGAGCGAGGCGACCCGGTCGGGCGCTGAGGCCGCGACCGACAGTGCCACGGCTCCGCCGAGCGAATGGCCGACGAGATGCGCCCTGGCGATGCCCAGCGCGTCCAGCGCCGCGACCACCGCCTCGGCGAGCTCGTCCAGCTTGCCGGACGGTACCGTCGGCGCCGAACCGCCATGGGCGGGCAGGTCGAGGACGTGGACCGGCCGGTCCTTGGCGAGCGCGTCCTGCGTGAACAGCCAGGTCCCGCCGTCGCCGCCGAAACCGTGGATCAGCACCACCGGCGTGGCGTCGCCGTCACCTATGCTCAGCACGTTCAGCTGGTGCGGGCCAGCCTCGACGACGCGCGGCGTCGGGTAGGCATCGGCATCGTCGCCGGCTGCTCCCGCCCGTTCGGCATAGCCCGCCACGAAGGCATCGACCTCGCTGTCGGGAACACTCGTCTCGGCGACGACCGCCAGCAGCGCCCCAACCGGGGCGGTCGCGCCCTCCTCGACCACGATGCGGCGCAGCAGGCCGCTGACGTGCCCCTCGACCACGTTGGTGATCTTTTCGGTCTCGACTTCCATGATCTCCTGGCCGGTGGCGATGCGTTCGCCTTCCTTGACCAGCCAGGCGGAGAGGCGGCCCTCGGTCATGGTCATGCCCCACTTAGGCATGGTGATCGGCTGCAGTTGCGCGTCCATCGTCGTCATTTCCTGTAGGCCATGGTCTTGCGGACGGCTTCGGCGATGCGCTTGGCATCCGGCAGGTAAGCCGCCTCGAGATTGGGGGCGTAAGGCACCGGCGTGTGCGGCGCGGTCACCTTCATGATCGGCGCCTTCAGCGCGCCGAAGGCGTTCTCGGCGATGATCGAGGAGATGTCGGCGGCCATGCCGCAACGCGGATTGGCCTCGTCGACGATGACCACCCGGCCCGTCTCCTCCGCCGTCTCGAGGATGGTGTCCTCGTCCAGCGGCGAGGTGGTCCTCGGGCCGACGACCGTGCAGTCGATGCCCTCCGCCGCGAGGATGGCGGCGGCCTCCTGCGCGAAATGCACCATGCGCCCGACCGCGATGTCGCCGGCGTCGCCGCCCTCGCGCAGCACGTTGGCTTCGCCGAACGGTATGGCATAGGCGCCGTCCGGAACCTCGCCGACCGTGTCGTAGAGCAGCTTGTTCTCGAGGAAGATGACCGGGTCGTTGTCGCGGATCGCCTGGATCAGCAGGCCCTTGGCGTCATAGGGGCTCGACGGGATCACCACCTTCAGGCCCGGCACATGGGTGAAGATAGGGTAGAGCGCCTGGCTGTGCTGGCTGGCCGAGCGGGTGCCCGCGCCATAGGTGGCGCGCAGCACGAAGGGCGTCACCGCCTTGCCGCCGAACATGTAGCGGAACTTGGCGGCCTGGTTGAAGATTTGGTCGAAGCAGACGCCGAGGAAGTCGACGAACATGATCTCGGCCACCGGGCGCAGGCCGGTGACGGCGGCGCCAGCCGCCGCGCCGACGAAGGCGCTTTCGGAGATCGGCGTGTCGCGCACGCGCAGCGGCCCGAAGGCGCCAAGCAGGCCCTTGGTGACGCCGAAGGCGCCGCCCCAGGCATCCTGCTGGCCGGACGCGCCGGCGCCGCCGGCGATGTCCTCGCCGAGCACGATCACCGTCGGATCGCGGCCCATTTCGTGGTGAAGCGCCTCGTTGAGGGCCTGGCGGAAGGATTTTTGCGGCATGTCTTTCTCGCTCAGGGATAACGGACGTAGACGTCGGTGGTGAGGCTATCGAGCGGCGGCTGGGGCGCGGCCCTGGCGGCCTTGACGGCGCTGTCGATCACGGCCTGGACCTCGGCGTCGACCGCGTCGAGATCGCTCTCGGCCAGCAGCTTCGCCTCGCCGACGCGGCGGCGGAAGGTGGTCAGGCAGTCGCGGTCGCGGCGCATCGCCGCCTTCTCCTCGGCGGTGCGGTAATTGTCGGGGTCGCCGCTGAAATGGCCGTAGTAGCGCGGCGTCTCGATGTGCAGCAGCGTCGGTCCCTCGCCGCGGCGCGCCCGCGCCACCGCTTCGGCGGCGGCGTCGTGCACGGCGAAGAAATCGACCCCGTCGACCTTGGCGAAGGCCATGCCCAACGCGTCGGCGCGCTTGACGATCTCGCCGGCGACGACGAAGGAGCTCGCCGTCGCCTCGCCGAAGCCGTTGTCCTCGACGGCGAAGATCACCGGCAGTTTCCAGACCTGGGCGAGGTTCATGCTCTCGGCCGTGGTGCCCTGGTTGATGGCGCCGTCGCCGGAAAAGACGACAGCCACGTCGTCGCGGCCGAGCACCTGCGCGGTCATCGCCGCGCCGCAGGCCAGCGGCGGACCGCCGCCGACGATGCCGTTGGCGCCGAGCATGCCCTTGGAGAGGTCGGCGATGTGCATCGAGCCGCCCTTGCCGCGGCAGATGCCGGTGTCCTTGCCGAAGATCTCGGCCATCATGCCGTGCACGTCGCATCCCTTGGCGATGCAGTGCCCATGGCCGCGATGCGTGGAGGCAATGTTGTCGCTCTGGACGAGATTCATGCACACGCCCACCGCCGAGGCTTCCTGCCCGGCGTAGAGGTGGGTGTTGCCCGGAATGTCGCCGCTCGCCATCTCGGCGCTGACGCGATCCTCGAAGACGCGTATCGTCCGCATCATGCGGTACGCCTCCAGCAGCTTTTCACGTGAAAGTTGCATTCCGGTCATATCGAACTCCGGTACGGCCACAGGATGGGCATCTGGATTGAAGGCGGCTAGCAGGCCTACGATAGAAGGCAGGTCGCGCGTGAATTTATCAAACGCGCGTCATTTGTGATAAAGATTCGCAAAAGAATCGGGAACACGCAAAAAAGGAGCGTCGCCTTGCTCGACAGTTTCGATATCAAACTTCTCAACCTGGTGCAGACGGACACGCGGCGTACCGCCCAGGAGTTGTCCGAGGCGGTCGGCCTGTCGCCATCGGCCTGCCTGCGCCGCCTCAACCGGTTGCGCGAGACCGGCGTCATCGAGGCCGAGATCGCCGTGGTCTCGCCGGCGGCGGTCGGACACCGGCTGACCATGGTCGTGGAAGTGTCGCTGGAACGCGAACGGCCCGACATCATGAGCGACTTCAAGAAGGCGATGCGCATGACGCCCGAAGTCATCCAGTGCTACTATGTGACCGGCGAAGTCGACTTCATCCTCATCGTCGCGGTCAAGAGCATGAGCGACTACGAGACCTTCACCAACGACTTTCTCTTCAACAACAAGAACATCAAGCGCTTCAACACTCTGGTCGTCATGGACCGGGTCAAGGTGAGCCTGGCGGTGCCCATCGAGTGAGGGCCGCGGCGGTCCCGGATCCGCGCGCCGGACAAAAGTCGCGGCATGGATTTGCGTTGGCTCCGCAAACTGCAAGAATGCCGCGATGATGCGCAACGACCGCCCGTTCCTGGAAAGCCCGCTCAAGCTGGCGATCGTGGGCTGCCTTCTCCTACTTGCCGCGGCATCGGCGCTCGCGGTCTTTCAACGCCACGCCCTGGTGGCCGGGCTGGAGCAGGAAAGCGCCATCCTGCATCGGCTGGCCTCCCAGCGCGCCGACCAGCATGACGCGCATCTGACGGCGTTGTCGGCGATCGCGGTTGCCGCGCAGGGCGAGCGCCACGACCTGTTTCTCGATGTGGCCGCGACCATCACGCGCTTCTATCCGCGCATCGACGAGGTGCAGCTGGTGCCGCTCGATCCGGCCGCCGAGACGATCGGCACCGCGCCGCTCGATCCGGCCATGGCGCAGCTCGTGCGCTCGGCGGCCAGGGCCTCCAACGGACAGATCGCGCTGCTGCCGCATCCGACGCGTCCGCATCACTACATCATGATCAAGCGCAGCCCCAACTCCGATGCGGCGCGCTACGGGCTGATGCTGGGCATCGATGCCGGGAAGCTTGTTGGCGAGGTGACGCCGTTCTGGTCGCGTCCCGACGTGGCGCTCCACCTGTCCCTGCCGGACGGTCATCCGTTGCTGGATGAGGGCAGGGTGCCCGAGACGATCCGCTTCTCAAAGGCGCTCGGCAGCGCGTCGCAGCCGCTGCTGCTGGAGACGGGAATGGCGATCGGCCTTGCCGATCTCTTTCCGCCCGTGCCAACCGTGCTGACGCTTCTCGCCGTCGGCCTGGCCTACCTCGCCATGCTTGCTGCCCTGCGCCAGCGCACGCGCGTTCGCGCGGCGGTGGAGCAGGCGCGATTGAGCGCGCTGGACTCGCGCCTCGCGCATGCTTCGCGCGTCAATGTGCTGGGCGAGATGGCGAGCGGCCTCACCCATGAACTGACGCAGCCGCTCACAGCCATCCTCGCGCAGGCGCAGGCCGGGCGGCGCATGCTTGGCAAGGGAGACACGGCGGCGCTGGCGCCGGTGCTCGACGATACGGTGACGCAGGCGCGGAGGGCGTCGGCGATTCTCGATCGGTTCCGCAACTGGTCGCGCCCGCAGAAAATGCCGGCCTCGGCCTGCGACCTGCGCGAGGTCGTCGGCAATGTGCGGTCCTTGCTGACGCCGCAGGCGACAGCGCGCGGCGCGCGGCTGGAATTCGACCTGCCGGCAGAACCCGTCTCCGTCGTCGCCGATGCCGTCGAGATGGAACAGGTCGTCTTCAACCTCATGCGCAACGCTATCGAAGCGGTGGCCGAGGGCACGGGGCGCATCAAGATCACGCTCACGCAGGATCGAAGCCTGACCGTGCTGGAAATTGCCGATAACGGACCCGGCATAGAGGAGGCGCTGCGCCCGCATCTCTTCACGCCGTTCACCACCACACGCACGGACGGCACC
>ERZ778022.2431-NODE-2431-length-19661-cov-3.371672_pt1 | contig 19661 bp, 20 predicted proteins | sample MGYA00375752_ERZ778022 | MGnify/ENA primary metagenome ERZ778022 (study PRJEB29350, sample SAMN05389826) | bioreactor metagenome | isolation source: Thiocyanate bioreactor | place: South Africa: University of Cape Town | collected 2014-04-04 ... | reverse complement strand
GGTTGGCGCCTGATAGAGCGCGGCGAGCAGGATCAGCCCGATAAGCGGAAGCACCGCCGTCGTGGCCGCGACCGCGACGACGCCGCCCGCGGCCGCAACAACCGGCAGGACCATCAGCCCGATGGCGATCCCGGCAGGCCATGAATTCACGAAGATCGCCATGGCTGTCGCGATCTCCTTTCCCGCAAACCAGTCGGTGACCATCTTCGACATCAGCACGTTGATGAGCACACCGCCGATACCTGCGAGGAGCCGCCCCGCCAGCTGCCCGTGCCAGCTCGTGGCCATGGCCATGACGAGCCCGCCCGCGATCATCAGGGCAAGCCCGAACAACACAACGGATTTGTCGCCGAAGCGTCGTCCGATTTCGCCGCCGGGTACCGCGAATAGGATGCCCGGCGCGAGATAGATGCTGATCAGGAGCCCGATATCGGCAAGAGCGACACCGTACGTATTCATGAAAGCCGGAGAAACTGCGCCGGCGGCCTGGAACTGGAAGGCCATGGCGAGGCGCACCGTGAACAGCAGCGCCAGTACGGTCCAACGGTTCTGCATGGATGAATCCCGCAAAGAATGGGCGTTGGGATCAATGGTGGTGCTGTACAGTCGTCGCAACCCTTGCCGAGGTGCAGTCAACTGCGGAGCGTCGAAGTTGGCTGTATCTCTCCAACGATACGGTTTTCACCCATGGTTCGGAAGAGGGAAGACGGGCGCCTCGTCCCCAAGATGATGTCGTTCGATGTGTTCGGGACGCTTATCAGCGTCCGCGACAGCTCCTACGGCGCCTTCCAGAGAATTCTGGACGCGACGGGCGCACGAGGTGTCGATACCAAGGAATTCTGGGAGTTCTGGGAACACCGGAACATCGAGCAGTATTGGGAGCCGTATCGGTCCTATCGGGAGATTTGCAGGACCTCTCTCTCCGATGCATTCGCCAGATACGGCATTCGAGGAGATCCAAACCTTATTGACTACTACTTCGATGCCTTCAGCAGCTTCTTCCTGTATGATGACGTTCTGCCGACGCTGGAGCGACTTGCTGGCCGTTACAAGCTCGCCGTCGTATCGAACATCGATGATGATCTTCTCGCGCTCACGCCTCTCAGCCGATCGTTCGATCTCGTATGTACGGCCGAGCGTGCCGGGGGATACAAGCCCGACGGCACTCTTTTTCAGTACCTTATCGACAACGCGGGCATTCCAAAGAGCGATATCCTGCACTCGGGTCAGTCACAGTTCACTGATCTGGTGGGTGGCAAGCCTAAGGGATTGACCATTGCCTGGATCAATCGCCGTAGCGTGCCGCTCGACGACTCTGTCCCGCGTCCGGATTATGTCTTCAATGACATTCAATCTCTCCTTGGACTTGTCGAGACATAGGCGGGCGAACGCCGGCAATCGGGCGAGGAAACCCTCATGAGCGCGTCACTACCTCCGCTGCAGCAGAACGCTACGGCCGACCTAGCAACCTTTGCGAGCGGGCTGACGTATGAGCAGATCCCTGCTGCGGTCATCGCGCGCGTGAGGCTGAGCCTGCTCGATGGCATCGGCGTCTGCCTCTATGGCGCGACGCTGCCATGGACGCGGCACGTACAGGATCTGGTGCGCGCGCAAGAAGCGAAGCCGGTCGCGACACTGTTTGCGACGCGCCACAAGACCTCGTGGTCGCAGGCGGCGCTCGCCAATGCCACGGCCGGGCACGCCTTCGAGATGGACGACATCCACACGGAGTCGGTCGTCCATCCAAACTCGCTGACGACTCCGATAGTGATCGGCTACGCGGAGGGACATCCAGAAGTCAGCGGGCGGGATCTGCTGACAGCGATCGTGGCAGGCTGCGAGGTCGGCACGCGCGTTGGCAATGCGGCGACCACAAAGCTCTTTCTCAACGGCTTTCACCCACAAGGGACGAGTGGGGCATTCGTCGCGACCGCGACAGCCGGCCGATTGCTCGGGCTCGATGCTCAGGCCATGCAGAATGCGCTCGGCATTGGCGGTTCGATGGCGGCGGGGCTCATGGCGGCCCAGGAAGGGGCCATGGTCAAGCGCCTGCACGCCGGGCGCGCGGCCGAGGGCGGCGTTTATGCTGCGGAGCTCGCGAAGCGCGGCTTCACGGGGATCTCGGATGTGGTCGAGGCGGGCTACGGCGGATTTCTCAGCTCGTACTCACGCGAGCCGAACGTGAAGCGGCTCACCGAGGGCCTCGGGAGCGTGTGGGAGACGCAGCGCGTCGGCTTCAAGCTTTATCCCAACGTGACGAGCATCCATACGTCCCTCGATGCCCTGCGCCACATCATGACGACGCACAAGCTGATCGCGAGCGACATTCGCGCGGTCGATGTCGGCTGCGGACACATGACGTTCGTGCACACGGCCTGGACCTATCGCGATGCCGGCGTCACGGCCGCACAGATGAACATGTTCTATGGTCTCGCCGCCATCGCGACCGGCGGCGATGTGACCGTTGCGGACTACACGGCGCAGCGTATGCAGGATCCCGCGCTCCTCGCGTTCATCCCACGGATCACCATTCGCGAGGACGCGGAACTCGAGGCCATGGGACATCGCTTCCGCCATGCCTGCCGCATGAAGGTGACGACGACGGACGGGCGCACGTTCGAGCACGAGATCCTTTACCGCCGCGGCAGTGCCGACAGCGATGTCGGGCAGGAGGAGGTCCGACGGAAGTTCGCAGGCAACGTGCACGGCCTGCTGAGCGATACGGACCGCGATCGCGTTGTCGCGCTGGTGGAGGCGCTCGAGACGGCAGATCACGTGCGCGAGCTCTGCGAGATTGTCAGCCGCCGCGTGCGCACGCACGACGACGGCTAATGGTCAGGCCATGGCTCAGACAGGGCCTTTGCCGCACCGGGGCAATGGCCGGCCGCCATCGGCGAAGACCAGCGCAATGACGATCTCGTCGGCACGCGGCGCGTCGTCGACGGATACGGTCACCGTGTCGAAATGATCGAATGACCAGACATCGTCCTTGTGTCCGATGGGGACGTCGAGGCTTGCTCCGACAGCGGCCACTTTGACATTGGACGGGATGACCGCCTTCCCTCCGCCTATTGCCTCCCGCATGGGACGTCCGAGCATGGGATGAATGCACGCCCCACCATGCTCCTTCTCTCCGTTGATGCCGACGAGCGCGGCCTTGCCGTAAGCGACGGCCGGACCGCCGAGCAGGGCGCGCAGATCGCCCGAGAGCCTTTCGCCGATGGCGCGTCCAACGGGGAAGAGAGGGCTGAGGTCTTCCGAGAATTTGCCCGCGAACGGATTTGTAATGACCGCCAAGCCAATGGCTCGGGTGATGGGGTTCGCCAGTGGGCGGCCCATCTCGCTCAGGATGACGTCCCGCAGCGTGATGATACGTCTGATGTCGGTCATTTTTCCGCGCGCTCCAATCATCTCGGTTGAGGCGCCCAATCTTCCAACGATCCCGACCGTGCGCAAGCACCGCGCGTGGGATGACGACTGAGCTTTTACCGCAACGTCGCGCTCACGCTTTCGCGATCTGGCCACTTCGCACTTCCAATCCCGGCGAAGCTGCCTAAAAAGGCGCCATGTCCTCACATGATCGAACGTATCCGGCGGGCGCGTCCCCCACGCCCGGCATCAGTCTTTGGCGCACTGAGCTGACCGATACGGTCCGGCTCGCGACGCCTATTGCACTGACGCAGCTCGGCCAGATCGCCATGATGACGACCGATCTCATGCTGCTCGGTCGGCTCGGTGCGAACGTCGTCGCAGCAGCGGCGCTCGCGCACACGGTCCTCTTTGCGGCATTCACGCTCGGCATGGGGTTGGTCGCGGCGGTGGCGCCGCTCGCCGCGCAAGCTTTTGGTGCGCGTGATCCCAGAGGCGTCCGGCGCGCGCTGCGCGTCGGCATGTGGGCATCGGTGCTCGCCGGCGTGCCGCTCACGGCGCTTCAATTCTGGGGCGTGGAGATCCTGCAAGCTCTCGGCCAGACGCCGGAGAGTGCGGCGCTCGCCGGCCGCTATCTCCTGGGCCTCGGCTGGTGTCTCATCCCCGCATGGATCTTCATGGCCATTCGCGGTTTCATGGGCGCAGTGAACCGGCCCGAGCCGGCACTTTGGATTACGCTCGTTGCGATCCCCGCGAACTTCGTGCTCGCGTGGGCGCTCATCTACGGTGAGTTCGGATTGCCGCGCCTGGACCTGCTCGGCGCCGGCATCGCGACGACATTCGTCAACATCGCCATGTGCGTGGTCGCGCTCGTCGTCTGCGTGACGCAGCGACCTTTCAAGAAGTATCACGTTCTCGGGCGCTTCTGGCGTTTCGACGGTCCGCTCTTCCGCAAGCTGCTCGTTGTCGGTCTGCCGATCTCGGGGGCTTATCTCCTCGAGTTCGGCGTGTTCGCGGCGGCAGCGCTGCTCATGGGGACGATCAGCACGACGGCGCTCGCCGCGCATCAGATCGCCCTGCAGATTGCTGCCGTGCTGTTCATGGTGCCGTTCGGCATTTCCATTGCCGCGACGGTCCGCGTCGGCCATGCCGTCGGCCGGCGAGACGCGGCAGCCTCGCGGCGGGCAGGATTTGCGGCGCTGGCGCTGGGCGCGGCTTTCATGGCGATCATGACGAGCCTTGTGGCGCTGGCGCGCGATGTCCTGCCGGTCCTCTTTCTCGGCGCGCAAACGCCGGAGACCGCGGCCACTTTCGAGCTGACGGCGACGCTGCTGCTGGTCGGCATGTTCTTCTTCATTACCGATGGCCTGCAGACGGTAGCGGCAGGCGCATTGCGGGGCCTCAATGACACACGCGTGCCGCTCCTCTTTGCGACGCTCAGCTTCTGGGTGATTGGCTTCACGGGCTGCTGGTGGCTCGGCTTCCAGATGGGACTTGGCGCGATAGGCGTATGGATCGGGCTGACAGCGGGCATCATTGTTTATGCCGTCCTGCTCGTGACGCGCTTCCACCTGCTCACGGCGCGTGGGTATATGCCCGAGGTCGGTGAGACCGTCAGCGCAGTCGCGCATTAGGTGGGTGGGCTGGCGTCCTTGCACTCGGCAAACTAACATCCGCCCGAGCCATCAGGCGGGAGAGCCAAAGCAAGGAGGAAGCCGAATGCCATACCGCGGCATGACCGTGGAGCTCATCAAGCTCAAGGGCGACAAAGGCGACGAGATTTCGGCCTACACAGCGCGCCCATCGGGGCCGGGGCCGTTTCCCGGCGTCGTGCTCGTGCATCATCTTCCGGGGTGGAGCGAGCTCTACATCGAGATGACGCGCAAGTTCGCGCACTACGGCTATCTCGCCATCTGCGCGAACCTCTACGAGCGCAATGGCCAGGGCGATCCGGACGATGTCGCAGCGAAAGTGCGCGCTGAGGGCGGCGTGCCGGACACGCAGGTCGTGGGCGACACTGAAGCCGCTGTGAAATGGATGCGGGCGCAGCCGGGCCACAATGGCAAGGTCGGTGTCTTCGGCTCCTGCTCGGGCGGACGGCACGCTTTCCTCTACGCGTGCCAGAAGAAGGATGTCGATGCCTGCGTCGATCTCTGGGGCGGCGCGTCGTCATGCCCAAGGAGGATCTCAACGACAAGACGCCGGTTGCGCCGATCGACCTCACCAAGGATCTTTCCTGTCCGCTGCTCGGCATCTTCGGTAACGAGGATCGCGCGCCGAGCCCCGAGCAGGTGGACCAGCACGAGGCCGAGCTCAAGAAGCACGGCAAGGACTACGAATTCCACCGCTATGACGGCGCCGGCCACGGCATCTTCTATTATCACCGGCCGCTCTATCGCGTGGATCAGGCGCTCGACGGCTGGAAGAAGGTCTTCGCGTTCTTCGGCAAGCATCTCGCGAGGTAGGCATCATGTGCACATCGATTGTCGAAATCGCGCCCGCAGAGGGCATGGCGAAAGCCGATGGCGAATGGTTCGAGGTGACGCACTCGGTCGTCGCCTACGATCATGCGCGCCACGCGCTGGCTGGAGACGTCATAACGCTCGACTTCATCAATACGGAGCTGCCGCCGGGTGCGCGTGCGGCCGTCGAATTGACGCTCGATGCAGCCAAGGCGCTTCACGCTGCCCTGGCCAAGGCCATTGCCGAAGCCGAGATCGAGGAAGCCGAGCGGGCGGAGAGCATTGCCGAGCAGGCGCGCCGCAAAGCTCCCGTGCGAGCTGCTGCGTAGCGAGAGCTTGACGAAATTGCAGCGGCGCGTCGGCGTGCCCGCCGCTATCGATCGACGTGTCCCGCGATCAGTGGGGCACGCGCCCGATTGCCCGATAGTACACGTGCGATGTCACCAGCACGCCCGGATTGGCAAGATGGATGGCCAGTTCGGACATGTCATTCTCGAGAACAGTCCGCTCGATATACTCACCGTCGATGAGCTGATCGGCGACGTTACTGATGAAGTCGTAGAGGATGGGCCGCCGGTCGTGTCCTGGCGGGTAGACGTGGATCACCGCATCGGTCCGAATATCCTCGACCCCGGCCGTGCGCAGAAGACGATGCAGACGCCGGCCAATGAACAAGTCGACACCGCGCGCCGCCGAATAGGTCGTATAGGCGTCGAGCAGGCGCGACCATGCCGCGATAGGCGGGTCGCAAAGATGAGCGACGTAATCCGCTTCGAAGCACGCAATCCATCCGCCGGGCCGTACGAGTGAGACCATCTCGTGCATGATGCGGTCCGGGCTCGGGACATTGACCAGCACAAGGCGCATATGCGCGCCGTCAAAGGAGGCGCGCGGCAGCCCGGTCGAATAGGCGTCGCCCTCCCGCACCTCGACCTGGTTCAGGGCGTGGCTTGCGACGAATGTGCGGGCAAGCTCGACGAAGTGCGGGCTTCGCTCGATGCCGAGCACCGAGCCTGAGGGGCCGACGCGCTTGCCGAGCAAATGCAGGGCACCCCCTGGTCCACATCCGATATCGACGATGCGCTCGCCCGGTTTGATGCCGATCCTGTCGAACTGAGCGTCCGAGGCTGGCGCGAGGTCGGCAATTTGTCGTTGAAGACGGGTTTCTTCGGCCGTGCTGCGCCCAAGAAGATAAAGGTCTGGCTCTGGCATAGGAAACTCCTGACGCGGCCACCATCCGAAATATGATTGCCCAAAATAGATATTTAGCCCGCATTCGACAAGATTGCCCGGTCTAGCGGGGCTCGAGCGCCCATGCGCGGACATGGTTGACGATGGCGTCGAGGCCGTCGGTCAACGCCGCAGGACCCGGTTGAAGGATGATGGGCGACTTGATTTCGTACAGTGCGTTGCTGCGCACGGCTGGAATGGTGTCGAAGCCCGGCCGCACACGGACCTGCTCGGGCCGGAACTTCTTGCCGCACCAGGAGCCGAGGATGATGTCGGGGGCGGCGGCGATTACAGCATCCGACGTGACGATGCGGTCCTTGGCGGATTTGCGCTTCGAGAGGTCGCCGAAGATGTCGATGCCGCCGGCAATGCCGATCAACTCGGAGACCCAGCCGATGCCGCTGATCATCGGCTCGTTCCATTCCTCGAAGTAGACCCGCGGGCGGTGTGGCAGCCGGGCGGCTTCGCGCGCGATCGTGTCGAGGCGGGCTTCGAGCCCTGCTGCGAGATCCTCGCCCTTGTCCGCAGCACCGACCATGGCGGCAAGGAGGCGGATCATGTCGAGGATGCCGGCCACCGTGCGCTGGTTGAAGGCGTGGACGGCGATACCTTCACGGATCAGGCTCGCGACGATGTCCGCCTGGAGATCGGAGAATGTCAGGACGAGATCGGGCTTCAGCGCGAGGATCTTGGGGATGTCCGCGCTGATGAAGGCGGACACGCGCGGTTTCTCGCGACGCACGCGTGCCGGCCGTACGGCATAGCCCGAGACGCCGACGATGCGCGCCTCCTCGCCGAGGAGATAGAGGGTCTCGACGGTCTCCTCTGTCAGGCAGACAATGCGCTCGGGCGGGAATGGCATGACGGCTACTGATACTTCTCCGCGCGGCGGGTGAAATCGGCATAGCCGAGCCGCGCCTCGAAGTCCGCTTCGCTTTCGAGGTGGGCTGGTCCGAATGCCTCGGGATTGCGCTGTTTGGCGAGCTTCAAACTGTCCTTGAGAGCCTTCGTCGCTGCCCTCAGACAGAAGCCATAATCGATGACGAGATCGGCGGCGCCATCCCAGTCTGATGGATCAGGAATGCTCGCTAGATTGATCGTGATGACCTTCGTGCGCACGTGCGTGCGGATGCGGCGGAGCATCTCCGGCGTAGCGCCGGTCGGAAAGAGATAGTCGACGCCGACCTCCTCGAAGGCCTTGAGCCGAACGATCGCCTCATCGAGATTCTTAGTGGCCCAGATGGCATCCGTGCGCGCAATGATGGCCAGATCTTTCGACCTCCGCGCATCGAGGGCGGCGCGCAGCTTGTGCTTCATTGCGTCGAGCGGGATGAGCTTCTGCGGCAGTGCCGTGTGCTTTCCGCCCGCATGATCCTCGATGTGGATCGCCGCCACGCCGGCGCGCTCGAAGGCATCGACCGTGCGCCAGATATTGCCTGGCTCGAAGAAGCCGCCTTCGGCATCTGCGACAACCGGGACGCGGACGGCATCGACGACCGCCTTAGTATGGCGAACGATCTCATCGAGCGTCAGCGCGCCGACATCGGGAAGGCCATAGCCGGCTGCAGCGGCCGCGTAGCTGCCGACATAGACGGCGCCGAACCCGGCTTCCTCGATGAGCTTGGCGCTCAAGGGATCATAGGCGCCGGGGAGCACCAGGGCGCCCGGACCTGCGAGGGCTTCGGCGAGCGCGGCGGCAGTGCGATTGGTTCTCATCAGGGCAGCCTTCTGGGCGAGGCATCGATTCCAGACCTCGATGGATACCACTACACGAGCGGATAGGGACGCTCGGGCTTGCCGAAATGGCGTTCATGGCCGATATGGGCGCCATGAAGGCTGAGACGCACCGCTTCTGTATTGCCCCCATGATGGATTGGCAATATTATTGTTTATATACAATCTATTATGGCGCCGTTGGTGCAATCCGAACGCGCCCTATTCAACTAGAAATAGTGCGTGCTGATGGCAAATGAGCCGCTCTGAGCGCGTTGCGCAAACCTCCGTTTCTGCGACACAGAGGACGCCGAAGTGTCGAGCGCGAGAAGCCGCGACGTTCGGCGTTGCAGAACCCTATTGCGCAATCATGTTGCGTCAGGGGTATCTGTCTGCACTTTCGCAACAGAGCCTGTTCTATCCGATGGCAGTTCGCTCGTCACCGCCCACCGCGCATGGTCCAATGCGCCATGCTCATCGGCTACGCCCGCGTCTCGACTGCTGATCAATCGACGGATCTGCAAAAGGATGCGCTCATGGCTGCCGGTGTTGATGAGCGCAACATCTACATCGATAAGGCTTCCGGCAAACGCGACGACCGGCCCGGCCTTGAAGCTTGCCTGAAAGCTTTGCGGGAAGGGGACAGCCTCGTTGTCTGGAGGCTCGACCGGCTCGGTCGTAGTCTGAAGCATCTGGTTGCCACCGTGCAGGATCTCGTGGAGCGCGGGGTCGGCTTCCGCGTGCTCACAGGACAGGGCGCTAACATCGACACTGCTACGGCGTCGGGGAAACTCGTGTTCGGGATCTTCGCGGCGTTGGCGGAGTTCGAGCGGGAGCTAATCGTAGAGCGGACGAAAGCGGGCTTGGCAGCGGCGAAAGCACGAGGCCGCAAAGGCGGCCGCAAACCGAAGCTTTCTCAAACCACGCTAGCCGGCGCCAAGGCACGCCTCGCCGCTGATCCGCTGCTCGACAAGGCTACGCTGGCCAAGGAGCTCAGTGTGCACCGCACCACACTCTGGCGCGCACTCGAGCGCTCCACTGGAACAGCGTAACGTTGATTTGCAGAGGTTCCGGATGTCGCGGTACTTTGGTTGTCGCGCAAAGAATGCCTTATGGACAAGAACGTTCTACATCCGAAAGCGGACGCAGTCGCTGGAACGATCCGGCCCGATGAGAAGTGTGTTTAAGTCGCAGCCCCGCATGCCGGTCGGACGGATGCGGCCCCTCCGCGTAAAAATAGTTCCGATACTGAAAAACCTACCGCCTATTGTTCAACCGCTCTTCCATCAGATTCGATATTCGGTGCGTCATTGCCTGCTCGCTGACACCGTAACGCTTGGCGAGCGTCTTAATGGCACCCTCGTTTTCGAGATCAACACCGTGTTCCTGCAGATCGGCAATCAACATCTTGTAAGGCATCAGGAGTTCAGCGGCGAAACGGTTGGCCTCGATCTCTCTGTAGTCGACTGCCATCGAGGAGACATCATCGCGCCAGTTCACGCGAAAGCCGGTGTCGACATACGCTTCACCCTCATGGAGCATGAGATGACCGCACTCATGCGCGATCGTAAAGCGCTGACGGTTGGGGTGGTGGCTTGAATTCACGCCGATGACGACGCGGGCGTCGTCACGGGCCAACACACCTGCCAGTTCGCCTTCGAAGGGGGAGTATTTGACCGTCGCGCCGAGATGGGCGGCGACCTTGTCGATCTGAACGGGAGGACGATTCACATTACATTCGGCGAGAAGCTTTTCTGCTTGTTGTCGTAGCTTGATTGCGCTTCGCGCTCTTCGTGTTGGAGCATTCATCCAGACTGTTCCCCGCTAGCCTAGTTTCTCGGCCCATTTCTTGATGGCCTTGTCGACATCCGCCGGAAGCTTGCCGGCGACGAAAGAGCCATCCTCCGCGTGAGACGGCAACAATGCTTCGGGCCGCACCTTGAGTGCAGCCGCGAAGATGTAGACCTGATGGGCGGCGAGATGCTGCCTGCCCTTCTCTATGTTGACGATCGATGTTCGCGACAGGCGCACACGAAGGCCTAGTTCCTCCTGCGTCATGCCGGGAACGGCTCTTTCGCGGTGCTGGCGAATGCGATCGCCGAGCTCCCGATAGAATCGTTGCGAATCATCCTTGTTCATCGCCGGTTACTGTCACACGCGACAGAGCGCACGTCAACCTTGCAAACAGTTTGTAATACTTGTCATTGTAATATGTGGTTTGACAAACTTGAGCCGAAGGCGTAGGTGGGGTCCAGGTCCGAGGGGAACCGAGTCGAAGGGGGAAACTACATGAATGCTTCAGTCAGCCCCATTCCTGATGATACCGCCGACGATGCGACGTCGGTCATCGATGTCACGCGACGCATCAAGCCGGCGGTGCAGATGGCGCTTGTCGCCCGAGCCGCCGGGCGCTGCCAGTTCCGGGGCTGCAACGAGTTCCTATTCGAGCACCCGCTGACCCGCGCGGACGGCAATTTTTCCGAGAAGGCCCATATCGTGGCGTTCAAGAAGCGCGGGCCGCGCGGCATGGACGGCGACCGGCCTGAGGATATCAACGCGCTTTCGAACCTCATGCTTCTCTGCCTGCGTGACCACAAGCTCGTTGACGACAATCCCGCGAAGTACCCCCGCGGGGAGTTGGAGGAGCAAAAGGCGGAGCACGAAACCCGCATGGCTCGGCTGACTGCGTTGGCGCCGCAAATGCGCAGCACCGTTCTCACGATCAAGGCGCGCATCGGCAGCAGCCTGGTCGAGGTAGGCGAGCACGAGGTCTGGCAGGCGCTCTATCCGCGCTACCCTTCCGAGCGCAGGCCGCATGTGCTCGACTTGACGGAGTTGGGGGATGAGAAGGCAGGTGCATTCTATGCGTTGGCACAAGAACGCATCCACCAGCTGGCCGGCGAGCTGTACGCTACGGGTTCCGACTTGCGTGCGACAGGCCACCTTTCGGTCCTTGGGCTCGCACCCATGCCTCTGCTTGCTCTTCTGGGCAGCTGCCTGAGCAATAAGGTGGCGGTCGATTTCTTCCAGTGCCACCGCACGCGGCCGGATCGCTTCACCTGGTACGAAGAAGGTGACGTCGTGCGTTTCCTTACTCGGAAACTTCGCGATGGCACCGCGCCCGGAAAGTCCGTCCTTCTGTTGTCCCTGAGCGGACAGCTCGGGCTCGGCGATGTGCCCTCGTCGATCGACACGGGCTCAGCGGTCTACGAAATCACACTCGATAGCATGCCGCCCGACCTTGGATTCCTGCGCCGGCGTGAGGATCTTGAAGCGTTCCGCGTGATCTACCGTGCCCTGCTGGCGTCCTTGCCTGCCCGCGGCTCCCGCCCCCGTTGCGCTTGCGTGCGGGTACGACCTGCTGCCGAAGGTCGATCCCGATCTGGTGCTCTACGACAACATCAAGCCTCACGGCTTCATCGAACGGCTGAAGGTGAGAAACCATGACCGGATCTGAATTCCTGACCGCCCTGCTGACCTCGCAACGCCTTGCTGATGGGGCCCCCGAGTTGGTTGCTCTTGACAAGGTGCGCGACGAGGTCGAGCGGCTGATCAAGAGCGCGCTTCCCAACAGCATCATCCGCTTCACGCATGGCGGTTCCCGCGCCAAGGGCACTATGGTGCGCGAGGACTACGATCTTGACCTCGTCGTGTACTTCGAGAACGAGGACGATGCACCGGGCGAGACCCTCGAGGAAATTTACGAGACGATTGCAACTTTACTGGAAACCTCCTTCACCGTGAAGCGGAAGCGTTCGGCGCTGCGCCTGCGGGCTAAGAAGGGCGGCGACCTCCGCGTCGACGTCGTTCCGGGGCGCTACATCGACGCCACCCGCACCGATACCTTCATCCATCAGAACGAAGGCTCTAAGGAACGCCAGAAAACGAACCTGGAGGTCCATATCCGGCACGTCGGCCAGAGCGGTCATACGAACGAGATCGCGCTTTCGAAGATCTGGCGGACGCGCCACAACGTCGGAATCAAGACTTTCCCGCTCGAACTGTTGGTCATCAACGTGCTGAGTGAGGATGGCAGCGGCGACATCGAAGCACGTTTCCGGCGCGTACTTGATGCATTTGCCGACAGGGTCGACGAACTGCAGATCGAAGATCCCGCCAACCCGTACGGCAACGACTTGTCGCACGCGCTGACCAACGCCATCCGGCGCGAGGTCGCGAAGGCAGCAAGCGATACTCGCGACGCTGTCGATAAGTATGGTTGGGCCCATGCATTTGGCGAATCGGGCAACAAGCAAGCGGTTCCCAACGTCACCGTCATCCGGTCCGCTGCTGCAGCCGTCGCCACGCCAACCCGGCCGTGGAGCATGGTCGATGACGAGTTGGATTGAGCGTGATCCGGCGGCCTTGCAGCAGCTTGAAGCCACATTGCGCCAGGATTACCCGACCATGCATGCCATTGTCGTTGACGGCGCAGTCAGGGTCAGGGGTACTTACCCCGTGGTGCATGAGGCGCGGGAGATTGCGCGTTACAGCCTGTGCATGAAGCTGCCGGCAGATTACCCGTATTCGCTGCCTGTCGTGTGGGAGACGGCCGATCGCATTCCGAGGGTCGAGGACAGGCACGTCAACGTGGCAAACGGCTCGCTGTGCCTGGGCGTGCCTGCCGCACTCTGGATTGCGCTTGGAGGCAACTTCGCGATCGACCGCGTGCTTGACATTCCCGTGCGCAATTTCCTGATCGGCAATTGCATGATCGAAGCCGGCGAAGACTGGCCGCATGGCGAGTGGGCACACGGAGCAAAAGGCATGTTGCAGTTCTTCGGTGAAACGATCGGCACCGACGACCCGCGGACCGTCGTTAGACTCATTGATGGACTGATCAACGAAAAGGTGCGCGGGCACTGGCCCTGCCCGTGCGGGAGCGGGGCTATCGTCAGGAAATGCCATGCTGAAGCGATCCAGAAATTGCGAACGGTGCCAACTGAAGTGCTCGCTCACTCGGGCGTCCTGATATTGAATCTGATGAAGCGAACAGCTGCACGAAACGTTTGAGTGTTCTGTCAACCGCTACTGCATGTGGCGCGCCTCGCGCGCTAGTTTGGAGAGGCCCGCGTTCGCGTCACCATTGGCGAGCCTCATGGTGCGCGATGGATACTACAAGTAGATCAGCTCTGCCGGCTACCGGAGCATCGACACGCCGATCTCGGCGTACGGACTTGGCGATCGGCCGTCGGTGTTCGACGCGGACGCGGCTCGGGCGGCGGTCATTCGCACCAGCCTCAACCGTTTTTCAGCGGAGGAGATCGATCTCCTCCTGCGCGTAGGTTATGCCGACGCCGACGCCTCGCTAAGGGCAAGGCGGCTGCCGCGCGAGATTGCGAGCGCGGCCTGGGCGTGGTGCATCACGTCCCGTACAGGTCAAGATCAGGATTGGCCGCGCGTTTCCATCGCTCGTTTTCGACGAGAGTCGATTGGTAGATCTTGATCACCTGGCACCTTGGCAGCTCTTTCAGGGTGTCCTTGACGGATTTTGCGAGCGGAGCTGCCATCCAAGGACTGAGCGTGATCCGTGATATGGCAGTGACCGGGATCGGGATGTGATGGAATTCCGTTCTTACCGTAGGATTCACGTAGAGCAGCCGGAACTCCTGCTCGTCGCGGTAAGGGATACGCTTCAAGAAGGGCAGATCCTCCGTCGCAATGGGACCGCCGCTCACGTCCTTGATCTCCTTGTAGATCACGTCGCGCGCCGTGACGGCGTCGTCCTTTCCGATGGCCTCGATCAACCTAGCCTCGTCGAATTCGATGCAGAGCCCGTCGCCTCCAGACGAGAAGCCCCGCCAATGGTGGTATGTCTCGGGAGCGCGGGCGAAGCAGAGGGCCAGTACGCTCGCCGCCTGCGTGCGGTACTTATAGCTCGCGAGGTAATAGGCATCGTTCCTGTCGTCCCAGAAAGCGGGGTTAAGAAGCGAGATGGAACGATTCCGGAGGACGTGAAGTGCCGAGGCGATGTTGGTGTAGCGACGGAGCGAGGTGGCGCCCATGGGTTCTCCCACGTGATGATCAAAGCCTGGAGTAGACTCACTGACGACGCTGGGCAGAGAAAGCCGACGTCGACCGAACAGGCAGGCTTGTTGCTCTCGGTCTCCCTGGTGACGTCCGGTTAGCCGACACCTCGATGCACTCACGTCGCAAGTAGCGCTACTTGCTCCCCTTATAGAGACTGCTCACAGCGCCGAGACTGACTCCGGCGAAGTAGACAATGGAGCCGGCCAGTGCGCCTATGATCAGTGGACCGGTCGCTTTGCCCGCGGAAACAGCGGCGGCATCGAGGAACTTTTGGGCAGATCGCGTGAAACTGATGGATGCCTTCGCTGTAGATCCCTTCGATCCTGACGCCTGAAGCGCCGCATTAAGCTTCTTTAGTTCTTCGAGCAACTCGCGGAGCATGTCGAGATACTCGCGGTCATCGACCCAAAGACCCGGGGGCGGTCTGTTGTCGCCCGGTCGATGTTTATAGTCCACAACTTGCTGCAGGACGTCCATCAGAACAATTGCATTTTGGACTGCGAGCTTCCTATTGCGAACCGATGTTACTTTTGGAGGCTTTGGATCGGTGGGCCTGAGCCTGGGCGGGCCGACGACGCGCGGCGTCCGACTGACGATTAGTTTGAGTTGCTCTAGATTGCTTGGGCTAACTGACAGGATTGCCCCGCTGGATGTCCTTAAGTTGACCTTCTCATTTCGTGGCAGGCGATCGTAGATGCCAATGTGCTCATTCAATTCAGCAAGCTGCTGTTCGGCATCCGGGACTTCGGTTCTTATGATTTCTCGAAACTGCGCAAGCCTTGCTTTGCGTGTGAGCGGCGATCCATCGGCGTTCCGCTTCACGAGGCTATTGATGTCAACATGAGCCGGCGGCGGCGCCTCGAGATATAGTCGGTTTTTGTAAGCGCGAGCCTCCAACAATCTCTTACCGCCAGCTCCGTTGAACGATCCGGTGACCGACGTCTCTGCGTTGCCAGGGAGCTTCTCCAAGAACGACATCACAGTAGCAAGCATCGTCGGGTGCGTGACGTGGAGCTTGTTGAGAGCATCTCTCACTACGCGAATGTTAGGCACACCTTTGGCCGGCAGGTCGATAGCGGTGTGTCGGAACGAAGCTTTTGGGGCAGCGCGCCTGGCTTTGTGTGAGCTTCCGTCGGGCTTCTTCAACTTCTCCGCGCTCCCTTGCGTCGGCTGGTGGCTGCGTCATTTCTGACTGATGCGCGGCGCTATCGCCAGTAGCGTCATTCGGTGAGTTGGGGAAAGCCAGCAACTCCACTTCCAGATCAGCGCGCTGCTTCACATCGCCCCTAGCGAGGCGATAGATAGCCGAGGTCGCAGGTGGCAAGCGCGCTTGCCGAGAAGAACGCTAACTGATGGCCTGTCGGAAGCTCACAAGAACAAGCGCAGAGGACACTGCTCGTCTTCTATTTCGAATCACTCCCGACTTGTATAATCGGGGTTGCGAGGCGCGCATGTCAGGACCTAATCAACATCATATCCCACAATTTCTACAACGCGCGTGCGGCGTAAAGCCTAAAGGCAAGCGGCCTAAAGATATTTGGGTGCACCGTCCGAACGTAGAACCGGAGTTGTGCCCTATCTCCAGAGCTGCATCCGCCGACTACTTTTACTCTGTGCCATCAACCGATGGATCCAAAACGCTAGATGACAGGATAACGGACGCGGAGATACCGCTATCGGAGGCGTGCACACGTTTTCGCGCTCAACCGTTCGGCTCCGCCGTGGATGCCCTTAGTGCCGCAGACATCGTCATGCAGCTCGCACCACGTTCTGCCCACATCCGGGTCTCGATGGTCTCGGCTGTCAATCATCTAATCACAACGATCGGTAACGTCTTTACCGATGCCGGGCAAATTGAGCGGTTGCTTGGTCTCGACTGTGAGGAGCCTACTAAGTCGTTTCTGGAGAAGCTACGGAGCGTGCTACGGGATCATCCAGAAATCGAGAGGGTTGGTCTTCCTGCGCCCGTGTTTGAGCGAGTTGCGTTTTATCTAGCAAGAGAGCGAATCGATAACACGATTGCCGACAATGCGCCCCTTTTCGTGGATAGCTTGAGCCAATTCGACGAAAAGGCGCCTAGTTTGGCTAGAGACGCTCACAATAAATTTCTTGATCAGATGCACGAGAAGGATGTGCGCCGCGACGTGCTGGCTACCTTCAATTGGACCATCGAGAAGGCACCGTCCGAAGGAGCTGTTCTGCCCGATTGCGTGGCAGTCGCGTACCAAAAGGAATCGACCACGCTCCCGCTGATGTACGCGGGCAAGGAGATGGATGCCGTCGCCATACCACTATCCAGCGAGAAGCTATTGGTGGGCCGTCGTCACAGCGGAGTAGTGGTCGATTTGGCTGACTTCAATCGAGAGGCTGCCGCTTGCTGCCATGATTTCTATTTGGCAAGAAGTAACGACGCCAACATTTCTGCGCTTAACTCGCTAATCGGAACGCGAACACATGCTCACTTCAAGGACGGCACACAAGCCGCCCTCGACGAGCTTCTTGCGGACAGGGCGGAATCGTTCGCAGGTGCAAAAGAAGATGCCGACGCCTCTATAGAGCCGATAGAGAGAGATCTGCAGTTTCAGTATCAAATTTTCTGCTCAGGATTCTCAACTCAGGATCTTGCCTACAGCGTCGCTGACGCCGCCAAAGACGTCATCACAGGCGTTGCGCGCACGTTACCAATGTCGCGCTTAGACGGCATTACCTTCGCCGCCGATTACCCGGCATCCCTACGTGAGGTAAATCGGGGGGACGCTAGCTTGCCGCCAGTGGAGACGGCGAGCTCTGAAATTGGGGTCGGCATCGCGCGGATGGTCGTTGTCGTGCGCAACGGTCAAGCAAAAGGGCACGTCTTCTTCAACGCAGCGATTGGTGAGCATCTCGTCGGCGAAGACTCTACCGCGAGAGAATGGGCGCTCAGTCTCTTCGTTCACCAACTCACACTCGTGGCCATGTTGGAGTGGATTGAGCGCGCGCTGCCGGGGACCGTACTTCAGCCAATCAGCAACGAGTTTCAAGGGTTTCTCTATCGAGAGGTCGATGCAGCTTTGCACGGTTACGTCGCTAGCTCCATCAGCGCCAGCCTTGGCGATCCTAAGACAATCAGCGACACCCACCGCGACCTTCTTATCTCAGCCTTGATCAATATGAACGAGAACGTCGCAACGGCGCGTTTGGCATATCGCTGTCATGGCGATTTACAGCAGCTACTCGCTGTCGCTATGCCGGCTGTCGGGTCCGTTCTGCATTTTTCAGCGGAGCTACTTGGGGGTTGCAGCGCGAACAATCAACCGATCATTGATGAGGACGGTAGGCTGAGACAAGCGCTTCAGCGTGTCGATCTCATCCCTTGGCTTTCGGATTTTGCCCGCGATCTTGAGCGATTCCGCAATCGTCTAGGCGTATGGAAATCACTTAACGAATTTATCGCATTCAATCGCCACGTCGAACGCCTTCTTTGGGCAGTTGGGTTGTTTCCATGGGAGAGTTCCGAAGGAGTGCGGGTGGAAATTCCGCTAGCAAGCGACGCTGCTGCGCTCCTCGCGCAAAGAGCAGAGGACGACGCCTAAGATCTATCCGGCGCGCAGTTCGCCGTTCGGTTGGGTCAAGCGCTGCCATTGATCGAGCTGCAACAATGTCCTCTCTTCACCCGAGAGCGTGATAACAACGGTGCCCAGACAACGCCCACTGGAGAATTGCGTTGATGTCCGCAAATGGGATCGACTGGCGAGCGCCCTGCGACGTCCGCATGTGACGCTCTGGGGTTGCCTGCAGTCGCAGGGACCCGATAGCCTCCGTCGGCTGACCGGAGAAACGGGCCACAAGGAGAAGTGGTCGCAGGGGCGGTGCTTGCCCCGACACGCCGGTGATGTGTATCAACGCCATTGTCTGCTTCATTCGTTGACGCCATGGTCGAGCGATGGATCTCCGTGAAGTCTGGGAAACTCATGCCACTGAGTGGATTGAATGGGCGCGCGCGGCAGGACACGATAGCTATTGGACCTTCCACCGCGATCAATTCCTTCAAATTGTGCCGCCGCCCGGCCGCCGCACGATCGATATAGGCTGCGGCGAGGGAAGGCTGACACGGTGCCTGAAGGAACTTGGGCACAATGTCATCGGCATTGATTCTTCACCGTCACTGGTCGCTGCTGCTCGCGGGCTTGATCCGTCCGTGGACATTCGCCTGGCCGACGCTGCCGCGCTTCCCTTGGATGACGCGAGCGCTGACTTGGCAATCGCCTTCATGTCGCTTCACGACATCAACGCCATGCCCGCTGCTGTGCGGGAAGCCGCACGCGTTCTCGAACCCGGTGGCCGCTTCTGCGTGGCAATCGTTCACCCGATAAATTCTGCGGGACGCTTTGAGACGACGGTCGCCGATGAGCCCGCGCCCTTCTCGATCAAAGGGAGCTATCTCGGAACGTTTGAGTATTCCGACGCGGTCGAGCGAGACGGGCTGTCAATGACGTTTCACAGCCACCATCGGCCGATTGAGAGCTATTTTCTGGCGCTCGAGGAAGCCGGCCTGCTCGTGGAGACCCTGCGGGAACCGAGGGTTCCTGATCGCGTGGTCAAATCGGATCGCGGTCGCCGGTGGCAGCGGATACCTCTGTTCCTCCACCTGCGCGCTCGTCGCCCATGATTGGCGTGGTCTTGGTCCGCTTGGGGTCATCAGCGTCGGCGCGAGCAGCTTACAGTAGCTTCTGCTCAACCTCCACGAACGGACACTACCGACAACGGCTGCCACTATTGCGGCGGGCCAAGAGCACACGTAGCCAGCGCAGCGCAAGGCGCACCGCAACCAATCGCCGGTCGCCGCCTGATCAAGAAGCCATAGCAGCGGGGAGGACA
>ERZ778022.2429-NODE-2429-length-19664-cov-4.516396_pt1 | contig 19664 bp, 20 predicted proteins | sample MGYA00375752_ERZ778022 | MGnify/ENA primary metagenome ERZ778022 (study PRJEB29350, sample SAMN05389826) | bioreactor metagenome | isolation source: Thiocyanate bioreactor | place: South Africa: University of Cape Town | collected 2014-04-04 ... | reverse complement strand
AGGCCGAGGCCGAGGGTCTCGACAAGATCTTCATCGAGGCCGGCTTCGACTGGCGTGAAGCCGGTTGCTCCATGTGCCTCGGCATGAACCCGGACCAGCTCCGCCCGCGCGAGCGCTGCGCGTCGACCTCGAACCGCAATTTCGAGGGCCGCCAGGGCCGCCTCGGGCGCACGCACCTCGTCTCGCCGGCGATGGCGGCGGCGGCGGCGATCGCCGGCCACTTCGTCGACATCCGCGAGTGGAAGTAGGCGCGCCTGAAACGCGCTGAGAATTTCGAACGGCGGATCGTGCATAGCGCGGTCCGCCGTTTGTGATTCCTGGATGGCATCCGCGCAACTAGACTGCCCTCAACAGCCGTGAACTCGAGGGAGAATGCCCATGCGCGCCGCCATCCTGCGAAAAGGCAATATCGTCGTCGATCAGCTGCCGGACCCGAAGCCCGGTAGTGGCCAGGTGCTCGTGAAGACCCTTGCTTGCGGCATCTGCGGCACGGATCTGCACGCGCGCCTCTATGCCGACCTCATGAACAAGTCGCTGGCGCATGTGCCCTGGCGCAAGAGCATGGACCTTTCGAAGGACATCGTCTTCGGCCACGAGTTCTGCGGGGAGATCATCGAGAACGGCCCCGGCACCGAGGGGCGCTTCAAGCCGGGCGCGCGCGTGACGTCGGTGCCGCGCACGATGGTGGACGGGCGCATCGAAGGCGTCGGCTACTCCGACCGCAATGTCGGCGGCTATGCCGAGCGCATGCTGCTCGGCGAGCGTTTTCTGCTCGAGGTTCCGAACGGCCTTGCGAGCGAGCACGCCGCGCTGAGCGAGCCGCTCGCCGTGGGCGTTCATGCCGTCGCGAAAGCACGCCTGCAGGATGGCGAGGTGCCGCTCGTGATCGGTTGCGGGCCTGTGGGCCTTGCCGTGATCGCCGCGCTGCGCTTGAAGCGGAAGACGGTGAAACTCGGGCCGATCATCGCCTCGGACTTCTCGCCGAAGCGCCGCGAGATCGCGCAGATCATGGGCGCGGACGTGGTCGTCGATCCGGGGAAGGACTCGCCCTACGCAACGTGGGAGTCCTACGCCAAGCTCTCGCCGGAAGAGGCCGCAGCGCTGCCGCCTTCACCGGTCACCGGTCCCGCGACCGTGCGGCCGCAGGTGATCTTCGAGTGCGTGGGCGTGCCCGGCATGATCCAGAATGTGTTCCAGGGCGCGGCGCAGGATGCGCGCGTCATCGTCGTCGGCGTTTCCATGGAAACGGATCACCAGGAGCCGCTCATCGCGATCTTCAAGGAGCTGAACCTGCAGTACGTGTTCGGCTACACGGTCGACGAGTTCGCGGTCGCGCTGAAGCTGCTCGGCGATGGCGATGTCGATGGCAGCGCGCTGGTGACGGCGAAAGTCGGGCTCGATGGCGTGGCAGGCGCCTTCGACGAGCTGGCCAAGCCGCAGTCGCAGATCAAGGTGATCATCGAGCCCTGGCGCTGAGCGGGTCGATAAGGACCGCCCCACGGCAGATGCCATGGGGCGGATCCGATGTGCCTGCGCGAACGTGAGCTCAGCGCGTTACTTGAGCTCGTCCGGCACTTTGCCGCCATTGGCGGCGAGCTTGGCCATGACCTGCTTGTGCAGCCACATGTTCATGGTCGCACTGTCGTTCGTGTCGCCGGTGTAGCCGAGCTCCTTGGCCAGCTCCTTGCGCGCGGCAAGGCTGCTGTCGAGCTTCAGGAGCTTCATCAGATCGACGATCGACTTGCGCCAGTCGAACTTTTCCTTGGATGCCTTGGCGAGCGCATCGAGATTGGCGGCGACATCGACTGCGGCTGCCGGCGACCCCGCGGAAGCGGCCGGACTGCCGGCGGCGGACGGCGCCGGCGATGCATTTGCCGGCGAGCCGAAAATCGCCGACTTGATTGTATCGAAAATGCTCATGGTGGCCTCCTGCCACTGGATCAGGCGGTCGGCCCGCCCGTGCCGAAGTCTGCCCCCGAGATCCGGGGCCAGCCGCAGTCTAGTCCCCCGAACTGGGGCCGTCTGTGGTCGGAAGCATTGGTTTTGGCGCGAAATTGTCCCTCCAAAACAGAATAAATAGGAGGGTGGGCTCTCTACGCGGGCCTACTTGGGCGGGCCTACTTGTCGGCGTAGGGGTTCGCACCCTTGCGCAGGTTGATGCGGATGGGCGTGCCGGGCATGTCGAAGGCTTCACGCAGGCTGTTCGTCAGATAGCGCATGTAGGATTCGGGGATGCCGCCCGGCTGCGAGCAGAAGGCGATGAACGTCGGCGGGCGGGCCGAGGGCTGGGTCATGTAGCGGATGCGAATGCGCCGGCCCTTGGACTGTGGGGGCGCGTGCCGCGCGAGGGCGACCTGAAGCCAGCGGTTGATCTCGGCGGTCGAGATGCGGCGCGACCACACGGCGTGCGCATCGAGAATGGCCTTCATGAGCTTGTCGATGTTGCGGCCCGAGGCGGCGGAGATCGTGACGACGGATACGCCCGAGGCTTCCGCGAATTTCTCCGCGACGGTTTCCTTCAGATCCTTGAGCGTCGCCTGCTTGTCCTCGACGAGATCCCACTTGTTGACCGCGATGACGAGCGCGCGGCCCTCCTCGATGATCATGTTGCCGATGGTGAGATCCTGCTGCTCGAAAGGACGCTCGGCATCGATGAGCAGCACGACGACCTCGGCAAAGCGGATGGCGCGCACGGCATCGCTGGCCGCGAGCTTCTCGGCAAGCTCGTCGATGCGCGCCTTGCGGCGCAGGCCGGCGGTGTCGAACAGTTTTATCGCGCGACCCTGCCACGAGAGATCGCTCGAAATGGAATCGCGCGTGAGACCCGGCTCAGGGCCGGTGATCATGCGCTCCTCGCCGAGGATCGCGTTCACGAGAGTCGACTTGCCGGCATTGGGCCGCCCGACAATGGCAACGCGGACGGGCTTGCCGGGATCTTCTGCCTCGGTCTCGGCTTCCTCGGGTATCTCAGCTTCGGGCTCGGGCTCCTCACTGCGGCGGCGACGGCGCGCCTTGACGATCGGCTTGAGGCCGAGCGCGGCGAGCAGTTCGCTCTCCAGCTCCGCGAGGCCCTCGCCGTGTTCGGCGGAAATGGCGACCGGCTCGCCGAGGCCAAGCGCGTAGGCCTCGTAAAAACCTTCCGTGCCGGCCTTGCCCTCGCACTTGTTGGCGACCAGCACGACCGGACGCCCCGAGGCGCGCACGATCCGCGCGAAAGCCTTGTCGGTCGGTGTGACGCCCGCGCGAGCATCGAAGACGAAGGCAACGGCATCCGCGTCGCGGATGGCCAGCTCGGATTGAGAGCGCATCCGGTCGGCGATGGAGCCCTTGTCGGCCTCCTCGAGACCGGCCGTGTCCACGACCTCGAGTATGTGGCCGCCGATGTCCGCCTCGCCCTCGCGCCGGTCGCGCGTGAGGCCCGGCATGTCCGAGACCAGCGCCGTCCGCCGCCCGGTGAGGCGGTTGAACAGCGTCGACTTGCCGACGTTCGGCCGGCCGACGATGGCGATGGTTGGCATTTTACTGATCCTCAGGCGATCCCGGCCTTGCCGGGAGGGCGTTAGCGGCCCGAGTTAGGGCCTCGCGGGCCCGAGCGCAAGGCGAACCCCGATTTTCAGTTCAATCGGGGCATCGACAACGTCAAATGTTTGCTGTATGACGCGCACCAATCTTTCCCCACAAAGTGGGTTGCATGAGCCGTGAGCATCCGGCGATCGGATGGCTTCTAGCTGCTCCTCTGCTGTGGCTGCCAGAACGGAAAACAACAATGAACATCATCGCAGAGCTCGAGAAAGAGCAGATTCGCGCCATTTCCGCCCAGCGCGCGGTGCCGGACTTCCAGGCCGGCGACACCGTCAAGATCATGGTGAAGGTCATCGAGGGCACGACCCAGCGCCTCCAGGCCTACGAGGGCGTGGTCATCGCCCGCTCGGGCCAGGGCCTGAACGAGAACTTCACCGTCCGCAAGATTTCCTACGGTGAGGGCGTCGAGCGCGTCTTCCCGATCTATTCGCCGTTCATTGCCGAGATCACGGTCCTGCGCCGTGGTCGCGTCCGGCGCGCCAAGCTCTACTACCTGCGTGGCCTGCGCGGCCGTGCGGCCCGCATCATCGAGCGCACCGATGCCCGCGCCAGGAAGCTGAACGCGGCCTGGAAGGGCTTCAAGAAGCAGAAGGGCGCCGCCGACGATCTCACGAAGATCAACGGCATCACGGCCGAGCTCGCCGCCCGCCTCGCCCAGCTCAATCTGATCAAGTACGACCAGCTCGCCAATCTCTCCGACGAGGACAGCGCCAACATCGACGAGGCGCTGAAGCTCGACGGCGTGATCGAGAAGCAGGACTGGGTCGGCCAGGCCCGGGCGCTGATCACCGAGGCGACCGCCGACGAGGTCGCCGCCGAGGGTGAAGGCGAAGCCAAGTCCTGAACCCGGTTCCCGGTCGCCCCTATGGTCATGGTTACGATGTCGCGATTGACGCTTTGCGGGGGTTGGGCTAGAACAGCCCACTTTCGCGACGCTGAAGCCGGTTCGGCCCCTGCCTTTTGGCGGGCCGCGTCGGCATTTCGCGGTTTCGGCACACATCCGGCCAAAGCATCCACTCGGCAGGCTAAGAGCTTGACCGAACACGAAATTCGAGAAGTCTAGGAGAAGCACGTGGCCCGTATCGCAGGCGTCAACATTCCGACCCAGAAGCGCGTCGTGATCGCGCTCCAGTACATCCATGGCATCGGTCCGAAGTTCGCCCATGACATCTGCGAGCGGGTCGGCCTTCCGGCGGAGCGCCGCGTCAGCGAGCTGACGGACGCCGAGGTGCTCCAGATCCGTGAAGCCATCGACCGCGACTACATGGTCGAGGGTGACCTGCGCCGCGAAGTCGCGATGAACATCAAGCGCCTCATGGACCTCGGCTGCTACCGCGGCCTGCGCCAGCGCCGTGGCCTGCCGGTCCATGGCCAGCGCACGCATACCAACGCCCGCACCCGCAAGGGCCCGGCGAAGGCGATCGCCGGCAAGAAGCAGGCGACCAAGAAGTAATCAGCGGCACGATACGGGGCCGCGCGCTGCGGCCCGAGCACCACCACACACGCCCGCGCCACGCGGCGGGGCATCGGAGAGCAGAGCTACATGGCCAAAGAGCAGCAGCGGGGTAAGGTCCGGCGCCGCGAAAAGAAGAACATCGCGTCCGGCGTCGCGCACGTGAACGCGAGCTTCAACAACACCATGATCACCATCACCGACGCGCAGGGCAACACGATTGCCTGGTCCTCGTCGGGCATGATGGGCTTCAAGGGCTCGCGCAAGTCGACGCCCTACGCGGCGCAGATGGCCGCCGAGGACGCCGGCAAGAAGGCCGTCGAGCACGGCATGAAGCACCTCGACGTCGAGGTTTCGGGTCCGGGCTCGGGCCGTGAGTCGGCGCTCCGCGCGCTGCAGGCGGTGGGCTTCCAGATCACGTCGATCCGCGATGTGACGCCGATCCCGCACAACGGCTGCCGGCCCCGCAAGCGCCGCCGCGTCTAAGAAGACGCGATTAAACGAGGCTCTCCGCGGCGTCCGGCGCGTTCAAAACGCAGGCCGGACGTTGGCGTGAGGAGCCCTGAAGACATTCACCGCACCGCGCACGAGGCGCGGCCAGACACGAGGATCGTCCCGTGACCAACGTGTTGCAGAAGAACTGGCAGGATCTCATCAAGCCCGGCAAGCTCGGCATCGAGACTGGCCGCGACAGCTCCCGCATGGCGACCATCGTCGCCGAGCCGCTCGAGCGCGGCTTCGGCATGACGCTCGGCAATTCGCTGCGCCGCGTGCTGCTCTCGTCGCTCCAGGGCGCCGCGATCACGACCGTGCACATCGACGGCGTGCTCCACGAGTTCTCGTCGATCCCGGGCGTCCGCGAGGACGTGACGGACATCGTCATGAACATCAAGGAGATCGCGCTGCGCGTCCATTCCGAGGGCGTGAAGCGCATGGTCCTCAAGAAGGAAGGCCCCGGCCCGGCCACCGCCGGCGACATCGAGGCCTCCTCGGACGTCGAGATCCTCAACCCCGATCACGTGATCTGCACGCTCGACCAGGGCGCGTCGATCCGCATGGAGTTCACCGCCTCGACGGGCAAGGGCTATGTCCCCGCCGAGCGCAATCGCCCCGAGGACGCGCCGATCGGCCTCATCCCGGTCGACAGCCTCTACTCGCCGGTCAAGAAGGTCTCCTACCGCGTCGAGAACACGCGCGAGGGCCAGATTCTCGACTATGACAAGCTCACCATGGCCGTCGAGACGGACGGCTCGGTGAAGGCCGAGGACGCCGTGGCGCTCGCCGCCCGCATCCTGCAGGACCAGCTCACGGTCTTCATCAACTTCGAGGAGCCGCGCAAGGCCGTCGAGGAGCGCGCGCACCCCGAGCTGTCGTTCAATGCGGCGCTGCTCAAGAAGGTCGACGAGCTCGAGCTGTCGGTCCGCTCGGCGAACTGCCTGAAGAACGACAACATCGTCTACATCGGCGACCTCATCCAGAAGACGGAAGCCGAGATGCTGCGCACGCCGAACTTCGGCAGGAAGTCGCTCAACGAGATCAAGGAAGTGCTGGCCGCGATGGGCCTCCACCTCGGCATGGAAGTGCCGAACTGGCCGCCGGACAACATCGAAGACCTCGCCAAGCGCTTCGAGGACCAGTACTGAGAATTCCGAGACGCAGCGGACAGCCGTTCGCTGCGTCGCTCGGCAAGACCAAGGGAGAGGCCAAAGAACCTCCCCGTCAACAACTGTAAGGAGAAGTCCACATGCGACACGGAAAGTCAGGGCGCCGCTTCAGCCGCGACAGCGGCCACCGCCAGGCGATGTTCTCGAACATGGCCGCCGCCCTCATCAAGCACGAGCAGATCGTCACCACGCTGCCCAAGGCCAAGGACCTGAAGCGCGTCGTCGACAAGTACATCACCCTCGCCAAGAAGGGCGACCTCAACTCGCGCCGCCTCGCCGCTGCCCGGCTGCGCGACGACGACATGGTCAAGAAGCTCTTCGACGTCCTGGCCCCGCGCTACAAGGACCGCCATGGCGGCTACACGCGCGTGCTCAAGGCCGGCTTCCGCTATGGCGACAGCGCGCCGCGCGCCGTCATCGAGCTCGTCGATCGCGACGAGAGCGTGAAGGGCCGCGAGGACCGTGAGCGCCACGCCGCCGAGCTGGCCGCGCAGGAGAGCACGCCGGGCTGAGGCTTCGGCGCAAACCGGATTTCGAAAGGCGCGGCAGCTTCGGCTCCGCGCCTTTTGTTTTTTTGCCGCGGGCTGCTGGGAAGAGGCGCTTCGCAACCTCGCCGTGGTGCGTCGCGCCAAAGGCGCGCCAAGAAAGTGCTCCGCGGCGGCAAGAGCGACAGCGCAGCGCATGACGCCGCGGGGGGCACTCGCGCCTGCGGCGCGACGGGGACCAGTCCCCGAACCCCTGCCGGGAGGGACACCCTCCCGGACCCACCCGCCTTTGTTTGAGTGCCGCGGGCTGCTGGAAGAGGCGCTTCGCAACCTCGCCGTGGTGCGTCGCGCCAAAGGCGCGCCAAGAAAGTGCTCCGCGGCGGCAAGAGCGAAGGCGATCGTATGAGGCGCCCCCACTTCCCCCTCTCCCCATTCCTTCAATGGGGAGAGGGTCGGGGTGAGGGGCGGCGGCATACGCTGACGTTGGTAAGTGCTGCCGCCCCTCACCCTAACCCTCTCCCCGTAAAGAACGGGGAGAAGGGACATGGCGGCGCCAGCAGCGAACGCCAAGTCCATAAAAAACGGGGGTGCGGGGGTGTCTGTCGTGTCGAAGACACGCACCGCCGGCACGATGCGGGGTTGCAGGGGCGGCAGCCCCCCTCGTGCCAAAGGCACGAACGCGGTATCGCTCACCCAAGCCAAGAGGTCAGCCGCACCAGAAGCGCGACGGCCGCGTCTCACCACTCGCCGAAACGATAGCCGCGCTTCTTGGCGCCACCCGTGAGCTGCTCGATGAGGCTATCGCTCATGGTGACGCGCGTGCGCCGAGCAATGAGCCAGCTCAAGAGACGCGAGCGCATTCGCTCGCGCACGGCCTCGTGCTCGGCTGAAAGACCGAGATCGTTCTGCTCGGCGGGATCGCTCTGAAGGTCGAAGAGCTGGGGCGGGAAGCGCTCGAAGTGGATGTACTTCCATCCGACCTCGCGCACCATGAAACCACGCGCTTCGTTGACCGTGAGGCCGAGTGTGCGACGCGCGTGACGCAGCGAGAAATCGCTGTCGCAGAATGCGGCCTCGCGCCAGCTCTCGACGGACGGCCTCTCCAACAGCGGCACGAGCGAGCGTCCTTCGAGGCGATGCGGCTCGGGTGCGCCGCCGGCCCATTCCAGAAATGTCGGCGCGAGGTCGATGGCCTCGACGAGATCGGAGCTCGCGCGACCGCGCGTGGCGTCGGCGCATGATCTGGGATCGAACATGATCAGCGGAATGCGCACGACCTCCTCGTGGAAGAGATCCTTCTCGCCGAGCCAGTGATCACCGAGATAGTCGCCGTGGTCGCTCGTGACGATGATGATGGTGTTGTCGATCTCACCGGTGGCTTCGAGATGCGCGACGATGCGGCCGACGTGATGATCGAACTGGCTGATGAGGCCCATATACGTTGGGATCACGGTCTCGCGGACCTCGTCGCGCGCGAAGTTCAGGCTCTCCTCATGATCCATGAAGGCGGCAACGACAGGATGCGGGGCGGCACGCTCGTGCGCGGAGCGGTTGGCCGGGAGCATATGCTCGGGCCCGTACATGTCGTGATAGGGCGCGGGCGCGATGTAGGGCCAGTGCGGCTTGATGTAGGAAAGGTGCAGGCACCAGGGCGCGCCATCACGGGCCTGGCGGATGAATTCGAGGCCGCGCTCGGTCATGTAGGCGGTCTCGGAGTGCTCCTCCTTCACGCGCGCGGGCCGGCGCGCATTGCGCATGGACCAGCCGGACTGCACGACACCGCTCTCGTCGACGACGGAGTTGGCCCAGGCGTGCCAGGGGTTCTCGCCCGCATAGCCGAGCTGGCGCAGCCACGTGTTGTAGGCCGGATCGGGGCCGGTCAGGCGGCCGCCCACCTCGGGATGGAGGCCATCATCGCGCTCGAAGGCCTCGAAGCCGCACTGCCAGTAGGGAATGCCGGGGCTCGATCCCGGGCTGATGCCGAGGCGCGCGAGGGCCTCGAGATCCGGCTTGAAGTGCGTCTTGCCGACGAGCACGGTGCGATAGCCGAGCGGGCGCAGGTAGTCGCCGATGGTCTTTTCGTCAATCCGCAGCGGAAAGTTGTTATAGCTGGCGCCATGGCTGAAGTTGTAGCGCCCGGTGTAGAAGCTCATGCGCGAGCCGCCGCAGACGGGCGACTGAACGAACGTGCGCGTGAAATTCACGCCGCGGCGCGCGAGGGCATCGATGTTGGGCGTCTTGATGTGCGGATGGCCCGTGCAGCCGAGATAATCCCAGCGCAGTTGGTCGGCCATGATGAAGAGGATATTGGGTTGGGCGCGCATGGGCAGATTCCGGGCATGGACGCAGGCTGGCGCCAATGCTACCGGACGCACGGACAGGTGGCGAGGTCCGGGCCGAACCTCGGGATCGAGACATGAGCGCTGAAACAACGCCCGAGCCGGAAGAGACGCGCCCGCCCTGGCACGCGCGCGTGCTCACGATCTTCCCGGACATGTTTCCGGGATCGCTCGGCGTGTCGCTGGTCGGGACGGCGCTCGAGAATGGCCTGTGGGAGCTCGACTGTGTCGATATTCGCGACTTCGGGCTGACCAAGCACCGCACGGTGGACGACACGCCGGCCGGTGGCGGTGCCGGCATGGTCATGCGCGCGGATGTGCTCGCCGCTGCGATCGACCATGCCCGCGAGGATATGCCGGATGTGCCGCTCATCTACCTGAGCCCGCGCGGGCGGCCACTGACACAGGCGCGCGTGCGCGAGCTGAGCGCAGGCCCGGGCGCGATCCTGCTCGCGGGGCGATTCGAGGGCGTCGATCAGCGCGTGATCGAGGCGCGCGGGCTCGAGGAAATCTCGATCGGCGACTATGTGCTCTCGGGCGGCGAGCTTGCCGCCATGGTGCTGATCGATGCCTGCGTACGCCTGCTGCCGGGCGTGCTCGGGGCCGAAGCCTCGCTCAGCGAGGAGAGTTTTGAGAGCGGTCTGCTCGAATATCCCCAGTACACGCGGCCGCGCGACTGGGAGGGGCGACCGATTCCCGACATTCTGCTTTCCGGTGACCACAAGCGGATTGCGGCGTGGCGGCGCGCGGAGGCCGAACGCCTCACGCGCGAGCGCCGGCCTGATCTGATCGCGTCACATCCGAAGGATACGAAGGGTAAGACGTAGGAGATACGCACATGATCCTGCTCATCCTCGGCCTCATCATTTTCATCGGCATCCATCTCGTGCCGACGCAGGTTGCAACGCGCGCCGGCGCCGTCGCCAGCCTGGGCGAGAATGCCTACAAGGGCCTGTTCTCGCTGGTCTCGCTCCTCGGTTTCGTCCTGATCATCTACGGCTTCGGCGAGGCGCGCTATGCAACGAGCGGCAATCCCATGCTCTGGGATCCACCGCGCTGGATGCGGCACGTGACCATGACGCTCATGCTGCCGGTGTTCGTGCTGCTCGCCGCTGCGTATCTGCCGGGGCGCATCAGTGCGGCGGTGAAGCATCCCATGCTGCTGTCGGTGAAGCTCTGGGCCTTCGCGCACCTGCTCGTCTCCGCGCGGCTCGCGAACTTCGTCCTGTTCGGCGCGCTGCTGGCCTGGGCCGTGTTCGACCGCATTTCCGTCAAGCAGCGTGCGCTGCCGATCAAGAGCGGGCCTGTGCGCAATGACATCATCGCGCTCGTCATCGGCCTCCTCGCCTATGCCTTCATGCTGCTACAGGGGCATACGCTGCTCATCGGCGTCCCGCTGATCGGTTGAGGTTTCATGCCGCCACTCGATCTCATTGCCTTTGCCGTCTTCGTCGTGCTCATCGGCGGCTATCACGTCATCACAGGCTACCGTCCGCTCGTGGACCGCAGCATTGTCGGCGCCGTGCAGGCCCAGCGCGTTGTCTGGATGCGCAACATGGCTGCGCGCGACGTCAGGATCGTCGACGCGCAGCTTCTGGCGTCGCTCTCGCAGGGCAATGCGTTTTTTGCATCGACGTCCGCCATCGGCATCGGTGGTCTGGCGGCGATGATCGGATCGGGCGATCAGGTGCAGAAGCTGTTCGAGCGCTTGCCCTATGCCGCGCAGTCCTCGCCGGTCGTGTGGGAGCTCAAGCTGATCCTGCTGATCTCGATCTTCATCTATGCGTTTTTCAAGTTCGCCTGGGCCTTCCGGCTGGCGCACTACACCGCGATCATGATCGGCGCGACACCAATCGCCAACGGCTCCAACCATGCGGACTGCGAGGAGCACGCACTCCGGACCGCGCGCCTGATCGGCATTGCGGGCGAGCATTCCAACAGCGGGCTTCGCGCCTTCTACTGCGCGATCGCAGCGCTCGCGTGGTTCTACCACCCCATTGCCTTCATGATCGCGACCGCGTGGGTGCTCTCGATCCTCGTCCGGCGGGATTTTTTCTCGCGCTCGCGCCGCCTGCTGTTCGGCCAGAAAACATGACGGGGCCGGGCTGAGCCCGACCCCGTCAATAGTCGCGATGAGAGAAGGCGATCAGCCGAGCTGGCTGACGATCTTCTGCACCATGTAGACCTGCAGACCCTCGGCGCCGCCCTCGTGGCCATATCCTGAGTCCTTGACGCCGCCGAACGGCATCTCGGGGAGCGCGAGACCCTGGTGATTGATCGTGATCATGCCCGCGTCGATGTTGTCGGCGAGCTTGGTCGCGGTCTTGGCATTGTGCGTGAAAGCATAGCTCGCGAGCCCGAAGGGCAGGCTGTTCGCCTCCTTGAGCATCTCGTCCGTGTCCTTGAAGCGGATCATGACCGCGACCGGACCGAACGGCTCCTCGGAGAGGATGCGCGCGTTCTTCGGCACGTCGGTCACGACCGTCGGCTCGAAGAAGTTGCCCTGGTTGCCAATGCGGTTGCCGCCGGCCTGCACCTTGCCGCCCTTCTCGCGCACGTCGGCGATGATGGATTCCATCGCGTTCACGCGGCGCGGATTGGCGAGCGCGCCCATCTTGCTGTCGGGCTCGAGGCCGTCACCGACCTTGATGCCCTTGGCGAGATCGATGAACTTGCCGACGAACTTGTCGTAGGCCTTCTCGTGCACGAAGAAGCGCGTGGGCGAGATGCAGACCTGACCGGCATTGCGGTACTTGAGGCCCGAGGTGAGCGAGGCGACGGCATCGGTGTCGACGTCGTCGAAGATCATCACGGGCGCATGGCCGCCGAGCTCCATGGTCGCGCGCTTCATGTGCAGGCCGGCCATCGAGGCGAGCTGCTTGCCGACCGGCACCGAGCCGGTGAACGAGATCTTGCGCACGCTCGGATGCGGGATGAGGTACTCGGAGATCTCCGCCGGAACGCCGTACACGAGGTTGATCACGCCCGCCGGAACGCCCGCATCATGGAATGCGCGCACGAGACCGATCGGCGAGCCGGGCGTCTCCTCGGGGCACTTCAGGATGATTGAGCAGCCGGCCGCCAGCGCCGCCGCGATCTTGCGCACGGCCTGCGTGACCGGGAAGTTCCACGGGGCGAAACCGGCGGTGACACCGATCGGCTCCTGGATGATCAGATTGCGCACGCCGTCAGCGCGGGCCGGAATGATGCGGCCATAGGCGCGGCGGCCTTCCTCGGCGAACCAGTCGATGACGTCGGCGCCCGAGAGCACCTCCATCTTGGCCTCGGCGAGGACCTTGCCCTGCTCCATGGTGAGGACGCGGGCGATGTCGTCGGCGCGCTCGCGCACGAGGTTCGCCGCCTTGCGCATGATGCCCGAGCGCTCGAAGGCCGAGACCTTGCGCCACGTCGCGAAGCCCTTCTCGGCGGCCTTGATCGCCTTGTCGAGATCGGCGCGGCCCGCATAGCCGAGCGTCGCGAGAGCCGTGTTCTTGGCCGGATTCATAACCTCTTGCGACTTGCCCGAGGTCGGCTGCACCCACTGTCCGTCGATGTAGTGATTGAGGGTCTCGTAAGCGGTCATATCGGCTCCTTCAGGGCAACGCGAAATGTACGGCCTGACATATCGGGCCGTGGGCGTCCTGCGCAAGGGATTTCGGGCTCCGGCACCGCGGGGAGCACAGATCAGCCCTGAGCAGCCTGCACGGATCGGCCCATTACGGACGATCGTCGAGCTCATAGAGCTCGTCGGGCACGATGACGAGACTGAAGGCCAGCCGGATGGCCACGAGCAGCACGAGAAGAGCGAGCAGCGCCCTGAGCTGTTCGGCCTTGAGCCGCTGGGCAGCGCGCACGCCGTATTGCGCACCGAACACGCCGGCAATCATCAAGGGCGCTGCAAGCAGAAGGTCGACCGAGAAGTTCGTCGTTGCCTGCAGCAGCGTCGCGAAAGCCGTGACGAAGACGACCTGGAACTGCGATGTGCCGATCACCACGCGCGTCGGCACGCGCAGAAGATAGATCAGCGCCGGCACGAGCATGAAGCCGCCGCCGACGCCCATGATGGCGGTCAGCCAGCCGACCATCGCACCGATGATCACGGGCGGGATCGCGCTCATGTAGAGCTTGGCCGTCTGAAAGCGCATCTTGAGCGGCAGGCGCTGCACCCAGATGTGCTGGCCGCCGCGGCGGCTCGTCGTCTTCATCGGCCCTGGAGCCCGGCGCAAGGCGCGCACGCTCTCGACCAGCATCAGCCCGCCCACGGTTCCGAGCAGGATGACGTAGGACATGGCAATGAAGAAATCGAGCTGTCCGGCAGCCTTCAGCAGGCGCTGGATGGCAACACCGGTCGTCGCGCCTATGACGCCTCCGGCGATGAGCAGCAGGCCCATCCTGAGATCGACATTGCCGCGCTGCCAGTTCGCGATCGCGCCCGAGACGGACGAGGCGACAACCTGACTCGCGCCCGTGCCGACCGCAATCGCCGGCGGCACGCCGAGAAAGATCAGGATCGGCGTCGTGATGAAGCCGCCACCGATGCCGAACATGCCCGACAGAAAGCCGACCACGAGCCCCAGCGCGATGAGGACGCGCAGATCGATGGCAAGCTCCGCGATGGGGAGATAGACGCTCATTCGCGCAGGACCTTCGAATGGGAGCTCTGCCGAGGAAGGCTGCTGCATACGCCTAGCCCAGCGCGCCCTCACTGTGGTGCAGCGTCGCGCCCTGCGGCAGATGGAATCGCAGTGCGCTCGAAATCCAGTCAACCAATACCAGCGCGCTCGATGTTGCGCCACCAACGACCGTTGCGCGCATGGATAACGCGGGCGATAAGACAGAAGATCCATGCCATCGTGACGTAGTGGAGACCATCATGACCGTGCGTCCGCGACGCAGCGTCCTCTATATGCCGGGGGCCAACGCCCGCGCCCTGGAAAAGGCCAAGACCTTGCCGGCCGATGCGCTCATCCTCGACCTCGAGGATGCCGTGGCGCCGGATGCCAAGGCGCAGGCACGCGCGCAGGTCACGGACGCGGTGAAGGCCGGCGGCTATGGCCCGCGCGAGCTCGTGATCCGCGTCAACGGCCTCGATACGCCCTGGGGCGGCGACGATCTCAAGGCAGCGGTCGCGGCGGGGCCGGATGCCATCCTCATTCCGAAGGCCGCGAGCGGCGACGACATCGCGCGCGCCTCGGCGGCCATGCGTCAGGCCGGCGCGGGCGAGCAAATGCAGCTCTGGGCCATGATCGAGACCCCGATCGCCATTCTCAAAGCGGGCGAGATCGCGGCGGCCGCGCGCCACGCAGGCTCGCGCCTCGCCGTGCTGGTGCTCGGGCTCAACGATCTCGTCAAGGAGACGGGCGCGGTGCTCGATGGCGAGCGCACGGCCGCGCTCTACTGGCTCTCGGCGGCGCTCACGGCGGCGCGCGCGTACGGCCTGACCATCCTCGACGGGGTCTACAACAACTTCCGCGACATGGATGGCTACGACAAGGAGTGTCGGCAGGGGCGGATGCTCGGCTTCGACGGCAAGACGCTCATCCATCCCGATCAGATCGCGCTCGCCAACGAGGTGTTCTCGCCACCCGCTGCCGAGGTCGAGTTCGCGCGCAAGATCATCGCGGCTTTCGATCAGCCGGAGAACAAGGGCAAAGGCGTGATCAATCTCGAAGGCCGCATGGTCGAGCTGCTGCACGCCGAGATCGCGCGCAAGACGGTCGCGATCGCCGACGCGATAGCAGCGCGGAGCTGAAGTCCGCTGAAGTCCGCCGAGCTTTTTCCGCTGAAGTCCGCCGGCTGCTGGGAAGGTCTGCTATCGCCTCCTGCCGTGGTGCTATGCCGGCGGGTATTGCTTGTTGTCCGTCGCGACGCGGAGCGAGTGTTTCATGAGCACAATTGTGCTGAGTGCGAAAGTCGAGCGCTGGCCCGTCGCCGGCGCTTTCATCATCTCGCGCGGCGCGCGCACGGAAGCGGTCGTCGTCGTTGTCGAAGCGACGGCGGATGGCATCATCGGGCGCGGCGAGTGCGTGCCCTATGCGCGCTATGGCGAGACGGTGGAGGGTGTCGTCGCGGCAATCGAGGGTGCCCGCGCGATCGCATCGCGCGAGGACCTTGCGCGTGTGCTGGCTCCCGGTGCCGCGCGCAACGCCATCGACTGCGCGCTCTGGGATCTCGAAGCCAAGCGCGCGGGGCGTCGTGCCTGGGAACTCGCAGGCCTCGCACCGCTAAAGCCAGTGCCCACCTGCTACACGCTGAGCCTCGATGCGCCGGACGCGATGGCGGCGCGCGCGCGCGAGGCACACGCGCACCCTCTGCTCAAGATCAAGCTCGGTGGAGGCACAGCCGACGCAGAGCGCATGCGCGCCATCCGCGCTGCGCGTCCCGAAGCACGGCTCGTCGCCGATGCGAATGAAGCCTGGCATCCTGACGAGTTGCAGCGCCTGCTCGCCGTAGCAGGAGAAGCGCAGTTCGAGCTGATCGAGCAGCCGTTACCGGCCGGCAATGACGGCGCACTCGCTGGCCTGAAACGCGAAGTGCCCATCTGCGCCGATGAGTCCGCACACACCGCCGATGGCCTCGCCGCACTCCGCGACCGCTACGATGCCGTCAACATCAAGCTCGACAAGACCGGCGGCCTCACCGGCGCGCTCGCCATGGCGGCCGAAGCCCAACGCCTCGGCTTCAAGACCATGGTCGGATGCATGCTCGCGACCTCGCTCGCGATGGCGCCGGCAACACTCGTCGCGCAGTCCGCCGATTGGGTGGATCTCGATGGCCCGCTGCTGCTCGCGCGCGATCGGCCGCACGGGCTCGTTTATGTCGATGGATGCGTCTCGCCGCCGACAGCGGCGCTGTGGGGATAGCAGTCGCGCTTTCAGCGCGAGCGAGGCTAGCCTCGCGCTCCACCGGGGAGACCCCGGACCCCCTCCTTTTTTATGACTTGGCATTTGCGGCACGCTCCACATGTCCCCTCTCCCCGCGTTTGCGGGGAGAGGGTTAGGGTGAGGGGCGGCGGCTTACGCCGACGTCGCGCAAGTTCCCGCCCCTCATCCTAGCCTTCTCCCCGTAAAGTACGGGGAGAAGGGACCTGTCGCGACAGCTGCTGGCGCCAAGTCATAAAAAGGAGGGGGTCCGGGGTCTCCCCGGGCGGGGTTGAAGGGGCGGCAGCCCCTCTCGCGCTGAAAGCGCGAGCAGCACTAGCGCCCTGACGGCTGGAAGACATCGCCGTGGCGATAGAAGATTTTCCAGGCGCCGTCCTCGAAGCGATACCCTTGCGTCACGCGGAGCGAGCGCTCGAAGGATCGGCCATCGAGCGTGCGGATGGTGTGCTCGAGATCGGCGGTCAGCGCCATAGTGCCGCTGATGGAGGTCACAAGATTTTCGAGACGCGTGATGCGCGCGCTCACCTGACCCGTGACCCACCGAAGGCGCGAGCCGATCTCTTCCCACCCGCGCTCCATGCCGCCGAGCGCACCGAAAATCATCACATCCGGCTTCGGCGACCAGAGCGAAATGAACGGCTCGGCATTGCCTGCTCCCTGAGCAACTAGAGCCTTTTCAAATTCTACGCGAAAGGCCGCGAAGGCTGACTTCAACTCTGCGTCCGTCATGACTGCCTCCCGTTTCAACCGCCGATGCCGCGCGATGCGAGAAAGCGCGGATTCCTGACGCGCAGCTCAGCAATCAGGAGCGTGCGCAGGGCCTCTGCGATGTCCGCCGCTTTGCCTTTTGGCAGCGTGTCGGCGCGGATGTCGCGCGCGAGCTGCGCTGTGGAGCCCTCGCCTTCCTCGTAGAGGCTGTCGAGCAGCGACCATTCGGCGGCTTCGACTTCCTCGGCGAGTGCGCGACGCGCGATCTCCAGCGCATTGGCGATCATGGCGCCGGCATAGCGCTGCTCGGGGGCGAGCGCGGGCAGCACTTCGGCACGGAGCATCTCGGTTGCGAGATCGAGGAGGGCATCGGCATCGATGCGGCGTGCGGTCATGGGATCGGCCTCCCGGCTTCGAGAGCGGCAATGGCTTCGAGGGCGTCGAACTCCATCTCGGCCGACATGAGACCGGTGAGTGCGAGCTCGAGCGAGCGCTCGCCGCCGGTGAGAAAGCGCTGGCCTTGGAGCAGCGCGATCACGGCCCAGCGCGCGGCACCGAGGATCTCCCAGAAGGCGAGCTCGCTTTCGGTGATCGGCGCGTCGGACGTGGCGTTGTAGCCTTCGAGCAGATCGGCGCGCGTCGCGATGCCGCCGGCCGCGAGCGCGTCATTGCCGAAGCGCCAGCAGCGCGCGCAGAACCAGCCGAGGTCTTCGCGCGGATCACCCCAGTGGCAGAATTCCCAATCGAGGATGCCCGTGAGCTGGCCGTTCTCGATGAGATAGTTGCCCGTGCGGAAATCGCCGTGCACGAGCGAGGTCGGACGTGCTGCAGGCTTGTGCGAGAGCAGCCAGGCCAGCACGTATTCGAGCGCGGGGCGCGGCTCGCTCGCCTTGTCGAGGGCGCGGCGCATTTCGGGGAGCGGCAGGAAGGCGAGCGCATCGTTCGGCGGACGGATCGCGTGAATGCGCGCGAGCTGACTGCCGATCTCGCGTGCGAGCGCGGGACCGAACCCGGCGAGATCCGGATCGCGGATGATGCGACGCGCCTGTGCCGTGCCCGAGAGCAGACGCTGCACCGTGAATGGCGCGCCGATGACGCTCTTGTCGGCGCATTCGGCGATCGGCTCGGCGACAAGCACGCCGACCGCGTGCGCGGCCTTGATGCAGGCGAATTCGCGCGGCCGATCGAGGCTCATGGGAAGGCGCGCGACCGCATCCGTCCTGAGCACCAGGGCGTGCGTGCCGGCGCGCGGGCCGCCGTCGATCATCGCATGAATGCGCCAGTTTTCCTGCACGGCACCGCCGGAGAGGAGATCGGCGCGCGTGATCTCGACGCGTGAAGCCTCGACCGCGCTCGCAAGCCAACGCTGCAGCGGATCGAGGTTGGCCGGATCGAGTGTGCGTGGGCGGGAGCTCGCTGCCATGGTCATTCGGTCGGCAGGAGGTGGCCGCCGTCGACGGTGAGCACGCTCCCCGTCATGAAGGAGCCCGCCTCCGAGGCCAGCAGCAGCAGTGGACCATCGAGCTCGCCAAGATTGCCGAGGCGGCGCATGGGCACGTGCGCGATCATGCGCTTCCCAGGCTCGGTCTCCCAGAACTCGTCATTGAGCTCAGTCGCGATGTAGCCCGGCGCGATGGCGTTGACGCGGATGCGGTCGCGCGCCAGCTCCAGCGCCATGTTGCGCGTGAGCGCGATGACGGCAGCCTTGGATGCGGAGTAGGCCGAGAGCGTCTTGATGGCGCCGAGACCGACGATCGAAGAAATGTTGATGATCGAACCGCCCTTCCCGGCGGCGACCATGCGGCGCGCGGCCTCCTGTCCGACATGGAATACGCCGTCGAGGTTCACGTCCATGATCTTGCGCCACTGCTCCTCGCGCATGCGCGTGAACCACGCCGGATCGGTGATGCCCGCGTTGTTGACGCAGATCGAGAGCGGCCCGAGCGCGGCCTCGCCTTCCGCGAAGGCGCGTTCGACATCATTGCGGTCCGTGACGTCCATCGCGACGGCATGCGCCGTGCCGCCGGCCGCTTCGATCCGCGCCTTGAGGGCTTCGAGACGGTCCGTGCGCCGTGCCGCGACGACGACCTTCGCGCCGGCTGCGGCCAGCACGGTCGCGAAGTGCTCGCCAAGGCCCGAGGAAGCGCCCGTGACGAGCGCCGTGCGGCCGGCGAGCGAGAAGAGGTTCGATGACATGCAATCTCCGGGGGTGTCCCTGATGGTTCGCGGCCAATTCACCACTTCCCGCGATGAGATGCAATTTCGAGTGCCGCGGGCTGCCGGGAAGAGGTGCTCCGCAACCATCCCGTGGTGCGTCGCGCCAGAGGCGCGCCAAGAAAGTGCTCCGCGGCGGCAATAGCGGGAGGGCATAGATTGTGGCCCCGGGCTGCTATTCCTTGGGACGGCCTAACGGCCGGCGCGCAGTCGCGCGCTCAAGAAGTGGCGCTGCGAACTGGGCATTTGTCCCCGCTCTTGTAGGCAGCCGTATCTTCTAGGTCGCGCGCGGCACCAAGGGGGCCCTCCGGAGGCGTCCGAAGTCGCGCCGCGCGCGC